>Ga0209777_10006583_pt1 | contig 13063 bp, 13 predicted proteins | sample FrelakmetHBP12HB_FD_187147 | JGI IMG/M metagenome (GOLD analysis project Ga0209777, IMG submission 187147) | Freshwater lake sediment microbial communities from the University of Notre Dame, USA, for methane emissions studies -HBP12 HB (SPAdes)... | ecosystem: Environmental > Aquatic >...
GATGGGATTTTTTCAATATTAGACGCATCATTGTTATTTTGATATCCAACATTTATTGAACGCCTAATTCCATTTGCAATATCTTTTTCATGATGATGAAGTTTAATTAAAATATCATATTTCTTTTCAATCACCATTTTTGAAGCCTTGGCTTTTGCCAATTTTATTTGAGTCTCTTCGACTTCTGGAGCACATTCTCCATACCATTTTTTCATTTCAACTGTAGTTCTTGAGCCATCTGGGGCTTTATAATCTAAAGCTGCTTTATTCTTTTTTGAATTAACTTGAGCCTCTAAACATCCAATTGTTTTGACTATCTTACCCAAAAATTCTGATAAGAGATCTGCGGCTCTTAATGATTGTTGTTGTAGAAATTCTGCATGTGCTAAATCTATGGGATCTGTTTCTCTTAATTTAGACAAGAGTTCTTGAACTTCTGTCAAATCAAATTCTAGAAATTCTTCTTCCAATTTAGTCCCAATAATGTCGCCAAGTCTTACCATTGTTGTCTTCCTTATTATAATTATAATTGAACTGTCTCTCGACAAATAATTTAATGAAAATTAAGATTTATTGTTATTAATTTCTTTTATTTTTTCTTTAATTTGGGCGCATAAATCATCAACTTGTTCATGAATTAAATTCATATGTTGATGTTGATAAATTGCAATAATGAAGAAAAATATTTCGAAAGAAGTTCTTCTATTTGATGGAGGTTTTATTGTTATGATAATGCCATCATTATTTGTTTCGAATAAATCTACAAAGAGGTCTTCGCCCTTTATATCTACAGTTGTGTATGATTTTACAATTTTACGATATCTATCCCAATCTTCAGGGGACATATCAATTTTTTTATGATCAATAATTCCTATCATGATCTGGAAAACGAGCCTTTCGAACCACTTTGAAAGTTTTTATTTGACTGATTGAGTCCGCCATACATCTTTTGTAATTTCGCTAAGTCAGCGCCAGATTTAGCACCTGAACCAGAACCTGATTTGCTAGCCATAGCCAAAACAACTGAAGGAATTTCATCGTCATCATCTGATGATGATTGTTGAAGAGAGGAATTAATGATATCATTTTCTGAAATCAATTGTTGCATTTCCGCTACAGATTCTGGATCGGAGCCATCAACCATTTCTTGAGTTATTGGTTGGTAGTCGGACATTCCGGCTTTTCTAATTTTTTGAGCCATTTTTCTAAGATGTTCTGTTTTTTCAACTACAGATTTAAATCCATCAAGATTAGGTTTCACAGCTTCAGCTCTCTTAGCAAAAAGGTTGGTGCGCTCTTCGCTTTGAATTTGTTCAACAACCACTTCTTGCTCCTTGCCGTCAGACTCAACTTTAATCACTTGTTTTTTCGGGTCAACCCTTTCAGTATTTTTTTGTTTTACAGCTCCTCTTAATAAATCTGCGGGAACATATGAAACAAGGTCTGGAGAATCAGTTTTTATATAACTGTAATTAATTAACAATAAATCATCAACATATGTGGGATATTCCTTTAAATTATCCATAACATCTTGAAGAGTTGTTAAAAGATTCTTTAATAATTCATCCATAATTGGTTGCCCGCAAAATGGACAAATATTATTATCAATTGCATGCTTCCATTTAGGACTTATTTCAGCTTCACATGACATACATTTCATGACTTTATTTCCTCTTCTTGCTTATCAACTAGGGCTTCATCTAATATGGGTTCAATTTTCTTATCAAGAATTGGATCTAAAGAACATTTTTTTAAATCATATTCTTTAATCTCTTGATCAATAAATGCTTTAATAATTTCAACGCCTTTTTTTTCTTCATTCAATTGTTCGGCAATTATTTTTAAGGCATTAATATCAAATTCTTTTTCATTTGAAGACAACTCTTTATATTCTTTTTCTTTATCAGCATATGGTGAATACATATATTTCTCAATATTTGATTTGGCATTTTCCTTTAAAACTTTTAAAGGTTTAACTTTATTTTCATCTGGATAAAATTTGCTAAAATATTCATCTCTAACCTTTTTAGGATCAGGTTTGTTTTTAGAATAAACAGGCTCAATAGGCTTAATAGGTACTTCAGTATTTAATATCAATTGAAAATTAACAATCATATATGTTGCTAAATCTATTAAACTTCTATTTTGTTCACTAAACTCCATCGTCTTATTTAATAAAACAGAAATTGCTGAATAATTTGATTTATTTGTTATCATCGGAACTCCTTCATCATCTACTAATATAGTTCCAGTTTCTGTTTGATAAGCTTTGACTGGCAACTTTCCCGACTTATACCACCTATATCCGGTAATGTAGGATATGCCCTCTCTTTTACAATAATCTTTTAATTTAATTTTTGCCATCTTAAAGCCCAGAAACTTATTATCATCTATATCATAATAATTAGTTATTGATATGACATGATAACAAATGATAACATTTTTAATTTAATTCTTCGTCCAAATCTATTAGCCCATCGTCATACAAATTATCTTCAAGTTCCTCCACCAAAGTTTCCAAATTATCTTCAACACAAGGCGCATCAACAATTTTTGATTTCTTCATGCTAACCTTCTTTGCCTTCAAATCATCAGGTTTTTTGGGAAACATTGAGATATCAAAAATTTGATCTAATATCAGACCCTTTTCTCCATCATATTCATTTACCGACCCATTAAAAGCAATTGCTAATCCCTTATCAAAAGTAGATTTGCTATTTATGAACTTTAATCTTTCCTGAACATTCTTCCATCTATCAGGAAAAATGGTGCACGAGATTTGTTCTCTATTCATATCCTCTATAACAGCTTTAATCATTGGTTGTCCGAAATATCTGGAACCTTCTTTTTTAACTTTAAATTCAAAGAAATCTCTAATAATTGCGCGCATATGCGGGATTTGCGTTTTATCCTTTGCCTTTTTGAGGTCTGCAATTTTAATATGATTAATGTCGAAGAATCCTTCATATGCTTCATAAGGCTTACAGATAAAAGATTCCTCAAGATAAAAATCTTCTAAAGCAAATAATTGTGAGTCACTCCATTCATCTGAATTTTCCCAAGGATATGTAAATTGTTCTGTAAAAGGATTATGTTTCTTAGAAAAGTCTTTTAATTTTTTTCTATAATCTGAACAATACAAGAACATAGATTTGCGGGATAAGTTAAATGAATCAAAACATCCACTGGCTATAAAGGCTTGAATAACATTTGCTCTAACTTTGGAAGAATCAGCTCTTAGCATAAAGTCATGAAAGCTTTTGAATGGACGTTTTTCGAGAACGTCAAGAATTGCTTCTTCTCCTACATGTTTAATGGCATCTAAACCTGTAATTAATTTGTTGTCCACAATCTTATATTGTCTATCAGATTTATTGATGTCTGGGGGAATTATCTTAATTCTATGTTGTTTAAGCTCTTTTTTAATTTTTTGGATATTGGATTTAGCGTCCGGTGTAGTCGAGCCAACTTCAGCCATTAAATTTGCCAATAAGAATTCAATAGGATAATGAGCTTTAAGGTATGCGGTATGGTAAGAAATCATTGAGTATGTAATCGCATGAGAATTAGATGTCAGCACACCATTAGCTAAATAAAATTGATGGTCTTTATGATTAACTTCAAGATCATAAGTTTGCCCATCTTCAATAAACGTTATACTTTCAATATTACTCATATTTATTACCTATTTTAAATATTCCAGGATTATTACTATTTATAATAGTAAATAATTTTTCAATACATTCATCGTAGAAATAAGGATTTTTTCTACTATCATGAAATTGATCATAAGAAATTCTAATTAAAATTAAGTTATTGTCTTTAATATATTGTTCTAATAAACGATCTCTTCTTACAGCTTCTTTAAACTTTTCTTCATTTCCCATTGGTATAAAATGCCAAGGACCATCAAATTCAACATAAATACCCTTATTTTTATCAGCCATATCAATTTGTTTTCTTTTAGATTTCCAATCAAATATACTACTTTTTATAACCTGATTAAATTTAAAATTAAAATCTGATAACTTTAATAAAAGTTGATATAGCATTTTTTCTGGCTTACTAAACCAATTAATTTTATCTGGTTTAGCTTGTAGCATTTTATCTGTACATTTTGTTTTAAAATCCTCTGGATTATTATCTCTCCAATTTTTAAGATTAGCAGACCTTTGTTCTATTATTTCTGGACGAGCTGCTGTTTTTTTTGATGCATCAGATATTTTTTTTAATACTTCTGGATCATCATATAATGTTTTTCGCATTTCCTTCATAGATTCAGCACGTCTAATTCTTTCATCAGAATTAGCTAAAATAGACTTACTAATAGCCTCCCCATTCTTTTTATAAAGTTCAGTTAAATCTATATTATTTTCTTTAGCTTTTTCTTGCCATGAAATTTTATTTACATTTGCTAAAGAATATATTTCTGATGAATTATCACAAAGTAATGGTCCATATTTCTCTTGATAATCTTTAATAGATATATTATGCTCAATTCTTATGTGATTAGTTAATACCTTTCTATGACAATTACATATTTTACAAATTACAAAATCTTTACCTTCTTCTAAAGAAGAATATCTATTCTTACAATTAGGAATATGATTAATTATTTTATTTAAAACTCTTGTTTTTAACTCACAGTATCTACAACAATAGATAGTTTTTCCTTGACAATCTTCCATAATGGAAGCATCTCCCCATTCTCCTTTACTCGAAATTTGTGGTTCATTGTGCATTTTATTTTTTCTCCAGATGTTAATTTAACTTGTACTAATGGAAGTTTTCCATGATCATGAATACCATTTACTTTAATGAAAATATCTTTCTTTGTTTCCTCATCTCTTGACTTTACAAAATCTCCAATATTAACATCTTTAATTGGTTTTGTCTGTAAAAAATCTCCATTACAAGTATATACATTAATGTCTTGATATTGGTACAATGACTTATTGAAGGAATATCTGCCGAAAGGTTCCACAATATCCTCCCAAATACGAGTTGCAACGATTTCATTTATATTATTTTTAATTGCGCCATTGATAAACTCTTGTTTCCACTTCTTAGCCTTCTCAGGATTCTTACCTTTTTCCTTAGTTAGTTTTCTTAATTTATCTGCTTCTGCCAAGTCCCAATTAGAAATGTCAGAAGCCAATTGTAATAATGACTCATCATATAGTGGATAACCAAATGTAGGTTTTAATGCTTTTTCTAATGCAGGATGTAATAATGGAGCCATCTCATTTTTATCTCTTGTTTTGATAAATTGCTCGCGAATTTCCTTACTGGCGGGTCGTGCAAGCGTCGTGATTATTGCTAAATCCTCTATATTTTTAGGTTTAATCTTTTTACATAAATCAATGGTACCGGCGGAAGTGCCGAACTGAAAAATGCCAAACGTAATTCCACTTACTATTAAATCATATGTTTTTTCGTCATATTCATCATAATTTATTTTTGGAGCTTCCTTTCCATTCTTTACAATAAGTTGATTAATTGAATCAATAATATCGAGGGTTGATAATCCCAAGATATCCATTTTTACCAATCCATTTTCTTCTGCCACATCCTTATCATATTCGATAGACATCACTCCATTTTTGTCTTTACGAACTGGTATTAGTCCAACTAATGGGCGTTTAGAAATAATTACACCTGATGCATGAATACCAAAACTCCTATATTTATTAGAAATATCTTTATATTTCAAAAACTCAGGGTATTTCTTACAATATTCGGCAAATAATGGAGATTTCTCAAATGCAGAGCTTATATTCTTAATGTCTGATGAAATTGAATCAGCAACCTCATTTCCTACCTTAACTGCCGATTCCCTAGAACCCCCAAGCTCACAACATCGACTTATGTCCCTGGCAAAAACCTTAGGCGTTATCTCAATTAAATTTGAAATCTGTGCAACATTATCCTCACCATATTTTCTTTGAATATATTGTATTACCTTGTACCGATTTATCTTAGAAAAGTCTACATCAATATCTGCGAGTGATGTACGTAATTTACTATAAAATCTTTCAAATAATAATCCATATTTAATTGGGTCAGCACAATGTATGTCTAATAAATATCCTGTAAGGGCTCCGGCGCCACTATTATGTACAGCATAATTTGTAGTTAAATATGAATTGTCATTTTCTACAGTTATATCATATACTTTGTCTCCATCAACCTCTTCTATATTTAGAATTTTTGCATAATACCCATTATCATTATTTATATAATTATCTTTTAAATAAGAAGATTCAAATCTTAATTTATAGGACTTTTTGCATAAATAACTATCTTTATAATATTCTTGTCTATCATTAATTGACGATGGTATTTTTAAATATAAAAGAAGTTCTTTTACTTCGCAAATTAATCTATAACTTGTGGAATCTATGTTTATTCTATTATCATATTTCCTATTTGACCTATGACCATCTGAATCTATTAAACCATTTAACAAATATTTAAGTTGCTCATCAGTTAGATCTCTAAAAAAATAAGGAAAATGTTTTGTTGCAGATGTTTTTTCATAATCACAAAATATCTTTTTAAAAACTTCCATTAAATCTTTATTATGAATAATTAACTGTGTAAGACTTTTTGTTTTATGTTCTTGAATATCAATATGAAAACCAAAGCTGTTAAAATAATTTATAAACCAATTTATTGAATCTTGATCTTTTCTATTAAATGCTATACCAATTTCATATGATCTTCTTACTTCTGATTCTCTTATCCAGCCATCGCCAGTAAATCTACCAAGTAGATAAATAAAATCGTTATCTACATTTATAGTGGCGATATTATCTCTTTTTGAGTTCTTTGTTGTACTATATGAAATTGTAAAACTTTTTGGAATATTATTTTTATTTATATTTTTTTTTGGAAAAGTCATATAGATATTATCATTTATATTTAGATCACTAATAGCAAGCCATTCTGGCGCAGAATGTGGTTCATATTTTTTAATTTTATTATATTTATAACTATTTTTCAAAAAATGCACATATCTATCTGTAAGTATTGATTTTGATCCAAAAACCTTATGATCTTTTGTCATTACAATATTATATAAAGAATATGCTGTTTTTATCTTTAAAAGCTTTTCGTTTATATTATATTCAAATCGATTTAATACATTCTGTAAAGATCCAGTATGAGAATACACTTTATCTCCCACTTTAATCTTATCTAAATTTTTAAATCCTTTTTCTGTTAATACCAATGTGTCTTTAGTCAAACACCCTCTTCCCGGTCCAACACTTACTCCATTTTTCTTACACCAATTTATATAATCAGCCACAATCAACATGTAAGAGCTTGTCCCACAAAAATATAAAACATCAAGTTCTTTTTCTAATCTATCTAAATATTCTTGTTTATCTTGCAAATTTTTAGCTTTTAATCCAATTTCACACTTATATCTTAAATATAATTTATCTTCATCTAATAATTGACGCTCTTCTGATTGAAAGGACTTCCAATTAAGAAACTCATTATAATCAAGTTCATCTTTAACTGGAAAATCTGGCAGTTCTTTTCCAGAAGGATTTGAAAACATAGGATTAATCCAATCAGGCTTCTCACACATGTTTGCAAAATATATGGTATTATCACATAATTGTTTTGCTAATTCAGATCCATAATTTCTTTCAAAAAATGAAAAAACCTCTTCTGCCGATTTAATATAAAAATCTGGAACATTATATTTCAATCTGTATGATGAATAAATGGGCATGTGCACGCCCACACATAACAATGCATCATGCACTTCTGAATCACTCTTATTCAAATAATGAGAATTACAAGTTGGTACAACTCTTATATTATGCTGTCCCCCTAATGAAATAAGTTTTCTATTTAAAAATATTTGATCAATTTCATTACAAAAACTACTTGCGTTTCTTTTCATATTATTAGGATGAACTTCTAATCCTAAATTATCTCCAAAAATATTTTTTAATTTTAAAATTGCTTCATTGACTTTATCAAAAAGCTTGCTCATCAATAATTGATTAATTAGCCCAGAACCACATCCAGTTAAGCAAATAATGCCTTCAGAATATTTACTTAATAAATCCCAATTCAACACAGAATACACACGCTTACTTTGAACCGGACTATTATCAAAACCCATCTTATTCAAAATAAGAAGATTCTTATATCCAATTGCATTTTTTGCAATTAAAGTTAAATGAGATAATTTGTCTTCAGGATTTTCTTGAAAATATGATTCACATCCAATTATTAATTTTATACCTGTTGCTCGAGATGCCTTTAAGGATTCCCAGGCTGCTGCCAAAGATGAATGATCCGTTATTGCAACGGCTTTTTGTCCAAGCTCTTTTATCTTAGGAAATAAATCCTTTATAGATATAAGAGAGTCCAAAATTGAATTTTCGGTATGAACGTGCAGATTCACAAAAGAAATTGTCATATAATTTTCCTTACGTTTAATATTTTAGCAAAATCAAAAGCCTACATAGAGGCACGCAACAATAAAGTCGTTTGTTTTTGCTAGAGATATTTTAATATTTAAGTTTTAAGCGTATAAAGTATAATTTGCGGTTAAATAAGAATTGTCATTTTCTACTGTCAGTGTATATAACTTGTTGTCCATGTAAGTTTCGATTTTCACAATCTTTGAAAAATATCCAGGCTCAACATTATTTTTTAAAATTAATGAATCATATCTTAATTCAAAAATTAATTTATCACCATCCAATTCCTTAACTGTAGATGGTACCCTAAGATATAAAAGCATCTCCTTTAATTCTACCATTAATCTAAAATTATCCGATTTTAAGAAAATGCTGTATCCCTTCCTGTCCTTTTGGAGAATTTTAGAAACACATTTGAACAATTTCTTTAATTGTTCCTCAGAAAAATCTCTAAAGAATATAGGAAGATTCTCCACATATCTTTTATCCTTGTAATCATTAATAATATTTTTAACTACTTTATCAGCTATAACCTTATCTAACACCCTATTCGGATAATAGGTGTAAATAAAGTCATTTCCTTTTAATAAAGAAATTGGCATTAATTCGGCAACATTTGATTTTCTATCTTTGGATTTACAAGCGCATACAACTTGATCTTTATCCATAACCAAATCATTTACCGAATTAAAAGATTTAACTTTTATTAATGACTCATTAACTTCAATTTCAGTTTTATCAATAACTTTTTGAAGTGTGCCTGTGTGAGTATATACGCGTTCGCCTGCGTATATCTTATCCAATGACTTGAATCCACTTTTAGTTAATATCAATGTGTTTTTTGATAAACCTATCATTAATTTATAATCCTTAATTAAGCTTTTTATAACGGGCACATATGTCAAACGCCGCTATAAGCCTGTTGCTGCTCAAACATAATTCTTAATAATTTTTCGTCAATAGAAGATATATCAAAATAAATATATTCAATTAATTTAAATTTTTTCTTCCAAATTTTTTTGTTTTGAGATTTTGTTATAAGAATCTTTTTTAAATCATTAAACATCAATTTCTTATATTTAAACAAATGATAGGCAACCAACTTAACATCTTCCCAAAATAAAAGAAGTTCATTAGCGGTTTCTTTAATTAATTTCTTTTTAAATGAATATCTCTTTTTTCCTGGATCAGCCAAATTATATTTCCTTATTATCTTTGCAGCCTTCAATGTATCTTCAGATGATCCATCTTTAAGAAATAATGGAAACTTATCAGATCCAGATATTTCTTTAAATAAGATTTTCTCAGATATTAATCCCGAATAATTGGAGCAAATATCTGCATTAACTATAAATGCAGCCAAATAATTATTTGCAATTGAAGATGCATCGATTGAATTATATGAGGTTAATCCACTTATTCTGTCTACAATCTCATCTTCATATACACAGACAGACTCAACCCTCATCAAATGTAATAATCCATAAATAACATGCCCGCTTTCATGATAGGTAGTGGATATCAAATCTAAACAATTGGATAATTTTGATTTGATGTCCCCCCGCATGAAAAATAGCCTTGGGTTTGGTTTATATCTTTATACAAGATTTTTATCATAATCAAAGTTCTTTAATTAATGTGAATATTTTTATTGAACAAAATCAATGGGTTATAATATTAATGTCGATTTCAAAAAAAACAATATAAAAGCATATTATTGGAGTTAATATGTCTATTAAAATCGATTATTCTAGTCCTAATACTATGGTTATTGGCGGTGTTGGTGGTACAACCAAGGTTGGTATCAACGTTACACCCACTGCTTATATCACATTACCTGCTGGAACTTCCACTACACCTCCTTTAGTTATAGGTTCTGGTACAAATTTAAGTAGCCAAACTGCGGGAGCTATGGAATTTGATGGTTATCATCTGTATTTTACTGGTAGTACAACCAGAATTCCTTTAGATGGATATGGAGGATTATCTTACGCTCCTGCAGCGGCAAATTGGTGGGCAGGAAATACGTGTACAGATTGGAGTAAGACACAGGCAGTTATTAATAGGAGTATTGGGGCACAGGGAGGACCTGGACAAGTTATACAATATGCTCATGGAATAACTGCGCTATCACAAGCTTATATTGGAGGTGTGTTAACATCTAACGATAAAATTTACATGGTACCATTTGGTCAAGCAACTCAATCAAATTGGCATTACATCGATACTAATACAGGATCAGTTGTTGCTTATGCAAATAGTGTTACAGCGATAAATGGAGCTTACCAAGGCGGGGTTCTTACGCAAACTGGAAATATATATCTTATCCCACATACACAAGCCACACAGACAAATTGGCATTATATTAATTCAAATACAGGTGTAGTTACAGCATATCCTCATGGAGTTACGGCGGTAAATTCTGCTTATATTGGAGGAGTTTTAACTCCAACACAAAGAATATATATGATTCCATATCATCAGTCTAATCAAACAAATTGGCATTATATTAATGCTGCATCAGGTACAGTTACAGCATATCCTCATGGATTAAGTCCATCGCCTGTAGACGGAGCATATTATGGTGGTGTTCTTGCTCCCAATGGTCGAATTTATATGATTCCGTCATCTCAAGCTCCTCAGACAAATTGGCACTATATTGATACTGATGGTTCAGTTAAACCGTATGCTCATGGATTAGTGACACCGCCAGTAGATGGTGCATACACTGGTGGTGTGTTAGCGCCAAATGGTCGCATATACATGATGCCATATATTCAATCTTTACAATCGACATGGCATTATATCGATACAAGTGATGGATCAGTACATGCATATACGCATGGCGCGACGGTCGTTGATAGAGCGTATGTTGGGGGTGTGTTGGCGCCAAATGGGCGCATCTATATGGTACCATATAAACAAGCCAATCAATCAACATGGCACTACATTGATACAAATGATGGAACTGTTCATTCTTATACTCATGGTATAACGGCATTAATTCAGGCATATTATAGTGGAACTGTTACTAAAAATGGTAGAATTTATTTAATTCCGCTTGATCAAGGCAACCAAACAAATTGGCATTATATAGATACTCAATCTGATCTCCCATTTCCAAAAAGCGTGTGCACAAATCCTATGTTTAATAAATTTTAAAACGTTTTTAATAATAGTTCGAAATTATTAAGCTTTTCATCACATCCAACTGGGTGTTTGCATTTAATTTGTACCCTATCACTTCCCAATGGTCCCGTAATTATAAAATCAGAGTTCTCAACATAAATCAAACCTGCTGCAGTAAAATGCTGTAATTCCTTATATCCATTATTAACCAAAAATTCAATTAAACTTTTGGATAATGGAGAGTCAGTTTTGAAAATTACCGCAGTTTTGCCGCAACAGGTTTGTAGTTGAAATCTCTCTAAGTTCATAATTTATTATTTATTCTCTAATTTTCTAGCAATAGAAATAAACATCTCGCCAAGATTTCTTAAATCATCTGGGGTTGAATCATATAAACTAATTTCTCCATGGTTAGGGTGATGAGAAAAAGATATAGAAATCTCTCCATTCTTTCCAACACCAATAGTCCATTTTCTACATGTGGATGTAATGGAATCTATTAATTTTGCTTCAGAGCCTATCATAATTACTCCTCACTTATAAATACTTTTGTTATCATTTCAATTTTTCTCTCAGGAAAAATCATATCACTTTTAAGATTTTCGTCAAAAGTTTGTATAACTGTTTTTATGCCCTGTTCTGCATATGAAGCATCATCTATTATAAATGCAGAATATGCATTTATGAATGATCCTACTATCATTATTCGTTCAGATATACATTTTACACCATTTTTTAAATGCATTAAATAAAAATCCATAATCTTTTACTCTTTTTCCTCTTGATTATCTAAATTAACGCCTTTTCCCTCTAATAGAAAACAAGCATACTTTAATTTAGCCATTTGTACTTTTATGGAATCTCTGTATGGGGCACTGAATTCCTTCACACATTCCTTTGCTCCATTTAACTTAACATCAGCTTCCTTTTCCTTTTCAATTGTATAAATATTTCCTTCACATTGTAAAATAATCTTATTCAAATCTTCCTTGGAAGCTGCATCAGCTGTATCTTTAAACTCAGGTATCTCTTTTAGTACCTTCTCCCATTTCAAATTAAAAACGTTTTCTTGCTTATCGCTCATTTTAAATATTCCTTTCAATCAATAAATGTTGTATTCTTAACCAAAAAATCAATTGCATACTCATCTCTAACTCTAGAGAATAAAACTTGCAAATATCCCGTTCTATTTATCTCAGTCATATAAGCATCAATTGAGTCCTTAGGAACCGATGCCATTACATGCCTCTTAACAACCTCAAACACCTCTTGGTCTGATAATTGTGCCTCTGGCTCTTGCTCCCTTAACTTATCAAGAATCAAAGATAACTTAACATTCTTCTCAGCAACTTCCATATATTTCATCTTATCAATATCTTCTAACTTTTCCCACTCAACTTGAGAATTAGAAACCAAATATTTAGCCTCAGATAATGTTAGCCAATTTGGAACATCAATTTGTGTTTCTTCAACCAACCTGCTTG
>Ga0209777_10006584_pt1 | contig 13062 bp, 18 predicted proteins | sample FrelakmetHBP12HB_FD_187147 | JGI IMG/M metagenome (GOLD analysis project Ga0209777, IMG submission 187147) | Freshwater lake sediment microbial communities from the University of Notre Dame, USA, for methane emissions studies -HBP12 HB (SPAdes)... | ecosystem: Environmental > Aquatic >...
CATAAAATGCTCCATGACTTTCTTACTATATCCTACGTTTGCCATTTTTATTGCCTCCATTCTTTTGACATTGGTGAAAGGTTTCGTAAGCGTTGGACGGTATCGCTGGTCGCCTTGCTCACAAGGGGAATATCGTCCATTGATGTAGAACGCCCGAGCGTCAGCACCATGGATCCATGAGCTTCTTCATGTTTTAAACCAATCGCGAGAAGAACATGCGATGGTTCAAGTGTCTTTGATGAACAGGCAGAACCAGTCGACACCTGAATATCATACATATCCATATTTAAGAGAATGCTTTCTCCTTCGATATAACTGAACCGGAAACTGGCATGATGAGGCAGTCGTTGTATAGGATGGCCGGTCAGATAGGATTTTTCAATTTTTAAAATTTCTTTAATAAGTTTATCTCTGATAGGAATAAGTCGGTTAGTTTCTTGTTTCATTTCCTGTTGTGCCATTCGTGCGGCTTCACCCATACCAGCGATAGCGAACACGTTTTCGGTACCTGAACGAAGACCTCGTTCCTGTCCTCCTCCAAGGAGAACAGATTGGATTTTAACACCAGGTTTTACATACAGCGCACCAGCTCCCTGAGGACCATACAAATCATTCGATGAAAGTGTGAGTAGATCAATGCCATCTTTTTGCACATCAATCGGAATACGTCCTGCTGCAGCAACCGCATCAACGTGGAGATACAATCCTTTATCTTTCACAGTTTTACTAATTTCTTGAATCGGTTCGATGGTTCCAATCTCATTGTTCGCATACATAATTGAGGTTACCACCGTGTTTTTAGTAAGGATACTGTCAAGTTTTTTTAGATCGACAACACCGGTCGAATCAACAGGAATAGTTGAGAAAGAAAATCCGTTTTTCTGCAGTTCCTTCATCGGATTGAGGACTGATATATGTTCAATCGCAGATGCAATGACTGCTTTACCTTGGGTGATGTTTCTCAATGCGGTGCCTTTCACCGCAAGATTATTGGCCTCAGTCGCGCCCCCGGTGAAAATAATCGTGTTTTCGTTTTCCGCGTTGATGAACCCTGCGATTTTACTTCGTGCCTCTTCAATTGCTCGTCTCGCCTCTAATCCAACAGAATGAAGAGAGGATGGATTCCCATGGGACTTCATGAGATACGGTTTTGCGAAATCAAAAACCCTTGAATCGACCGGCATTGATGATGCGTGATCAAGATAGATTCTTGGCATTCGTTTCTCCCTTAAAACCACATGGTTGCCCCAGCATCTAACGCAAGATCATTTAAAGTTCCTGCACCAACGATCTTTACCCCTGGTATCAACTTGATTTTCTCTAATCCAAGCATCTGTTTCGACGCTTCGCATACATATATTTCAATGCCCATATCCAGGGTTTTTTTAATCATCTCAGCTACACTGGGAAACGTTCCCATTTTGATGTTCTCTGCAACACCTGGCATTAAGATTCTCAAACCCGTAGCTAGATAGTAAACGCGGGGGGTGAGATCCATCATCTTCGCAGTCTGTGCGAGCACAAGTGGAGAATACTGTTTCTCTGGCTGATCCGTGGTCTGCACGTACAGAATTGAGTTTTCATCTTTCATATAAACACCTCATTTCATTCGTTTAATATAGAAGGTTAACATGGAACCTTCTTTCTCAAATTTTATAATCTCATGTCCTGTTCGTTTCGCCCAACGTTTGATGTCTTCTTCTGCAGCAGGGTCATCAGCCTCCACCTTGAGAACTTGACCGATTTCGATTTTGTCGATTTCTTCTTTGGTCATCGCTATTGGCATCGGACAGTAGAGGCCTACACAATCCAATTCTGCATCAGGGGTGATATCAGTACTGTTACCCAAAGTTTGACCTCTTCTTCGCTTTCTTTAGTAGTTTTCTGTTAAAAGTTCATAGTATGCCTGTGGATGTTGGCATGCTGGGCATTTGTTTGGTGCTTCTTTTCCTTCATGGATATACCCACAGTTTCTGCATTTCCATTTGACGATTTTTTCTTTCTTAAACACCTGTTTGTTCTCTAGGTTTGCAAGCAGTGCCCGGTACCGTTTCTCATGGTGTTCTTCGACCTCGGCAATCTGTTGAAAACTATGCGCGACTTCAGGAAATCCTTCCTTTTTTGCTATTGCTGCAAACGCTGGGTAAATCGTGCCCCATTCTGCTTTCTCTCCATCAGCTGCCTCTTTGAGGTTTTCTTCTGTTGTCCCAATGATTCCTGCAGGGTACATCGCAGTGATCTCGACCATACCACCCTGCAGATGCTTGAAGTATACCTTCGCATGCTCTTTTTCGTTTTCCGCGGTCTCAAGGAAGATCGCTGCGATTTGTTCATATCCTGCTTTTTTTGCTTCCGACGCAAAGTACGTGTATCGGTTTCTCGCCTGTGATTCTCCTGCAAATGCTGCAAGGAGATTTTTTTCGGTCTGTGTTCCTTTTAAATTTTTCATCATCTTCATCTCCAATTTTATCTCTATTGATAAGTCTCCTTTTCTTCCAACTCTAGGGCCCTGCATGAACCATTGGCCAGTACACGTCAGCCTCTTCAAATCGATCCATGCTTTCTTTTTCAATCTCAAGGATTTTGTAGTGTTGCAGCTCCATGTCTGCAAAATAGGAAAGGGTGTTACGTATCATCGCATTTTCGGTAAATTGCTTCGAGAGTGATTTGTAGAAGTCATGAGCTGCTTGTTCTGCAAGCATCGAATTTTTCAACATAGTGCCAAGCGGGGTGTCCTCGCCAGAAATAATGAGTTGGGGAAGTGGAACTGGGGTTATCTTCGGAAGAACCAGTTTTTTCCCAGGAAAATTTTTTTTGTAAATCTGTTCGACGAATTGTCGGTGTTTCTCTTCTTCTTTAGCAAGGAATTCCAGTTTGTCTTTGAGTAAACCGTTCTTTACTGTCTTTGCGATCTTCATGTATATCATCTTGCTTTCAACTTCGCTTTTCATTGCAGCAAGGAGTAAATCCTCGAGTGTATATTTTTTCAAATCCACTGTATCATCCTCAAACTCATTTTTCTAAAGTAATCAATTATTTTACTTTCCGCTGGGCAAGCTCACGGTCTAACATGTACAGACCGCCAGTGTTTGTCCCAATCATTTTCAGTTTCTGTACGATTGCATCCGTTGATGATTCTTCTTCAACTTGCTCATCTATAAACCATTGTAACATGTTGGCGGTCGCATGGTCTTTTTCTGCTGCTGCCACATTTGTCAGGTCATTAATCATCCCGGTGACTTTTTGTTCGTGCTTGAATGCATCTTCAAACGCGTTCATTGGTGATTTCCAGCTTATTGATGGTGCTGCTATTGCAGTGACCGTGATACGCCCTCTGCGCTCAACTACATGGTGATAGAATTTCATAGCATGACCGAGTTCTTCTTGTGCTTGGACGCGCATCCAGTTTGCAAACCCTCCAAGGTTGATTGATTCAAAGTAGGCAGACATGGAGAGATATAGGTACGCTGACCAGAGTTCTGCGTTGATTTGCTTATTTATTACGTTTTCAATTTTTTTACTTAACATCTTTTTTACCTCCTTTTACATTATTGTATTTTATTTGATTCGTTTTATTGGTGTACCGCAACAGAATGGTACTGCTTTGGGTTCTTTTTCAAATTCAATAACAGAATCGCAGGTGCAGTCTTTTTCGTTACAGTCACATTTGAACTGGATCTTCTTTCCAGAAACCTCACAGCCACAATTTTTACACAAACTCGTTTTCCTCTGTTTCATATTACAATTTTCATTTCTTTATATACTTTACCAGCGTTCTTTCTGCTTATTGTTTCTCAAACGCGTCTTTTCCTGCTCCACAGACAGGGCAGACCCAATCATCAGGGATATCCTCAAATGCTGTTCCTGCAGCTATCCCACTGTCAGGGTCACCTTTTACAGGGTCGTAAACATATCCACAGACGGTACACATATATTTGTCCATTTTTTCGTCCTCCTTTTTTTCTTCTGTTTTTTTATCAACATGACTATCGTAGGTAGGTGCGCTTTTCGGTGAATACCCACCTTTTACTTTGTGGTAATACTCATAGGTCATGGCCGGTTCTTTTGAAATTACTGTTGCGTCCTTTATTTTACCGACAAAAATCGTATGAGTTCCTACATCAATTTTATCAATAACTTGTGCTTCGAGATATGCAAGTGCATAGTCAAGGACAATCGGAGCTTTTGTTATTCCAAGTTTGAAGTTTACTTTTTTGAATTTGTCGACCTCTCGACCAGATTTAAATCCAAATGTTCCAATAAATGGAAGGGGAGTGTTTTTATCAAGAATGGAGATGGTGAATACCTTGCTTACATCGATGTATTCATGGGTAAGGTTCTGTTTGTTGATGCTGACCGCAATCGTTGGTGGTTCTGAGGTGACTTGAAATAATGCGTTGGCGATTTGTCCATTTCGTTTCTCTCCGTTTTTAGAGCAGACTACATACACTCCATAGGATATCTTATGAAACACCTTTTTATCCATTGATCCGCCTTCTTTTTTCCTTCGTCTGACAATTCTTACAAATCCCTTTGAAATAACCTTGTACTTCTTCGACGCGATGACCTCCATCTAAAGTGCGGTTCATGTTAGGGCAGGTGATAGGAATATCAAGAATAGCGCCGCATTTTTTACAGAGGAAGTGATGGTGTAAACCTTCTTCGGCATTGTATCGGAGTTCCGAGCCAGAAATGTTGAGAGACTGGATAATCTTGTTTTTCTTCAGTATTTCCAAGGAATTGTACACGGTCGTTCGTGAGAGTGATGGGTGTTTCTTTTTGAGCTCTGAATATATTTCTTCGACGTTGGGGTGGGTGTGGTGTTCGTCAAGATATTTCAGAATCTCAAGACGTTGTGAAGTAATTTTTATGGAATGGTCCTTGAGGATCTTTACGTATTTTTCATACATGCTGATCAATGCTGTAATAAGTTCTAATTTGATATTATTACAATTTAGTATGTATTACAAAATAGGTATATAAAGCTTTCCAAAAAAGCAAAAAAGAAACGTTTAATATGAACAACACATCCCGAGGACCCATGGAGTATTCACTTCTCTACCACACCATCATCCCCTTTGCATTGTCCGCACTTGTGGTCGTACTCGTTACAATCATCGCAGAGAGATACGGTACGAAAACAGGAGGAATCATCGGTACACTCCCCTCAACTATCATCATCGCATTCCTCTTCATCGCCTTGAATAAAGGAGTACAGTTCGCCTCAGAATCCGTCGCAGTTGTTCCCGCTGAAATGGGAATCAACCTCGTATTCCTCGTAACCTTCGCACTTCTATCATCAAGAAAAATACTGGTTGCTCTTGCAGCATCACTCCTAGTATGGACAGCACTCACCATACTGCTCTTTTACTCAAACTTGACCTTCATCGTTGTATCTCTTGCATTGTTCGTTTTATTTTTTGCTGTTGCCTTTTTTACGCTTGATAAACTGAAAAAAATAACCTCACAGAACACCATAGAGGTTCACTACACACCACTCAAACTACTCGGCCGAAGCATTATCGCAGGCACTATGATTGCTATCGCCGTAACACTCTCCAACGTCGGAGTCATACTTAGCGGAATATTTTCGGTGTTTCCCGCTATTTTCTTATCAACAATGCTTATCTCCCTAAGAGAACACGGACCCAAGTTTACCGGTGCGATGGCAAAAGGCATGATCTACGGCAGTCCCAGTGTCGTCAGCTACGCAGTAGGAATTTATTTTTTCTATCCGCTCGCTGGCATCTTAATAGGAACCATCGGTGCCTTTCTTATCGCCCTTGTTATGACTCTGATTCTGTTCAAACTCCGTAAAAAAATACGATAACACGTGCTTGCTGCCTATTTCTTCGAGTACCGGTATTGAATGTTACAGTTCCCCTCACTGCTGACCATACACGGACCAACAGGATTATCCGGGGTACACTGACGACCAAATAATGGGCACTCTTTTGATGAGATCAACCCTCTGAGAACTTGACCGCAGAGACAACCCACCGGTTCAGCAAACTCTTTTTCAGCAAGTTCGTCAAGCTCTTTTTCGTACTTCTTCCGCGCATCATACTTCGCATACTTCTTCCGAAGCTTTAGACCAGATTGAGGAATCGTTGGAAACCCTCTCCATTTGATATCCACCGGCTCAAAAACCTGTTTCATTATCTGTTGTGCTTTTTTGTTTCCCTGTGTTTTCACCGCACGAGTGTACTCGTTTTCAACCTCTGCTTTTGCGTGTTGTATCTGCCGCACTAGCATCCAGGCTCCCATTAGAAGATCAATCGGCTCAAAACCAGTGATAACTTGGGGAATATGATAGTTATTAGAGATAAACTCATACGGTCTTACGCCAATGATCGTTGAGACATGACCTGGTTCGATGAATCCATCAATTTTTATTTCGCCCATATCAAGAATCGCCTGTAACGCAGGTGGGATCAAACGATGACAGCAGAGCACAGAAAAATTCAATGGCGGATCTCTAAGGAGAACCGATGCAGTGGTTGGGGCGGTCGTCTCAAAACCCACTGCCATAAAAACAACTTCTTTTTCTTTTTGTTTTTCTGCTAGGAACAATGAATCTTCGATGCTGTATACCGTCCGTATATCGCATCCTTCTGCCTTCATCTGGTGAAGTGATGATGTGACACCGGGCACCCGGGTCATGTCACCAAAAGTGGCTATCGTTTTTCCTTCTTTTGCAAGTACCAATATTTCTTCGATCTCTTTTGGGGTTGTTACACATACAGGACATCCTGGACCCTGCCCGATCTCAATGCCGCATTTTTGTAATAATACATCCAATCCATGTTTTATCAGAGTATCTTGATGTGTCCCACATACATGCATGAACTTGAGTTTCACCTCTGCTTTTTTAATCTGAGAAACAATGTCATCAGCCAGATGTTTATCGCGTAATGAAAACATTATACATCCTCCTGCAGAGACAACATTTCTCTAAACAATGCGAGGGTTTCTTGTGCTTCTTTTTCATCGAGAACCTGAATAGCGAACCCTGCATGAACCAGTATGTAATCACCTATCTTTACCTCGACAAGCGAGATGTTCGCTTTCCGTTTCGTACCGCTCCCATAATCAACTGTCACACTCTGTTTTTTTTTGTCGATTTCTACGATTTTCCCAGGGATTGCCAAGCACACAATGTATCCTCTTTTTCCCATACCGCTGGGTTATCCACGAAAAATAACTTTGGTGACCCACATGATGAGTATTCCATAGATGAAAACGAAAAGAGTCACTATGTATTTTTTCATATCAAGTCCTTTTCTGATCCCTGGAACGAAATCAGTCGCTGCAATGTAAATAAATCCTCCTGCGGCAAACGGCAGGATGAAGAGAACGATGTTTTCATTGAGATTGGAAACGAAGTAACCAACAATTCCCCCGAGAACAGCGGTTAATGCAACAACAAAGTTTAGCATAATTGCTTTTTTTTCGAAAAACCTCCCGTACAGCAACACAGCAAAATCACCGATTTTTTGTGGAATTTCATGGGTAGTGATAACAATTGCGGTGGTAATACCAAGGGGAATAGACACAACAAAGCTTGCAACCATGATAAGTCCATCAATAAAATTATGGATAGAATCTCCAACGAGATTTATATACTGAAATGTATGAACATCGCACTCTCCCTTATGATAATGTCGCCAATGCAAAACTTTTTCTATAAGAAAAAACAGAATAAAACCAACGAGAACAAAAAGATAAACATAAAGTCCACTGCTTTTTTCGACAGCTTTTGGCAATAAGTACAGAAAAGCACCTCCCATGAGCACTCCTACAGATAAACCAATGAGAATAAGTAAGATTTTATTCAGTATCTTATCTTTTAACGTCAGGGTTACAACGCCAACATACGAAATAAGTGAAACGATAAATGTTGTTAAAAAAATATATGCTAATTCAAACACATCAATCACCATGATTTCTTTTTACTGATAGTCTCCCATTTTCTTTTTTTGTTTTTCCTTTATTTTTGATACGGAATCAAGCACAGGAACTTTAGTGTCGTGCTTCCTCGGTTGATGATTTGATGCCATTCCATCGGTTTGATAAATAAGACATCACCAGGTTGTAATGGTTGTTCAGTGGTTTGATCTTTGACAAACCCGCCTCCCTCCAAGATGAATACCTCATGTTCCCACTCGTGTTGGTGCAGTGGAGAATTTCCGCCTGGTTTGATTTCGAACAGGCGCATCGCGAAGTTCTGCGCCCCGTCTTTCTTTGAAATGAGCCATCGGACCTTGATATTTTTTACCCCTGACTCTTGTGGATGTTCTAAATCTACCTCAGTGTAATGAACGCGCTTCATCTTGTTCACCTTATTGGCCTGGATGGCGTTCGATGTCATTAATTTTGCCTTCGATAAAACTAGAAATATTGGAGATGCATTTACGAATCGAATCTAGGATGGAACTATGAAAATAAAAGACATCAACGTTGCTGTGTTGCGTATCGAGGGAACAAACTGCGAACAGGAGTCCTACGACGCATTCAAACGATTAGGCGTGAATCCAGAATTTGTTCATCTGAAACAGCTCCTTAACATTGACTGCAATGCTGATGAAAAACGAAACACTCTTGACTATCATTGTCTTATGATCCCGGGGGGGTTCTCCGCTGGTGACTACATCAGAGCAGGAGCTATTTTTGCGGCGAGAATCAAAAGCCAGCTGCAAGAACAACTAAGGGAGTTTGTGAAACAAGAGCATCCGATCCTGGGTGTCTGTAACGGTTTTCAGGTATTGACTGAACTAGGACTCCTACCTGGTTTTGATGATATTATTCACCCGCTTCCTGACGCATGTCTGTATTTAAACGATTCGAATCGGTTTGAATGTCGACCGACCTTGCTAAAACATGAGAACAGGGGAACATGTGTATTTACCTCAAAAATCCCGAGAAATGAGGTTAGGTTGATCCCTAGTGCGCATGCAGAAGGAAAACTTCTGTTTCCCTTAGAAAAACAAGAGCAATATATGAAAACATTAGAGAAAAACGATCAGATCGTGTTCCGCTACGTTAATCCTGAGGGGAACTATGCGGGGTATCCGTGGAACCCGAATGGTTCTCCTATGAATATTGCAGGAATTTGTAACCCTCATGGGACTGTTTTTGGGATGATGCCGCATCCGGAGCGAACGTTCTATAGACATCAGCATCCAAATTGGACTGCAACCGGGCTTGGAAACAACGGAGGCGACGGCCGTGCTATTTTTGAGTCGGTGCTTGCATATATCTCGAAAAAGTTCTGAAACCAGGTCGTTCGAAACTCTTTTATAGAGAAAGACACCTTTTTAATCATTAGATTGATTGTTGGGGATCAAACAATGAGAAAGCAAACAATCGTGTTAGCCATACTCTGCAGCATCTTAATGGTATGTCCTTTTACCGCTGTAATGCCATCCGTAACCTCGCGTGTCGTACCTGATTGGTCGGATGGCCAATTCCATGGTATGTGGACCAAACGAAACGATCAAACATCTGGATCTGCCTGGGGTGTTCTGAACCAAGGCCGTAGAGCAACACGCGGTACTTTCACCGGTGAGTGGAACACAATAGATGGAACGACTACTGGGACGTTCCGTGGAATCTTCTACGGCATGATACTCGTGGGACAATGGGATGTAAAGGAAACAAGAAAAACCAGTCGCTTGACCGGTATTCTTCAGTTGAATGAGACGCATTTTTCCGCTCGATTGTTCAGTCCTGGAACAGGTTTGATCGATATTTCCGGTGTCCACAATGCCTCGTTTCTACCAAAACTCACCGGAGGGTATGGTGTCGGTGTTAGAACCATTCATTTGATTGATTCAAGTAGGCCGGAGAATTTCACCGCAGACCCTACCGATGTCAGGGAGATGATGGTTCAGCTCTGGTATCCGATTGAAACAAGTAATCTAGGAACGCGAACTGAATATATGGATTACCTAACTTTTCAGTGGCTTAAGAATCGTTCTCCTATCCCGTTAATCACTATCCCGAACAACGCGTATCTCTTTGTACATCCACATGGCCGTAATGAGACCATGATTGCTGCAGGAATGTTTCCTGTAGTTATTTTTTCACCAGGGTATGACGGGGTGTACCAGATTTACACTTCATTCATAGAGGATCTCGTCAGCCATGGGTTCGTGGTTACCTCGATTAATCATCCGTATGTCTCTGGCATTACCGTGTTTCCTGATGGGCGAACGGTCGGGCTTGCATCGGTGCCAACCGATCCTGTTGCCCAAGCAGCGTTTTTCAACATGTCGCTGCGAACCATTGTAGAAGACGCGAAATTTGTGTTAGATACCATTACAGAGATGAACGCAACTAACCCGGACTTCTCTGGCCATTTTGATCTTTCACGGGTTGGGATGTATGGCCATTCATTTGGTGGGGCAAATACCGCGGTGTGTTGTTATGAAGATTCACGGATTATTGCTGGACTTACCCTGGATGGAGTGTTTTATCCGTCTTTTATCCAGGGAGTAATTACCAAACCATTTCTGATGATGTTTGCAGAAGCTCGTTTGGCGAACGATACAACGATTAATTTTATGTGGAATCACATCACGAATGATACGTTTAAGATGAGCATTACGGGATCTACGCATTTCGCATACACCGACGTTGGTCTTCTCCTCTCCCATTTGGTTCCGTTGATTCCTCCAAAGATTTTAGGGTTTGGTACGATTCCGCCCAAACGAATGGTGAATATCACAAAAACATTTGAGACCGCATTTTTTGAGGTGTACCTCAAAGGAGAACCTGCTGAGACATTGCTTGATCTGCCCTCGTATTTCCCAGAGATTCAATTCGAATATAAGATCGGTTGAAAAAGGGAGATGTTTTAGGATGTCACAGGTTGTGACCTGTATTTTAGAACATGACGGGAAGATTCTTTTGTTTAAACGAAGTAACATGGTTGGGACGTACCGTGGTTTGTGGGGTGGTGTTGCTGGGTATGTGGAGGAACTTGAGGATCCCTATGGCACTGCGATAAAAGAGATTCGACAGGAGACAGGTATTGGTCTAGATGCATTGGAGCTCGTGAGGAAAGGAAAACCAATTGAATTTTCTGATATCTATGATGGGAGAAGATACGACTGGATTGTGTACCCCTTTCTGTTTCATGTTAGGGCAAAAGAACTAGTTCGTATCGATTGGGAACATGAGGAGTACCAATGGGTGACTCCTTCAGAATTGAAAAAATTCGATACGGTTCCTGGTCTTAATGAGGTTGTTGCACAGCTTCTTGGTGCCGGTGATATTATTTAATCGATAGAGAAGTGCTTAAAACAGGAGGCAACCTATGAAACAGGTTTTCTGTCAAGCTCATCTAATACTTTTTCAATAGCACTATACGTGTGTTCTATCGATTGACCAGTATTGATAATATACCACCCCTGCGTTAAATCTAACGCTTTTGCTCGTACCTTTTGAAATGCTTCCTGTGTCTCAAACATCTCTGTTTCACTTCGTTGTTTAATACGCTCAACCAATTCCTCTGGGTTCGCATCTAAAAAAAACATGTATCTAGAGGTAGGTACCAGTTTTTCAAAAAACTGATACCCGGTTTTTGTTAACCGTCTTGGTAGATATGCAGTCCCCATGAGATATCGGACCATGATTAGCGTATCACAGGTCGGTCTCCGATAGTATCGCCGTAATGAATACATGACGTCCAGTGCATAAAATAATGATGCTTTCAGTTGATTGATTTTACCTTGGCCTAACAACGCTTTCTTTGCAGTCCGTCCGTAGAAGTTATCTGATTCGGGATGAGAACGAACAATTACTTTGTCTCCCTTTTTCTCATACCGCTGCTTGATTAATTGGGCGTGCGTATCTTTCCCGACACCATCAAGTCCATCCACAATGATGAGCCGCATATCATCCCACCAGGAAAAACCAATACATCAACGCAGCAACAAACGGCACCGAGAGATTATCAAGACCCAACGGAGTCACACCTTCGACGATAGTAGCGACCCCCGACATACAAAGCAAATACACCACAACTCGAGTCGTCACCGGCACCGCATAAAACAGCAGCGCAATAACCAGCAACAGAAATGTACACACAAACATCGTTATGGAACCAACATAGCTTTTTGTATCTTTGAAGACACAATATTTCCGTTTCCCGTATTTGATCCCTATCAGCGACGCAAGACCATCGCCATACGACATCGCAAGGATTCCCATCGCAATGATTTCCCGATGATCAAAAAATGCATAGGCGAACACCGTCCACGTGATCGCATAATACACCAACCCTAATCCATGTCCTGCCTCAGAGGTTTTCCCACGCATCGACTTGATCGGCGAGTACGGACTCATTAAAAACGTAAAGAGAATAAAAGGGCCCGCAGCAACAAACGCCATGATCTCTCGCGTCTCAAACAACGGAAGGATAAACGCGATATTCCCGGTCATGATATGAAGAAATTTCCTGCTCTGCACCGGATATCGTTTTGAAAAAACTTTTTCGGTAAATACAATAAGAACCACAACGTAAATATAGACTGCGGCAACACCAACTAAATCACTTTGAAACATGGTTCTTCATCCTCTTATAAACGCTCCAACTAGGAACGCGAGAAGCCCGATGAATATCGCAACAAGGGTATATTTCCGATGAAATTTCATATTCGGTTGTTTCTTAATAACTAGTTGAAGAGACGTACCTAGTAGCATCGTATCAGTGATAAATACTAGGATAAAATACGTTATGTTCTGATAGTACAACTCAAAACTTGTTAAAAAGAATGGCAGGAAACTTAAAGCGATAGCGAGAAGATAGAAAATCGCTGCGATACCGTTCGAGGCACGGATGCCAATGTACCGAGGGAACGATTTAACTCCTTTCGTCTGATCCCCTTCAAAATCCATGACATCCTTCATGATCTCTCTCCCAGCCCCTACAAGAAAAGCAATGAGTGCTACAATGTAGATTGCTGGGTTGATTGTCTCGAAAGAAAATGCATTGTTTCCCAGTACGGTTGCTCCTCCAAAAATAAATGGTATCGCCATAATGTAGGCGATGTAAAA
>Ga0209777_10006585_pt1 | contig 13061 bp, 11 predicted proteins | sample FrelakmetHBP12HB_FD_187147 | JGI IMG/M metagenome (GOLD analysis project Ga0209777, IMG submission 187147) | Freshwater lake sediment microbial communities from the University of Notre Dame, USA, for methane emissions studies -HBP12 HB (SPAdes)... | ecosystem: Environmental > Aquatic >...
GCGGATACGGCGCGAACATAAACAAGGCGGAGTGCAAAAAAGAAGAAGCAAAATCTTCGGAAAAACCGGAAAAGCTGAAAGAAATCCACACACCGGGAAAAACGAGCGTAAAAGAAGTTTCAGAATTTTTGAAAGCGGACGCAAAGCAATTCATTAAGAGTTTGATATATGAAGCGGATGGGAAACCGGTAATGGTGCTTGTCAGGGGCGACTACGACGTAAACGAAACAAAGGTTATGTCTGTGCTTGACGCGTCTGATATTAGGCTCGCAGGGAACGAGCTAGTCGAGAGCATCAGCGGAGCTGAAACCGGCTTTGCGGGGCCTGTTAACCTGAAGAAAAAAATTAGGATAATTGCCGACCTGTCTGTAGAAAACCTCATAAACGCGGTTTCGGGCGCGAACAAGACCGGCTACCATCTTATGAACATCAATATCGGCAGGGATTTTACTTCCGATTTAGTCGCTGATTTAAGAAAGGTGCGCCGCGGGGACAAATGCCTGTGCTGCGGCAAAGAATTTGAATTCTCAAGAGGTATCGAAATCGGCCATATTTTCAAGCTGGGTTTAAAATATTCAAAGGCGATGAATGCCACTTATCTCGATGAAAAGGGTAAAGAAAACCTTATGGTGATGGGCTGTTATGGGATAGGCGTTTCCCGAATAGTTGCCGCAACCATCGAGCAGTCGAACGATGAAAACGGGATAATCTGGCCTGTACCGATCGCGCCGTATAAGGTTGCGGTCGTAGCGGTAAACTGGGCGGACGAACAAACCCGCAAAGTAAGCGAGGATCTGTACGAGAAGCTGAACTCGGCTGGCATCGAAACGCTCTTAGATGACCGTGACGAACGGGCAGGCGTAAAGTTTAAGGACGCTGACCTCATTGGAATTCCGTATAGAATCACGGTCGGCGAAAGAAACCTCAAAGATAACAAGGTTGAATTCAAGGCAAGAGCGCAGAAAAACGCAGAAGCAAAGCTCCTCCCGGTAGAAAGCGTGCCGTCCGAAATCAAAAACCTGCTAAAAACAAGCTGAGATTGTTGAAAAACCGCAACAATTTCTGATTACCTGCCTCGCCGGCAGGCGGGCACTGATTTTCAAGACTGTTGAGGTTTTTTTCAGCGGTCTCAAACTGATTTCCCGCAAATACCGTCTTATGACTTTTTGACCCGCCAGTATTGATTATTATCCAAAAATATTATATAATCCTTTTGTAGTTTGGAAGGGTTAAGATTCTCGGGTAACAGATTCTTTGCCATCTTCTTGCGGAGATGGCTTTTATTTTCTCAGGAAAAAAAGAAAAATGAGCATAGTTGAGCAGGTTGAAAAGCTTATTTCGCCGCTGGTTGAAGCTAACAAGATGGAACTAGTGGACGTGCAGTTCGCGACCGAACACGGCAAAAAGGTATTAAGAGTATTTCTGGATAAGGAAGGCGGGTTTGGCCTTGGTGACTGCGAAGAAATGAGCAGGCAGATAGGCGAAGCCATAGACAAAAGCGGCATCTTGAGTTATTCGTATATTTTAGAGGTCTCGTCCCCGGGTATTGATAGAGTACTAAAAAAAGAAAGCGATTTTCTAAGATTCTTGGGAAAAAAAGCAAAAGTAACGGTTTTTGAGCCGATAAACGGCCAGAGGCATTTTCAGGGGCCGATAGTATCTTGTTTCGAAGGCAAACTCGTGATAGATGATGTTACGGGTAAAAATGTTACGATAGAGCTCAATAAGATCGCAAAGGCAAGCTTAAGCCCGGATGTAACATAAACATGGCGTAGAGCGTATAGCGTACAGGAAAAGCAGGAAAACGAATATTCAATAGGGAGTAAATAAATGTCAGATAAAAGCGAATTGATGCTTGCACTTGAGCAAATAGAAAAAGACAAGAAAATAAAGAAGGAAGAGATTCTTCAAGTGATCGAGAATGCTCTCGTTTCCGCCTACAAAAAACACGTGGGAAAAAATGTCAACGTCGAGGCGAAAGTTGACCCCGTAACCGGCAATATGTCGGCTTTTGCAATAAAAAAGGTTGTCAGAGAGGCGAAGAATCCTCTTCTTGAAATCGGGTACGACGAGGCAAAAAAAATAAACCCGGAGATAAAAGCCGACGAGGATATAAGAATCCCTCTCGATACCCAGGATTTTTCGAGGATCGCGGCCCAGACCGCCAAACAGGTCATAGTTCAAAAAATACGCGAATCGGAAAGGGAGACCCTGCTTGAAGAGATGAAGGGAAGGATAGGCGAAATGGTCTCGGGCGTTGTGTGGCGTTTCGCAAACAGGAACATAATCGTTGATATCGTCAAAACGGAAGCGATACTTCCCGTTTCGGAGCAGGTCTACAGGGAAAAATTCAACCTGGGCCAGCACATAAAGGCGATAATCGTTAAAGCCGAAAAGACCCCGCGCGGACCGTCGGTGGTTTTGTCCAGGACCCATCCTGAGCTCGTTAAGTCGCTTTTTGAAATAGAGGTGCCCGAGATTTACGAAAAAGTCGTTGAGATAGTAAAAATCGTGCGCCATCCCGGGCTTCGTTCCAAGGTCGCGGTGGTTTCACATAACCTTAAAGTTGATCCCGTAGGCGCTTGCGTCGGAGTAAAGGGCGCGCGCGTTAAGCCGATAATAGACGAACTTCAGGGAGAAAGAATAGACCTTGTTCCCTATTCGAACGATCCTCAGAAATATATCGGATCGGCGCTTTCGCCCGCCAAGGTGATTTCAGTGACGATTGTCTCGGAAACAGAAAAGAAAGCCGAGGCGCTTGTGTCCGACGAAATGCTTTCTCTTGCGATAGGCAGGAACGGCCACAACGTGGCACTAGCGGCAAAGCTCACCGGTTGGCATATCGATCTTAAGTCCGAGTCGCAGAAAAAGCAGGAAGCGCTGGAAAAAAGCGCCGTCCAGACGGAAGACCTTGTCAAGCTTGACGGTATAGGGCCCAAGACGGCTGAAATATTGTCCAAGGCAGGATTTGCGAACATCGCAAAACTTGCCGAGTCAAAAATAGACGACCTGACAACGCTCCAGGGAGTCGGTGAAAAAACCGCCGAAAAAATAATAGAAGCGGCAAAAAAATGTATCTCGGAACAGAAACAGGTTAAGGCTGAGGTTGGCAAAAAAGAAGAGACAAAGGAAGAATCTAAAAGCAAACCGGCCGAAGCTGAATCCGAGAAACCGCAGGAAAAACCGAGGAAAAAACAGAAAAAGAGCAAAGCTAAAGAAGAAAAACAAGAAGCCATAGAAGAAAAAACAGAAAAAAAGGAAGAAGAAGCTGAGGAATAATTGATGGCTCAAAAGAAAGAAAAATCAACTGTCAAGAAAATTTCAGAGAAGGCAAAGGCACCGGGTCTTAAGAAGGCGCTGCCGGTTAAAAAGGCCGAAAAAACCAAGGCCGCGAAGAGCCCGAAAGAAAAGCCGGTTAAAGAAACCAAGATTGCGAAAGAAAAAGCGGTAAAGCCGGTTCCCAAGGCGCCGAAAAAGGCCATAGAGTCCAAAGTGGCCAAAGAGGCGCACGCGCTGCCGCCAAAAACTGAAAAAAAAGAAGTTCATAAAGAAGTAAAGAAAGCTGAAAAAAAGCCCGAGGTAAAGCCGCAGGAAAAGAAAGTTCCCGCAGAAACGCAAAAACCAGCCGCGCCCGCTCCAGAGAGAAAATCAGAGATCAGAGAACAGGTATATCCCGAGGCACCCCCAAAAATCGCAAAGGAAGCTCCTGCGGCCGCGCCAACGCAACAGGCAAAACCCGCGCCGGTTCCCGCGGCGCCAGTAATAAAAGGCGAGGTGAAGATAAACGAACTGGTGACGGTAAGGGCTCTTGGGGAGAAAATGAACGTCAGGCCAGGCGATATACTCCTGAAACTGATGGGTATGGGCAGCCGCGCAACCATAAATCAGCGGCTAGACATCGATACCGCAACACTTGTCGCAGGCGAATTTGGTTATAAAGTTAAATTTGAATCGTTATATTCAGAAGAAACGCTCGAAGAAGAAAAGGAAGACCCGTCAAAACTGAAATTCCGTTCGCCCGTAGTCACGATTATGGGGCACGTTGACCACGGAAAAACGTCCCTTCTTGACTACATCAGAAAAAGCAAGATCGCCGAAGGCGAGGCGGGGGGAATCACCCAGCACATAGGCGCATACAAGGTCAAAACCAAAAAAGGCGAGATAACTTTTCTTGACACCCCGGGCCATGAGGCCTTTACAGCGATGAGGTCGCGCGGTGCTCAGGCGACAGACATAGTTGTACTCGTTGTTTCGGCGGCTGACGGAGTAATGCCTCAGACGGTTGAAGCTATAGATCATGCAAGGGCCGCCGGCGTTCCGATCATAGTTGCTATTAACAAAATTGACATCCCCACCGCAAATCCTCAGCAAGTCAAACAGGAGTTGAGCAAATATAACCTGATGCCCGAGGAGTGGGGCGGAGACACAATTATGGTTGAGGTTTCCGCAAAAATCGGGACGAATGTCGAGCACCTCCTTGAGATGATTCTAATAAAGGCTGAAATGATGGAGCTCAAAGCCAATCCTGAACGGCTTGCGCAGGGGGTAGTCGTCGAAGCTCGCCTTGACACCAAAAAGGGTGCGGTGGCGACGGTTCTTATTCAAAAAGGGACTCTTCATGTCGGCGAGAATTTTTTTGTGGGACAGACTTACGGAAAAGTCCGCGCGATGACCAACGAACACGGACAGCGGCTTACCGAGGCAGGTCCCGGCACCCCCGTCGAAATACTCGGGCTTAGCTGGACTCCGCAATCCGGGGATCGGCTCATAGTTGTCGAGCAGGAATACCAGGCGCGCGAGATAGCCGATGCCCGCAGGGGAAAGATCCGCGAAGACAAGCTGAGGCCGAGACATCACTTGTCCCTTGAAGACATCTCTGCAGGAAAAGCGAAAGACCTTAGAGTGATACTGAAAGCCGATGTTCAGGGCTCGCTCGGGGCGCTTTCGGATTCGTTGGAAAAACTTTCGACAAACGAAATCAATCTTAAGATAATTCACAGGGGCATCGGCTCGATAACGGAATCGGACGTCTCGCTTGCGGCGGCATCAGATGCTTTGATCATCGGCTTTAACATAGTGCCGGATTCTGTCGTGGAAAACATGGCGGAAGACGAAGGGGTGAGCATCAGGGTTTACAGGATAATTTACGACCTTATTAACGACGTGACAAAAGCGATGGAAGGAATGCTTTCGCCTCAGATTAAAGAAAAAAGCGTAGGTAAAGCGCAGGTCAAACAGGTATTCAAGGTTTCCAAGGTCGGGACGGTTTCCGGTTCTATGGTAACCGACGGAAAGCTTATCCGCGGAGCCAAGGTGCGGCTTATCAGGGACAACATAATTGTCTACGAGGGGCATATCGCTACGCTTAAAAGATTCAAAGACGATGTGAAGGAAGTCGAAAAGGGCTTTGAGTGCGGGATCGCTCTTGAGAATTTCTCGGATGTCAAATCCGGCGACATGATGGAAGCCTTTACGGAAGAAAAAATAGCGCGAAAACTCTAGAATTTGCTTTGGATAAAGCAAATTCTAGATTACACAGATGGAAACTGTGGATTACACAGATTTGCCGCGACCGTACTCTGTGTAATCTCTTTTATAATCATTGTAACCAAGGGGCTGTTAAGACCCTATGTTAAGTTATAAGCGATCGGTCAGAGTGGCCGAACTAATACAAAAAGAGATAGCCCGAATTATTCAGGAACTCAAAAGTCCGGACATAGGTTTTGTCACAGTAACCGGCGTGAAACTCACAGATGACCTTCTTGACGCAAGGATTTTCTATTCCGTGATGGGCAGCGCCCAGGAAATCGAAAGAACTAAATCCATCGTTGAGGATTCATCTCAGCATATACGCTGGGAACTAGGATCCAGGCTTAATTTACGCCGTACACCCACCCTTACATTCACTTTTGACGATACCCCCGAAAGGGCCGCACACGTGTTTGAGCTTTTGGAAAAGATAAAAGAAGAAGACAGCTGTCTTGATTCAAAGGCCGTCCCGCGCACAAAAAAGAAAAAGAAACGATGAAATCCCACGACAAAGAACTATCACAAATCATCAGCGCGATAAAAAAGGCGAGAAAGTTCTTTATTGCAGGGCACGTCAAGCCCGACGGCGACACTATCGGTTCAAGCATCGCTCTTTCCTCGCTCCTTGCCCGGCTGGACAAAAACGCCGAGGTCTATTCAAAGGACGAGATTCCCTATTTCCTCAAATTCCTCAAAGGTTCGGCCAAAATAAGCTCGGGCAAAAGACCTCAAGGCAATTACGACTGCGCCATTATACTTGAGTGTTCAAGCCTTGAGCGCGCGGGATTTTTGATAAACAGAGGCCAGGCAAAGATTTTCATTAACATAGACCATCACAGGATTTCGGACACGTTTGCTGACATAAACTATATCGATCCCGCGGCGTCTTCGAGCGCGGAACAGGTTTACAGGCTTTTCAAGAAAATGAATATGAGGTTTACTCTTGAAGAGGCCGAAGCTCTTTATACGGGGGCCGTTTCTGACACGGGAAGATTCCAATATTCAAACACAACCCCATTTTGCCTTTCTATGGCGGCGGAACTGGTTTCTGCGGGAGTAAGGCCTGAAAAGATATTTACCAATCTGTATGAAAGAAACAAGTTTTCTTCTCTGCGCCTTCTGGGTGAAGCGCTGAAAACCCTGAAAGTGCTGCCGTCGGGAAAGACCGCTTGGATGGAACTTTCAAACTCGGCTTTTAAGAAAGCCAAAGCAGATCATTCGGAAACGGAAAACATAATAAATTATGCTATCAGCATCGAAGGTGTGAAAGTGGCGCTGCTTTTTAGTGAAGGCGAAAAGAAGGGCAGCATAAAGGTCAGCATGCGTTCAAGAGGAAACATAGATGTGAGCAAGGTTGCCAAAAGTTTCGAAGGCGGCGGCCACAGAAACGCCGCCGGATTTGACTTCTGCGGCACACTCAAAAAGGCCGAAAAGAACGTGTTGTCGAATCTGGAGAAAAATCTATGAATGACGAACTCGAAGGGCTCCTTAGCGTCAACAAGCCTGCGAAGATGACGTCTTTTCAGGTTGTCAGAAACATTAAGAGAATTCTTGGAGCCAAAAAAGCCGGCCACTGCGGCACCCTTGACCCGATGGCATCGGGGGTTCTATTGGTCCTTCTCGGCGGTTCCACAAAGCTTCAGGAAAAATTTATGGACCTTCCGAAAGTGTACCGGGCGAAATTCCTTTTAGGGGTAATGACCGATACCGGGGACATAACCGGCAAGATAATGGCAAGAAAGGAATATAAAGAGCAGAAAATCGAAGAGATCCTGAAAATTCTAAACACTTTCGTCGGCGATATTGACCAAATTCCACCTATGTATTCGGCGTTGAAATACGGCGGAAGAAAACTTTATGAACTTGCCAGAAAAGGAATCGAGGTGGAACGCGACGCGCGGCCGGTTAAGATTTACTCGATCGAGTATCTTTCTCTGGAAGATAACGTCCTTGAACTTAGGATCGAATGCTCCAGGGGGACCTATATAAGGGTTTTAGGAGAAGACATCGGCAAGAGACTTGGCTGCGGGGCGACAATGACATATCTTTGCCGTGAAAGGATAGGCCCGTTTGCCGTGAACGGAGCGATTGACGCAAATGACAGCACGTCCCTTGAAAAAGAAAATATAACCAACAGAGTGATTTCCGAAAAAGACCTTGCCGAGCTGTTGAAAGATTCAAGGGCGTGAGGTTTATGAAGAAATCCTGCGTAGCGATAGGCACTTTTGACGGCGTGCATAAAGGCCACCAAGGCCTTATTGATGAACTCATCGATATTTCCAGAAAAAAGAAGCTCAAAAGCGTTATAGTTTCACTTTCAAGGCCGGTGCGGCATGTTTCCGGAATTCTTACGGAGACAAACGAAAAAAAGGCGCTTCTGCGGCGTTTTTTCGCGGATGAGATATATCTGTTGCCGGTGACCAGGGATTTGATAAATCTGAGCGCGGAAGGTTTTTTTAAAAAGTTTCTTATCCGTAAGCTTAAATCAAGGCATTTGGTGGTCGGCCCGAATTTTGCATTCGGTCACGGGCGACGCGGCGACACCGCGTGGCTAAAGAAAAACTGCCCTAAAGCCGGGATAGGACTGACAGTCAAAGGCCTCAACTGCTCGCACGGCAAAGCAATATCCTCTTCTAGAATAAGATCACTCCTCCACCAGGGGCGGCTGGAGTTGGCTTCAAAACTTCTTGGCCGTTTATACAGTTTCGACGGTGTTCACACTAAAGGCCGCGGGCTCGGCAGAAAATTGGGCGTTCCTACAATTAATTTGAAAGTCGCAAAGGGCAAGCTCCTTCCTCTGGGTGTATTTCTGGTGACGGTTGAAGCCGCGGGGAAATTTTTTCCGGGCATTGCCAACATAGGTTCAAGACCGACTCTATATAAAAACGGCGGGATTGTGCCTGAAATCAATCTTTTGGGTTTTCACGGCAGCTGGAAAATCAAAAAGATGAGGATATACCTTTTGAAACACCTTAGAAAAGAACGGCGTTTCAAAAGCATAAATCACTTGAAAAAACAACTGAATAAGGATATGAAAAAAGCGCGGCTTTATTTCGGTTTTACATTTTAAATAAAATATGTTAAAATAACTAAATTACAGCACAAACGGGAGGAGTTATCAATGAATTTCGATAAGAAGCAGGTTGTTGAAGGTTTTAAAACCCACGCTACTGATACCGGTTCGCCAGAGGTGCAGGTTGCTCTGCTCACCGGAAGGATAAAATACCTTACCGGCCACTTTAAAAGTGCGCCTAAGGATTTTACTTCGCGTTCGGGTTTCTTGAAACTTATTAGCCAGAGAAGACGGCTTCTGGATTATCTTAAAAAACACAAGAAAGAATCCTATGACGAGCTCATAAAAAAGCTCGATCTTAGAAAATAAAAAAGAGGCAGGATTGGAAAAGACAAGTGGTAAGCGGTAAGGATTAAATGACTCACCTTTAGGTGAGTCATCCCTGAAGGTCTTAATCAGGGACCTAGGTTTTATGAATGGGTCCCCGATTACTACTCTCGGGGATGACTCTTTCGAGTCACTTAATGCTTATCACTTATCCCTTACCCCTGTCTCAAAAAAGGAGTCAACGTGAAAAGTGAATCTAAGTCAATTGATCTCGGCGAAACAAAGCTTTTCGTGGAATTCGGCGAGATGGCAAAGCAGTCAAACGGGTCGTGCGTGGTGCGCCTGGGCGATACGACGGTGTTGTGCGCGATGGTGGCGGCCAAAGAACCGGTCGAAAACAGGGATATGCTTCCTCTTACGGTGAACTATCGCGAAAGAACCTATGCCGCAGGAAAAATACCTGGCGGTTTTTTTAAGCGCGAAGGCCGTCCGCGCGAAAACGAGATACTTATTTCCCGTCTCATAGACAGAAGCATCCGGCCGCATTTCCCGCCCAACTGGTTCAACGACACTCAAGTCACCGCACTTGTCCTGTCATATGACGGTGAAAACGATTCCGATATCATAAGCATAATCGGCACTTCCTGCGCTCTGATGCTTTCTGACGTTCCGTTTGACAACCCGATAAGCTCAATCCGGATAGGAAAAATAGACGGAAAATACGTCATAAATCCGACCATATCCCAGCAGAAAGTCAGCCAGCTTGACCTTGTCGTTTCAGGGACCGAAGAAGCATTGTGCATGGTTGAGGCGGGCGCAAACGAGCTTTCGGAAGCCGAGATGGAAGAGGCGCTCATCATAGCCCAGAAAGAAATAAAAAAGATTTGCGCTTTTCAAAAATCGCTCAAAGGAAAAGAAAAGATAAAACTTGGAGAGACAGCGATTGACGCCAAGCTCAAGAGCGAAGTGGAAACGATGGCGAAAGCGAAAGTGGATGAGTGCGTGCGCATCGCCGACAAAGAAAAACGCGAAACAGAATGGGGAAAATTTAAAAAGACAACTCAGGAAGCGTTCAAAGAGACATATCCTGAACATGAGCACGACGTAAATACAGTTCTTGAGGATTTGTTTTATGCCAAAGCACGGCAGTTGATATTGGAAAAACATGTCCGCACGGACGGCAGGAAAACAGACGAGATAAGGCCGATAACTTGCAAGACGGCGGTTCTTCCGAGGACTCACGGCTCAAGCCTTTTTACGCGCGGCCAGACGCAGGCGCTGGTCACTGTAACGCTCGGAGCGCCAAGAGACATGCAGATTATGGATGAGCTCGGCGGAGAGTACAAAGAACGTTTCATGCTTCATTATAATTTCCCTGGTTTTGCCACCGGCGAGGCGAAGCCGGAAAGGGGCTTAAGCCGCAGAGAGCAGGGGCACGGCGCGTTAGCAAGAAGGTCTCTGCTTCCGCTTCTTCCGACCGAAGATGAATTCCCTTACGCAATGAGGATCGTTTCGGATATACTTGAATCCAACGGTTCTTCGTCGATGGCTTCAGTTTGCGGAGGATCCCTCGCGATGTTTGACGCCGGCGTCCCGATAAAGGCAAGCTGCGCCGGGATAGCGATGGGCCTCATACAGGAAGGCGACAAATACGCAATACTTACGGATATTACGGGGATGGAAGACCACCTGGGCGACATGGACTTTAAGGTTGCAGGAACCCGAAAAGGCATCACCGCTTTGCAGATGGACATTAAGACCCTGGGACTTACTACGAAACTTATGGCGGAGGCGCTTGAGCAGGCAAGGGTTGGAAGGATGTCAATACTGGATAAGATGGAGTCCGAGATAAAGCTGCCGCGTGCCGAACTATCGAGTTATGCTCCCAGGATTGTGTCGCTTTTGATCAATCCCAGCAAGATAGGAGCGTTGATAGGCCCCGGTGGCAAAAATATCAGAAAGATTCAGGAAGATACCGGAGCAAAAATAGACATAACCGACGAGGGAAGGGTTTCGATTTCAAGCGAAGATGCCGCTGCTCTTTCCAAAGCAAAGGAAATGGTTGAATACCTCACCGCCGAAGTCGAGGTGGGACAGAGCTACAAGGGCCGGGTAACGCGGCTTATGAATTTCGGCGCTTTCGTCGAAATTCTGCCGGGCAAAGAGGGGCTGGTTCACATATCTCAGCTTGCAAATGAGCACGTAAAAAAAGTTGAAGATGTTGTAAAGGAAGGCGACGAAATTACGGTGAAAGTTGTTGAAATAGACAAGCAGGGGCGCATAAACCTGAGCCGCAAAGCGGCACTTTAATTCGTTGAGGGAAACGATGGCTAACGGAAAAGAGTATTCTTTGAGCAACGGTTTGAAAAAAGAAATCACTTCTTTATATGAGTTGATGCTAAGCGAAAAGCTTGAAGAGCTTGAAATCGAAGAGCAGGATTTTTATATCTATCTTAAGCGCAAAGGGAAGACCTCGTTTAAAGCAGTCCCACAGCAGATGAGCGCTATTCAGGGTGGAGTAACTTCGGAGCAAATTCAAAGCTCTCTGGAGCCGCAAACTTACGGCGACACGATAAAATCTCCGATAATGGGCGTGTTTTACCGGTCTCCTTCGCCTTCATCTCCGTCATTTGTTACCGAAGGGGACATCGTTGGTGCCGGCAAGACGCTTTGCATAGTCGAAGCGATGAAAGTTATGAACGAGATAAAGACAGAGTTCAAGGGCAGGATAGTCAAGATTCTGGTAGAAAACGGCAGTCCGGTTACTGCGGGACAGGATTTGTTTGTTGTGGAAAAGGGCTAAAAATAGAACTGAAAACACAAAGACGCGAGAAATGAGAAGCTAGACCAAAGACGGGAAAAACTAAGACAAGAAAGATAGGGCAGAACTTAGAACAAAAATGGAAGATCTAGTAGGCATTACGGCGGGGGAGATTTGGAAATACTTGTCGGAGAAGGGAAGCTCGACGACGATGGACATCAAGGCAAATTTGGCCATATCGAATACGCTCCTTCATCTGGCATTGGGCTGGCTTATTAGAGAAAACAAGATTGAGCTGTCTGAGTCGGGGCACACTTACACCGTCGCTTTGAAAAACAAATAGCTCTTTATCGCCGTATCCGCATTTTCTTTTGATCTTTAGAGGCCATACTATGTATTTCCGGCATAAGGCAAAAATAAAAAAAAATCACACCAGCGAGATTAAAGGATTTCTGTTTCTTCTGTCGGCGTTTTTGATAGGATATTTCTTTTTACTGCCCGATCAGTCCGGAGCGCTTGGAAAAGCGGTCTCAAATTTTTCCTTCCTGGTTTTTGGCAATTGTTCTTATCTTATACCTCTTGTTCTTGCCTGGTTTGGAATAATTCATTTTAATGTCTCGGCTTATCAACCGAGACCGCGCCTCGACTTAGTTTTTTCCCTGCTTTTTCTTCTGTGTTCGGCAGCGTTTTTTTCCCTTTTTGGCAACGCCTTTTACGGCACCGACCTGGGTGGCGTGGTGGGCGTAAAACTGAGTCCCTTCTTTTACCGTCTTTTTGGCAGGCACATATCCCTTTTTGTAACTTTTCTTCTGTCTTTTTACTTTGCTACCAGGATTTTGAGAGTTTCGATAAGGGTTCTTGTGACCACTTTTTTCAGCCGGATTGCGCTGGACTATAGAGAATGGCAGGCCGCGCGAAACCTGATCAAAAAGCAAATTCCTGTAAAAAGGAGCATTCCAGAGCCCGTATTCAAAACTCAACCCGAAGAAAAATCAGAGGCCCCGAAAAAGACGGTTGAGCCGAGGATTGTCACGAGCGAACAACCTCATGTTTTGCCTAAGAGAAAGCAGGTTGCAGAGGCCCGCAAGGACAGCAAAGCTGGCGAACAAAAGAGTGCCGCTCCCGTTTCATACACCCTTCCTGAGTTGTCTCTCCTATCGGATGACAGCGGCGGGCCCGGAACTTCCGAAGAGGAACACAGGCAAAAAGCTTCTCTTTTGATGAAAACACTGAAGGACTTTGACATAGAAGCAAATGTTGAAATGATAATAAGCGGTCCTGTCGTTACGAGGTACGACCTGAGCCTGGCCCCCGGAATAAAAGTGCAGGAAGTGATCTCTCTTTCTGAAAATATCGGCCTTGCCATGAAATCGCCGTCTATCAGGGTCGTATCAGTTCCCGAAAAATCCATGGTCGGCGTCGAGGTCCCTA
>Ga0209777_10006586_pt1 | contig 13061 bp, 6 predicted proteins | sample FrelakmetHBP12HB_FD_187147 | JGI IMG/M metagenome (GOLD analysis project Ga0209777, IMG submission 187147) | Freshwater lake sediment microbial communities from the University of Notre Dame, USA, for methane emissions studies -HBP12 HB (SPAdes)... | ecosystem: Environmental > Aquatic >...
TACTCCGCCCACAAATCGCACACCGGATAATACAGCAGCACGTCCGGCGCCAAGCGCGCGGGCTTCAGTATCGCATTGAGACGGCCGACAAACTCGCCGTACGCCCGGTAGTTCTCGGCCGAACGGTCGCGGATGCCGTAGTACAGCGTGAAATCGGTGACGCCCCACGCCGCCTGCCACGCCGCGGTCGCCTGCATTTCCGCCAGTCCGGCTGGCCCGCGCCCGCCCATCTTCTCGCTGAAGTCGCTCACCTCCGTCATCACCCGCCGCCGCCCCAGCAGCAGCGCTGCGGAACTCGGCAAGCCAGCCGTTAGCCAGCCGTCGTGGATCACGACTTCCGGATTCGACGACAGCATGTCCAAGCCGGGGATATCCATGCGGCTGAGCGCCTTAAGATGATTGCCGTCGAGCGCGGAGTGGTGCATCAGCGCTTCTTCCCACAGGATGTGCCCGGATGAGGCTATGCCATGAGACCCGCACCAGTGTTGCAGTGCGCCGAAATACCGCTCGGCCACAAGGTCCGCCACCAGCGCCCAGAACTGCGTGCGCGTTTTGCGATCCTCCACCGCATCGCCCGTGAACAGGCTGCGCCGCCGCGGCAGCAGATCTTGCCCATAACGGCTCTGATACTGCGCCGCGAGGTCGTGATTCCACGGCACCGCGGGCAGAGCCTTCACTCCCGGGTCTAGCGGATCAACCACGCGCACCTTCTTCCGCACGTCTTCCGGCAATTGCCCCAGGTTCACGGCAATCAGGGATGGCTCATCGGTGAACATCGCCTGGATCGTCGTGCCGAAGTGCCGCTCCAGCCGTTGCCAGTACACCTCGTGGGTGTGCGCGATGAACGAACGTGTCGCGCGCTCATCGAGCAGGTTGGCGTAGCGCCGCGCGGCATAGTAGTTGTTGCTGGCGTGCGTATGCTCGTATGCAGGACGGACGCCGAACGGATCATCCTTCGCCGCGTCGAAGACGAGTTCGCTGGCTTCAAACGCCGGGTTGTCCTTCAGCACCAGGCCGCCAGCCGCGCCGCTCGGGTAGCCGTCCTCGTCGTACAGCCACACGGCCAAGCCGGCCTTGCTGCAGGCTTCGACGCCGTTCACCAGAACTTTGAAACTCGCCTCCGAACGCATGTAGTCCTTGAAGTCCACATTGCAGACGATGCCGCCCAAGCCCAGACCCTTGTAGAACTCCATGCCTGCTTCGGCGACCCGCAGGGGCTCGCCCGTCTGCACCATTTGCGCCATGCCGTCCCGCACGGCGCCCGCTGGATCAAGGCCGTGGACAATCTGCAGCGGCCTGTCCTGCGCCGGCGGCCGCCTCCAGCGAGCCAGCCACTCCTCGGGCAAGGCCTCGCCCGCCACCGCCGGCGCAACGCAGGCCACGCACACAATCAGCCCAATGACGGAAATCGCAGGCATGTCTCGCACTCCCAATCTGAAACCTGAAAGTCCTCGCTCGCCGTCGCGGCGCCGTTCTGCAAGTCCACGGTGAACGAGCCGCTGTCGCCGGTTAAGGAAGAGCCATTCCTGCTCAGCGCGCGCCAACTTCCGCCTCGATCGTCGCCGCAATGGCGTCTCGCAGTTCCATGGCCTTCGCTAGAGAGAGCTTCCAGAAGGTCAAGCCATCGGGAGCATCCCTGGTGTCCGCCCAGACGGAGAGCGCCAGGACGACCTGGTCGCGGTCCCATCCCTTGCAGCCGGCAAGCAAGTTGAGGTACTCGACGTCCTGTTGCGCGCGCCGTAGCAGCTTCAGCCGCAGTCCTGGCAGCGCGCCGTCATAAACCTTGTCTGTGCCGGCGTAGTTAACGCCCGAGTAGTAGATACTCGTGTCGTCGGCCCGGCCCCAGCCTGCCCCTGAGGAAAAATTCTTCCAGTACGGCAAGACATAGGCTGCGCCTAGACTGTAACGGTTCAGGAAGAGCTGCACTTGCTTGACAGCGGGTTCGGAAACGCCGGCTCCTCCACCGTAGTTTGCCCAGTTCTCTCCCGCCACCCACTTCTGCCTTACGCGGGCCGTCGTGACGACCTCGGGGAGAACGCTACAGCACCACAGATTGCATACTCCGTCCCACAACCCACGGGCCATGTGTGGATTCGACACATCTATGCGGTAATGCAGCTTGAGCGACCTGACTCCGGAGTCCTTCACGCCCTGCTGTGCCAGGGACAGGAAAAAGCGGTTGGCGTCCATGTCGTCGAAATCCGCGGGCTCATCGAGCAGCCAGTAGCATCTGCCGTTGGAGCGGCCGGACATGCCCAGTCCCGGATCGTAGAAGAACGGACACTTGTAGTAGTACTTATTGTTAAGGAAGAACTGGAATGCCGTGCGGGTCCACTGCTTCTGCTCAAAATGCACCATCATCTCGGCGACAACTTTCTTGTAGCCGGCGATATATTCAGGCGCCACGGTCTCCTCCAGCCTCCGGCTCTTCCTGGCCCATTCCGCGAACACCTGGCGGTCGGGGAAAACGGCCTGGTCCGCATAATACTGATCCAGGCTCAGTGGCCAATTCTCGTGGCAGGGCAGGTAGAAATGGGTCAGCGGCGTGTTCATGCAGGGGCCGCAATAGCCGTTGGCTGCGCTGAAGGCCGAGCCGTCGAGGTATGGGCCGAAGCGCGCATCCCAGGCGGACCAGTCCGCGATATGGCGTTCGGCGCCAACGCCTGAGACTGGAGGCACCGCATTTTCGCACGTGGAGCCGGAATGTGTGTAACGCAGGATGTTCAGCGTGCAGCGATGCTTTTGGGCCAGTTGATAGTAAGAGCGCTCGATTTTCAGATAGCGCTCGGGCTGCCTGCCGATATCCACACCGGCGAAGCTGGCGATGCCGGTGTACGTGTTCAACTCGACTGGAAAGGTGATTTCATCCGGCAGCACGAGCGGCCGAACCGTCAGCACGAGATTGACTTTCGCCGGTTCCTTCAGAGCCGGCGTAAGGATCGTGATCATTCCATGATACTCGCCCGCCGCAGCCGTCTTTGGCACATACACGTCAACCCATACAGCCTGGTTCTGCTGCGCCGCGCCGACATTGTCCCGCGCGGGGATTTCCAGGCTTTCGGCGAACGGCGCGCGCATCGGCAAGCAGGCATCCGCCACCCAATCTTCCGCCTGCGGGGGCTTGACGTACCACTCCCGGAACAACTCAATGTGTTCCGCGGCCGGGATGACGCTCCCTTCCGGCCCTGCCAGATCGCTGACGGAGATTCTCACAGCGCTGACAGGCCCGGACAGGCGCTGCACGACCAACTGGAAGGCCGCGACTTCATTCCGCGCGGCCCTCAGTTGCACAGCGCCTTTGCCGCGCCGGCTAAATGGGATCAGCGCCCAACCACCCTCATTTAGCGGGCTGACCTTGCACTGGTCGTCGAGCGCCCATACCGCGAGCGTCTTATCGAAGTCCCAGCAGTTCTCCTCCGCGCCGTCCTGACGCGGCGCCTCCGCGAAATGCCGCCGCGCAGGCTTGGGCACTTTGACCTTCACATCAACCAGTGGACCCTGGTTGCCGGCCTTATCCACCGCGCGGATGGCTGCGTGCCATGTGCCGGGTCTCAACGTCATTAGGCGCAGGACCTGTTTTTCGCCCGCCGGTTTTGGCAAAGGCAACGCGTAGCGCGGTATCTCGCGGGCCTGGTCCCAGTCTGCCTCGGTGATTTCGTTGTCGGAATACCTGACACGGTAAGCGTGAGCGCACCCCTGCATGCCGTCATCGCCGGGAGCGGTGAACTCAAGGCTGGCCGCGCCTGTGGCTTGCTCAATGGCAGGCTCAGCAGACGCCAGTATGGGCGCCGCGGGCGGCGCATGATCGTCCGCCTCGCCGCTGACTTCGAGTTTGGGGGCCAGCGTGCCGTCTTTGGCGTGGCGCGAATAGACCTGGATCTCAAAGCCGGCGTCGTAGACGTAAGGCTTCGGGTTCTTCTCCAGCATGCAGGCTTCGGCGACTTGCCCCTTATCGTCGGTGAGCACCATGCCGTAGGAGGCGCCAATGGCCAGGGCGTGCACCAGTGCCGGAGCGATGGGGAATTTCAACCAGCGGACGCCCTGCGCGCCGCTGTAACGAGTGATCTGGTTGGGACCGGCGTGGGAGTAGCGCAAGGCCGGATGCAGCCAAGCCACCGAGTACAGCCCACTCGCCGGCCAGGCCCACCAGTTCCTGCCGTCCGGGTTCTGGCCGGGCGCCGGGGCAAGCGCGTAGTTCCAGGACGGCGCGCCTGCTTCGGGCTGGCCGTCGCTGGCGCCTTCGCGCCAGTCGCTCAAGACCGTGCAGGCCCCGATGCCGAAGAGGTCGTCCTTGGCCAGGGCCAGATGCAGAAAAGCCTCTTTGACAGTCCAGCCTTTAATCGCTGTCGTGTCGAACTTGAGCAGAATCGTCTTGTTTTCGAACATCGCCCAATTCTGGTTCTGCCGGACTGCCAGCGTCTCGCCGCCACGCCAACTCCAATTCCGCTGCTCGGGCTTTTCCGGGCCTTCGCCACGGATGGAAGACACGCCCGCGTTGGCAACTGCCGGGAGGACGACCGTTTCCGCCCGCACGACACAGGCAAGAGCGGCAAGCAACAGGCAGATGCAGCGAAACGCAAACTTTTCCATTCTATTTCACCCGGTACACGTTGACGCAGGGATGACACTCTTTGCCTGCAGGTATGGATCCCGTTTTGAACAGATAAAGCAACTTCTCCGCCTCATCAAAACAGGACCCGGTTATCAGGGCATTTCGTCCCCCGTTACCTCCCGGGTAGACAACCTTAGTTCTTGAGTGAGGCATGACTTCCCCTGGTTTTTTCGCTCCCTTCGCCACTGCTCCCAGGTCCTTGGGGTCGTAAAAGTACCAATACTGGCTCGCACCCGCAGAGCCTATGGACCCGTAATCGTATCCCAGTCTGCCGGTGCCCAGCCGGACGAAGGCAATATACCCATGTTTGTCGGCCAGATCAATAAAGACTCCGCTCCGTGACCAGTCATCAAATGTCCAATATCCCTTCAGCGGGTCATCGGGCGGTTCAGCCCAGAAACCGCAATTGGCGCTGAAATAATCGCCGTCTCTCGGAGCGATGGCGCCGTTGGCGTAAGCGAGCAGTGGGACCCAATCCACGGTATTCTTTGCAGGATCCGGATCAAAGATGGCACCGAGGGCCGGCCCCCTGCTGCAAGGGCCACAAACACTGTAATAACCGCCAAACCCAAGGGCCAAGGCTCTTCCTCCCGTGTACTTGTCAGCGAACCCTTGGGATAATCTTGTCACGCCACCCCAATGGTGCTTCATGTTGGGCACATTCCATGGTCCAAGGCACGTGATATTGCCGCCGTCATCCAACCTCACAGCCCCCAGGACGGGCAGTGGCCCGCCTGTCCAATACCCATGGTACCAACTCCAGTACAGCGTGTTCTTGGACTCATCCCACCAGAAGCCTCCATTTATGCCAACGCTGTCCACATCACCCGTCTTCGGGATTCTCATTCCGATTGGGCCATAGACCTTCTTCACCTGCGCCACTTTCAGGGCGGCCTGATTGCCGTTCTCAAGTTTCTCCAGGCCGGGGACCTCCACTTCAAAGAGCGTTCCCTGAGGGTGGGTGTAATTCATGAACAGCCTCTTGGTTCCGTCCTTCATCCTCCTTAGAGCCAGTCCGCTTTCCGAAAAGCCGGCCCCGCCGCCTCCGACTTGAGCCGGGACCTTGAAGGAGCCGGCGTACTCGAAATCCCCAAAGGCCAGCACGTGTTTCCCTGTTGGGTCTTGTGGCGTCCCTCCCCCTACCCCCTCCCCGCCGCGGGAGGGGGTGGGGGGAGGGGGCGGCTGGATTCTCTGCTCAACTCTTATCACCTCTCGCGCGGTTGCCTCGCCAAAACACACGCCATCCGCCGCCTTTGCCACTCTCCATTCGAAGCCGCTCTCGCCCGGAGTGCTCGGCGCTTTGAGAGACGATGTGAAAGTGAATTCTTCTCCAGGCTTCACTTCAGTCCCTTGCCCTTGAATGATGTAGTTGGTCCCCCAGGTCAGGCTTCCTTGAGGGTCCTGGGACCGCAAGCACGTATGGCTCCTGTTGGCTTCCTTCCAGGCCTTGCTTCCCGTGTTCTGCATGGTGATCTTGGCCTGAAAGACCTGATCGGTCAGGACCTGCCTGGGCAGCTCCATCTTGATATACTTGGCATCGTATTCCGGCGCTGCGGACGGTCCAGCTTCCGCGAGACAGCTTCTTGCTATCGAGAGTCCGACAAAAAGAAGACAGAAAACAGAGGACAGAATACAGAAGCCAGAAGGCCGCATCCCGGGCGCGGTGTTTCTGCTTCTGAATTCTGTATTCTGCATTCTGTATTCTGCATTTCTCATGACTGTTCCTCCCATGACCTGTAAGAGGCCTTTCGCAATTCACCCCCCTGGAATATACACCTGTCTCCTCAATCAAGTTCTGTCCAAGGAAACTTGGCGGGTGGGCGCGGTCTATGGAAAGACATTGGATCACAGCTTGCCCTCGTTTCGGGTGCCACCGGTCTCGGCAGTTTGAGACCGGTGCCCGGTGGCCGCGTTTTAAGGTTGGCGCCCCAATCGCCCCTTGCCAAATCCATGCGCCGTCCGTCTGGACCGCCTCAGGCCGGTGCGGCGCGTTAGGCTGGTGGGCTGGATATGCTGTGGGGAACGAATCGCCTCTTGGACCCCTGAGGTTGTGCCACGGATGTGGCCGCGCTCCCGCTTCATCGGGATTTGGCGCGGCCTCATCCGTGCTTCTGGCCACTTGGCTCCCACCGGCTGGTGGGCTGGGGATTAGGGGGACACCATACTTAATCCAGTAGGCCGGGTTGGCCACACCGCCTAGCCAGAATTTCCTTCGCTTTGGCCGCAAAAGCTTCCCCGCCTTGCTCTGGTGTGCCAAGTTTTCGCGCTTCAGCCAACCAAACTTGCGTCTCGAACTCCTCTGCAACTGCGCGCTTGAGAAGCTCCCTCCAAAAGGGCACCTGGTTGACGACAGGAAACATCTCCCCGCAAAGGCCTTTGTTATAAGGGGACTCTTTATCCTGCAGCATTTGCGAAATCTCATCCGCAACACTCCTCACATCCAGTCGCGCCAGGCTCAACGCGGCCTGATGCTTAACCGCAGGATCCGAATCATGCAGAAATGAGCAAAGCTTGCTCACCGCACTGCTTGACGGGAAAGGATACAGGCCCATGAAACGCGCCGCTGTTGCCCTCGCAAGTGGATCCGGATCATCCATTGCTTGCTCAATGATCCTGGCGCGGCGTTCAGCGTCGCCCTTTCCCATTGAAGCCAGGGTGCCGGCTGCAGAGACAGCCACACAGCTAGAGGCGTCGTCCTGGTATTCGACCAGGCAGTCAATAAGCCATTGTTCCCCAGGAAACACTGAAGGCAGCATTTCAAGGACATAGGCCTTCACTCCAAGGTCCCGGGTAGTCTCCAAGAGCCGGAGCAAGCTTGGTTTCAGGCAAGCCGCATCTGGCCCAAGCGTCTGGATCGCGAGCAAGGTTCGCCACGCGAGCCATTTGTCACCCCACAATGACTTCTCTAAAGCCGAAGGAGCGGCCTCGCGGAACTGCTCAAGAAGAACCAGTTCGGCAAAAACCCAATTGAGAGGGTTGTCGGAGACATAGGAGGCCATAACGGTGCGCAGATCCTCAGGCGTCTTCGCGCCCGTTCTGGAAATCTTTTGGACGGCATTAAAGAGTTCTTCGTCTTCTTTTCCCATTCTACTCCTCCAACCCGGGGTTTTGTCTGGCTTAAGCGCTTCTGCTGTATTTCGACAGGACCATGAACCTCCTTCCCCCTGTGTCAACCTGCCTAGCCCAAGCCGCCTCCTCCCCTAGGGAATAGCTAGAAACCCTTCACTACCCAACGAAACGTTTGGGTCGTCGTAAACTCGATGTTCTGATCTCCTTGCCCAGGACACGTGCGAACACCCCGAAAGGTATGCTGAATGACCTGTGTTCTGATGCCTGAAAAGTGGTAAGGGTCGCTCCAGTTCGTTACGTCTGAAATCGTGGTATATGTGTCCTCGAGAATCAACAGTTTCGACCCGTCGGGCAATTGTCTTTCCCTAGGGTCGATTTCGGGGGCATAGGCATTGTCTTGAAAATTAAGAACTCCCAGAAGGACACTATTGAGGGCGCCAAGACCCGGTCCGATAAACGGAGGAGGTCTTAGGGCAGGTACTAGTGGTGATCGTGGAATGACACTTCTTGAAGCCATCTCCTTCACGATATGTTCTATTGCAATCTCTAAACCCTCAATCAGCCGAGAAGGAGCATTGGGCATTGATTTCAGAATTGCAGGTTTCCTTTGGATCTCAGCCAAAGCCTTCACCAGTTTGTCCCAAGGCACATCTTTCAGATTGCCTCCCCCACCAAAAACGTCGCCCCCCCCACAAAACTGGTTCTGGGGAAGTGCGATGTGCCCCTCTCCGGCGTTAGCACCGATGGGAATGACGAAAAGGTTGCCACCCAACCAGCCAGGAACGGTCGGGATGACGTGGCTGGGCACAGTGACAACCTGGGGTGTCTGTGTCGCGATTACATTGAAGATGTTTGTCTGGGACGCCGCATTTCCAGCCCTGTCGGTCAGGCTCACCTTGACAGTATGAGTTGCGGGCGCCAACAGCGTATGGGACAATGCCAGCCCACTTTCGGCAGTCGCGAAGGAATCAGGAACCAGTTGATCGTCTAGATAGAAGCTGACTGATCGAGGGTCAACTCCGCTTTCCCCGTCGGCGAAATAGGCGTAAACCATTGGGTCCTCTGAGCCGTTAATGTTTCTGTCGGCCTCCGGGAAGAGGAAGGTTATGGATGGCGGGGTCGTGTCCTGCACGAGCTTGAAGGACCACATTCGTTGCGCCGTGTTGGCCGGATTGCCGTCATCTTGTACGGAGACAGCAACGGTTTCCAATCCGGAGAGAAGGTCCGCGGACGGAGTATACGTGAAGCCCCCCGTGGTCGTGGTTGGTGTGATCGGGTTGCCGTTGGTTGTTACTGAGACTATTGACCAGTTGCCTGCCGAATCCCAGATATTCGCCGAGATAGTGGGACGCGGGTTGTTGTAAAGAGTCGAACCATCCGCTGGAGTGAAAGAGGAGATAGTTATCGGCCCGTTAGACCCTAGGAAGAACGACCAGTTCGTCTCGGCAGGAGTGCCCGCAAGGCTGGAAACATAGACGTAAACGTTGTGCAGTTCATTGAGCGCCAGCATAGCTGGTGGCGTATACGTGAAGCCCGTCGTTGTCAACGTGAAACCCGCTGGCGCCAAGCCTGCATTGACCTGGACGCCGTCCACAACCACGCAGAGCCTTGACCAGTCAACGCCGCTGACACTTTGCGAGATGTTCGCGGCAATAGTGGGCTTCGGAACATAGACTGTCGTCCCATCTCCAGGACTGACAATGGTTATGGTTGGGAGCGTGTAGTCCGGTGCATAAGTGAACGACCATGAAGCATCCTGCGCCTGGTTGCCTGCTAGATCTTTTGCCGAGACTGTAACCGTGTGCGTTCCCACGGCCAGGTCCCAGGGCAGCATGAATATGTACGGCGCTTCAATGAAGTCCGGCTGCGCTGGAACGCCGTTGTCCAGTGTCACAAACACCTGTGTCAAATCGACGCCGCTCCCTGTATCCGTGATTTCCGCTTGGATTAAAGGGGTCCAGGTGGTGTCGTATACGGTGGAACCAGCCGCCGGGCTGAGGCTGGTTATCAAGGGCGCCGTCGTGTCCAAGGTGAACGTGCTTTGCGCTTCCGCATGGTTGTACGCATTGTCATAAACCGAAACCGCCAAGGTGTACACGCCGTCGGCAAGATAGGACGGTTCGCACCAGAAGAAGGAATCCTCGTGCGACGCACCATACTCCATCCCATTCAAGGTGACTGACAGTGTTGACCAATTCACGCCGCTTCCTGAATCCGTTATCTCGCCACCGATAGAAACGGTCCCCAGCAGAAAAACACCGTTATTCGGGTGCCAAATGCTGATCGCCGGCGGCGTGGTGTCTGCTATCACGTTGATTTGCACGGTCGCACTGGCCGTTGTATAGTTCGACATGTCCGTTGGCATGAAGGTCACGGAGAGCGTTTGGTTCGCGCCAGCGCTCAACCATGTGCCCGTTACAGGAGAGTAACTGAATGTTCCCCCCACGTTCGCCGTCGCGTTCAACTGCGAACTGCCCAGCGGCGTGCCGGTGAAAATGTCTGCGGGATTAGCCCACGTGATCACAGGCGTCGCCTTTGTGACCGTCAGGTTCTCCCCGTTGAACGTATGGATGTAGTAGTACCCCGTCGCGGCCAGCGTGCCCTGGGAGATAGAATAGTATCCCACGAAGCTGCCCGTAGTGGCTGTTGTGCTCAAAGCGCCCGTGAATGAAGCCGACGTGTCCCCATTCACAAGCCCGTAGTACGTGCAGGTCAACGCCGGATTGTCCGCGCCATAAACCTTGCTCTTCGCGTCCGCCGTGACCGTCAGCGGGGCCGGTGCCACAAAGGTGACGGTCGCCCAGGTCCCAAACCCCCAGGGGTTCCAGCCCGACACACCAAACCAGTACAGGTGCCCGCCCACAAGCGTAATCCCCGAAGGAAGATTGAAGGATATGGGGGCGCCCGTGCCGGGATCAAACTCCCACCAGGCGCCTACCGTAATATTGGCAGTCTCATCGTTCAGCACAAAGTAGTACCCCAGTGTCTTGGCCGTGCTGCTCCACTCAAATTCCGTGTTGCTAAGCGGAATGGGGGCGTCGGAATACTCCACGGTAAAGTCTGTGAGGGTTGGCGCGTCCGGCGCTCCTGTCGCCGTGCTCACGCCGAAATAAAGGCAGTCGTTGTACGGCCCCTGGCCCGCAGGGTTCGAGCCCGCAAGCCACGCCGAGTAGTAGTGTCCATCCAGGAACGTATATGGGCCGTAGGAAATGGTGGTGTTTGGCCCCGTATCCGGTACAATTACGGCAAAGACCGTAGTCCAATAGGTGTTATGCCATTCGCTCACGCAGAGCCAATAACGTCCCGCCTCGGCAACGTGGTCCCAGGTGAACGTGACCGCCAGCGGATTAGCCGGATCTGCGTCGCTCAATGGCCTCGGGGCCGCGAAGACAGGCTGCACCGATGGCGCCGTGTCAGTGCTGCAAACGTCAAAATATGAGTAGGCCAACGATCCCGCGCCGTCAGCGTTGATGGCCTGGAGGCAGATTATGAAGCCGTGGTTGTCCATGAGGCCCGCCACATAATAGGAACAACCAGCAGTATTGGTGCTGGGTAACGGCCAGGTCTCGTTATACCAGTCATATACTGCCACATTATACGAGTCAGCCCCTTCGGCTGGAGCATCCCATGCAACGGTCACATCGCCCGTGCTTTGGATGCCGGTTGGACCTATAATGTTCGGCGCGCTGGGCACGGCGGGCATTACAGCGGCGGACGTCAGCAGCAGGCAAAGCAGAACTGAAATGGCGAGTGAACAATGACGAGTGACCAATGACCAATGACCAGTGCCCTTGGTGAACTTCACATTGCACAGCCGTTGCCTGAGCACATCGGGGAATACCCCTCCCCGTGCACATCCGGTGGAAAACGCTACCTGCCCTGCGGACTGTAAAGAAAGGCGCTGGACCATCGGATTCCCCGCCGTCTAAATACCCATGCTTTACAGATGTTCTTTATTCTTCTCACCTTTTTTAAGACGCTTGCGTTATGGGATTTGCTACATGAAATCTTGGCCCGCGCTGAGATTAAGGAAACGGGTCCCGCGGATTGTCAAAAGGACAAAGTCTATGGTATCATAATGTCATTCTGACACGGTCAAAATGACATGGTGTTTGAGTGCGGGTCCAGCCGAGACGCCCGGCCACCCCACCCCACCCCGGCTTGCACCTCTAGTCCAGCCCGTATACACCGTGATTCTAAATATTCTTGGTACTGTGGCATGGTATATGCGCAGTACACCTGTGGGGAGCTGCTTCCCGTGTTACCAAATCACCACACCCGCTCAGGCAGGGGTGGTACTGGAGCATAATGAAACATGTCACGCGCCAGGCTTCACGTTTCACGCTTCACGCACCACACACCACCCACCATCCACCATCCACCACCCACCATCCACCATTCGTCCCCGGCGCCGCTTTGCCACGAAGGAGGCTGCAGTAATTCGCAAGCAATCGCCCCTATTCCGCAAGCGTTCGCCCCTATTCCGCAAGCGTTCGCCCCCAATCCGCAAGCGAAAGGCACTGATTCGCAAGCGAAACCCGCTCGTTTTCGACGATTTTGCCCAATCCCAAAGGACTTGCGAGGACGCTGGGGAAAAAAAGTTCACGTGACAAGACCGCTTGTTCTGCGCAAACTGGCCAATTGCTGCCACAATGTGCGCGAGCGGCTCTGATAAAGGATGGATGATGAACCATGAATAACCATGGACGAAGGTTAACGGGGCAGAAGATGAAAGTTCGTTCATCATTCATCGTTCATCATTTATCGTTCTCTGCTCTTGTCCTTGGCGGGCTGCTGATTCTGGCGGGCCACCCGGCCGCCGCGGCTGCGGGCGAGAGTGTCAGTGTCACCGGCGGTTCCTATGAGGACTGGACCAGGCGGCGGGACGCTCTCAGCCAAGACGCCTCCATCGTCCGCTACTATGCATTTGAGGCGCTCAGAGGCCCGGGCGATCCGGTGCCCAACCTGGCCGCTGACAAGGGCGGGCCGCTGGCCTTCAAGATGGAACCCAAGGCCGGCGCGCCCAAAGATGATTTCAGGCTGGTCGAGGGCCGCTGGCCGGCGAAGAAGGCCGTGCGCCTGGACCAGGGCTTTTTCTGGGCCAAGGCCGCTGACGTGACGAACAAAGCATTCACAGCGGTGTTGTGGTTCCGCAAGAACGGCCCGGGTGCGCACCGAGGCAACAACGGCGCAACCAACGGCACACTTCTCGCGGCAGGCAACGGCTACTGGGAAGGCTGGCGCGTAACGACGTCGTATCCTTCCCGCCAAGTCAGCTTCGAGATAGGCCAGCCGAAATTCGGCGGCGCGATTGTAGACATAGAGCGTGACGTGTTCTCGTTCGCCAGGCGCGGTCGCTTGGGCGCCGGCGCGAACCAGG
>Ga0209777_10006587_pt1 | contig 13060 bp, 13 predicted proteins | sample FrelakmetHBP12HB_FD_187147 | JGI IMG/M metagenome (GOLD analysis project Ga0209777, IMG submission 187147) | Freshwater lake sediment microbial communities from the University of Notre Dame, USA, for methane emissions studies -HBP12 HB (SPAdes)... | ecosystem: Environmental > Aquatic >...
TCGATCATAAAGCTTTTTATTTTCCGACGGATAAATGACATCCAGACCAGAACCGAGCACGGCCACGGTCCTGCCTTGGGCCATCAAGGCCCCTTGATGGGCTGCGGTATCGATACCCCGAGCCATACCGCTGACAATGGTCAATCCTTTTTGAGATAAACCCCAAGCCAATCGTTCGGTCATTTTGATCCCATAAGGGGTCCCCATCCGGGAACCGACCACAGCCAAGCAATGACTATCCTGAACGGCAGGGGAACCTTGGTAATATAAATAAGGGGGAGGATCATGGATCTGAGCCAGGAGAGGCGGATAGAGAGGATCGGTTAATGTCAGGATGCCAATCTTTTGCTTTTCCAGTTCGTCCAGTTCCCGATCAATTTTATCAGCCCTTTTAAATTTAACAATGGCCAGGGCGGTATTCTTCCTCATCCCTTCGACAGATTGCAAATCCCCAGGGTCGGCCTGGAAAACCTTTTCAGGAGATCCATATCTCTCAATAAGACGGGCATAGCTGACCTTTCCTAATCCAGCGATCCGGTTTAAAGCCAGCCAGTAATAAAGGGATTTGCGATCCATAGTTCACTCAAAATTCGATCCGAAATAAAAGATCCAAGATCCATGATGCAGGATAAGGACAAAAAAAAGAAAATTACACGTCGTGGTTTACATCATGCATCGTGGATCGTGTATCATGTATCGTGAATCGTCTCTCCCGGAATCAGGCCGGTTTCGAAGGTTGAGGGACCTCTTGTCCGGTCCCGGATAAGCCGGAAACAAAACTTCTGGCAACCTTGATACGCACCTTGTCGGCCACTTCCAGCGTGATAATATTTTCATTAATCTCAGCAATCCGTCCGTAGATCCCCCCATTGGTGATGACCGAGTCCCCTCGTTTCAGACTACTCAACAATTCTCTATGTTGTTTGGCCTTTCTTTGCTGGGGCCGGATCAATAAAAAATAAAAAATCACGAACATCAAAACCAAAGGGATCAATCCGGCATATCCTCCTCCTCCGGACCCCCCGGATCCTCCTCCCGGAAGCCCCATGGCCTCGGCAACGGCGGTGAATAGATACATAAACGTTACTCCTTTCTCTGTTTATAAAATGCTTTTTTAAATTCCATGAAGCGATCCTGCTCAATGGCTCCCCGCACATCCTGCATCAGTTCCATAAAGTAATGGATATTGTGCAGAGTATTCAAACGGTATGAAAGCAATTCTTTGGCGACATACAAATGACGAAGATAGGCCCGGGAATAATGGCGGCAGGTATAACAGGTGCATTCCGGATCAACGGGTTGGGGATCCTCGACATATTCGGCTTTTTTGATATTCATAGAACCTTCCCGGGTGAAAAGCATACCGTTGCGGGCATTGCGGGTCGGTAACACGCAGTCAAACATATCGGCCCCCAAACCCACACCCTCGATCAGATCTTCCGGTGTACCCAGTCCCATCAGATAGCGGGATTTTTCACCCGGCAGCAAAGGCAAGGTATAGGCCATGATTTCCTGCCTGGCGTCTTTTTCTTCACCCACACTCAAGCCCCCCAGGGCATATCCGTCAAATTCGAGATTCACGATAGCTTCGGCGCTCTCCTTTCTTAAGTCTTTAAAATTGCCTCCCTGGATGATTCCGAACAGAGCCTGTTCTTTTTTTTGATGGGCCTGTTTACAGCGAACAGCCCAATCCCTGGTCAATTCATGGGATGAACGGGCATAGTCATAGGTGACCGGATAAGGGGTACATTCATCCAGGCACATGGCGATATCCGATCCCAGGGCCTCTTGAATTTGAATAGCCAATTCAGGGCTCAGAAAATGGCTGGAACCGTCCAGATGAGAACGGAAAGAAACGCCCTCCGGGCTGATCTTTCTCAAAGCACCCAGGCTGTAAACCTGGTATCCTCCACTGTCGGTCAGGATCGGTCCCTGCCAATGCATAAAATCGTGAAGTCCTCCCAGGCGGGCAATCCGTTCATGCCCCGGCCGTAAAAACAAATGATAGGTATTGGCCAGGATAATTTCAACCCCTAAAGATAAAAGATCTTCCGGGGTCAAGGCCTTCACCGACCCCTGTGTGCCCACCGGTATGAATACCGGAGTCTGAAATTCCCCGTGTACCGTGGCAATCCTTCCGCTCCTGGCACTGCTTTGAGCATCTTGATGTTCAACTTTGAAAGAAAACATTATTCGCTTTCAGCAGTCAGCTTTCAGCAGTCAGCTTTCAGCGGTCAACTTTCAACTTTTATTTTTAGCTGTCTGCCGATCGCTAATTGCCGATGGCTTAAATAATTAACATGGCGTCGCCATAACTATAAAACCGATAGTTAAGTTCAATGGCCTCCTGGTAGGCTTTCAGAATTTTTTCCCGTCCGGCAAAGGCGGACACCAATAAAATCAGGGTAGTCCTGGGCAAATGAAAGTTGGTGATCAATCCGTCGATCATTTGAAAAGAGAAACCCGGGGTGATGAAAAGATCACATTCCCCCTCTTCGGCCTTTACGGATCCATATTTCATGGCCTGGTATTCCAAGACCCGGGCGCTGGTGGTTCCCACAGCTATAATCCGTCCTCCCTGTTTTTTTTGTTCCTGTATCACTTGAGCGGCCTGGGCCGAGACCTTGTAAACCTCAGAGTACATCTTATGCTCGGCAATCCTTTCCGTCTTGATGGGAGCAAAGGTCCCATAACCGACATGCAAGGTAAGGGGAACCCAAAATATGCCCTTGTCCTTAAGGGCTGCCATCAAGTCGAAAGAAAAATGGAGTCCGGCCGTAGGTGCTGCCACCGCCCCTGGATGTCGGGCATACACGGTTTGATAGCGTTTCCGATCCTGTTCCCAAAGACCGCCGTCACAGCCGTCTCTACGGATATATGGCGGAAGAGGAACCCGGCCGAATTTTTTTAAAACAGAATCAAACAACCCTTTGAAACGGAATCGAACCAGGGCCGTCCCATTTGGGGAAGGAGGCAGTATCTCGCCTTCCAGACCTTCACCAAAATAAATTCTCTCCCCCGGCCGAATTTTTCCCCCAGCCTTGAGCAGACAGGGGCTCGTGTAGGTTTCGTCAATCGCCAACGCCGGATAATTCAAAATCAGACATTCCACCCGGCCACCGCTCCTTTTCTTCCCTTCCAAACGCGCCGGGATCACCTGGGTATCGTTAACCACCAGTACATCCCCCGGAGACAGGTATTCGATAATTTGATTAAAGAGTTGATGTTTCCGGTCCCCTGTCTTTCGATCCAGAACCAAAAGTTGGGAATGATCTCTCTGAGGACAAGGCTCCTGGGCTATCAAATGCGAAGGCAAATTAAAATCAAATTGGGACAACGTTAGTAGATCATCCATAGATCGAAAAAAAGATAAAGATAATAGCCTTTAATATACTTCCGCCTTCTTGTCAAGCCAAGCTGTAAATGGCATCCTATCTTTAAAATTTTCAGTTATTAAGGGTCTCATAATGATATTGACCCAATTTTGCTGCCAGGGGCCGAATAGTTTTCATACTGTAACGGGGTGAATAAGGAAGTCTATTGGTAAATCCGCTGATATTTTATTAAAGGCATCAAGGTATCTACCAAGGCCAAGATGAGCGAGGTTTGAAGTTCTCTATGTTTTACATCCTAAGGTTTGAAGAAATATTAGAATCGAAACAAAGCCGCTCCCCAGGTAAAGCCGGCTCCAAAGGAAGAGGCCAAGACCAGATCTCCTTTTTGAATTTGTCCGCTTCGAACCGCTTCATCCAGGGCCGTGGGAATGGTGCCCACAGAGGTGTTTCCGTATTTATGAACGGTGACAATCACTTTATCCATTGGAATATCCAACTGTTTGGCCACGGCTTCCATAATCCGGATATTCGCCTGATGAGGGATAAACCAGTCGATTTGGTGTGCGGTTATACCACCGGATTTCATGGCCTTCCGGGCAGCATCCCTCATACAACGAACCGCGTGTTTAAAGACTTCGTTTCCCTGCATTTTGATGTAATGAAGTCCGGCTTCGATCATGGGAATTGAAATAGGGTTGCGGGAACCGCCTCCGGGTACGTTGAGCAATTCCCACAGATCTCCATCAGAGTGGATTTCAAGGGAGAGGATATCTCCATCTCCAGCTACGTCAGGATGACCCAAGACCACGGCACCGGCTCCATCGCCAAAAAGGACACAGGTGGCCCGGTCCTGATAATCAATCCGGTGGGAAATGATTTCACCACCGACGACCAGGGTGTGCCGATAAGAACCGTCCTGCATAAATTTTTGGGCAACGGTTAAACCATAGATGAATCCCGGACAGGCTGCATTGACATCAAAGGCGACCGCATTTTTTGCACCAAGTCGATACTGGAGAATACAACCCGCTGAAGGCGAAGTCATATCTGCCGTGGAGGTCCCGACAATAATCAGATCCAAATCTTTGGGAGAAAGACCGGCCATTTCCAAAGCGTTTTCACAAGCCGGGGTAGCAATATCGGATAAGGACTGCCCGGGCAGGACCATTCTCCGTTCCCGAATGCCGGTCCGGCTGAATATCCATTCATCGGAGGTATCCAAAATCTTTGCAAAATAGGAGTTGGGTACTATTCGTTCGGGTAAATAAGACCCCGTTCCCTGGATGCATATTTTTTTCACGTCAAAAAATCCTTTCCCTTTATTTACTAAGTAGAATGATGGCTATCCACAAAGCTGGAAACGAAAGATGAAACTTCCTGGTGCAAACTATGCGGGAGGCAATCTCTTTGCTTCATCAAAAAAATGTATAGTATGAACGACACCTCTTTGTGGATAGGCTTCTCATAACATATTCATCGATCAATTTCAAAAGAAATTTCCTGTTGGAATAAATTGGTTTAAATTAAAAAGTATGATATAAAAAAGATGATATCTTTATTGAGGCGCTACCTTTAACCAATTGGAAACAATAAAAAAACAGGCTTGGAAAGGAGGACCTCGGGACAAGGATTGAAGAAGGTTGGATCCCTTTGCAACCAGGTTTTGAACCTTTGAATCCTCGAATCCTTGCTCCCTTTTCCCCCAATGTGGATTGATTCTCACGCCCATTTGGAAATGAAAGAATTTGACCCGGATCGCCCTCAGGTGATTGAGCGGGCCGTTGCCAAAGGGATAACCGGGATCATCACCATCGGGACCGACATCGAAAGCAGTCGCCAAGCGGTGGCTTTAGCCAAAACCTACAAAAATATTTGGGCTACGGTCGGCGTCCACCCCCACGATGCCGCCTCTTATAAAACGGAAACCCAGCCCCAATTATCCCAATTGGCCGAAGATCCTTTAGTGGTGGCCATCGGGGAAATCGGGCTGGATTTTTATCGCAACCTTTCCCCACAAAAGCAGCAAAAAGAAACCTTTCGTCATTTGATTCATTTGGCGCGGTCAGTGAATCTTCCCATCATCATTCACGACCGGGAGGCTCATGAAGAAGTGCTGGCGATCTTAAGAGAGGAAAAGGCCTGGGAGGTCGGAGGGGTTTTCCATTGCTTTTCCGGTGATTGGGAAATGGCTAAACAGTGTTTGGATCTGAACTTTTTTCTATCCATCACCGGGGCCGTCACCTACAAAAAAGGCGGGGTGTTGGAAGAGGTCGTCCGCCAGGCCCCCATTGAATCCCTGCTTCTGGAAACCGATGCCCCGTTTCTTTCCCCTCATCCCTTCAGAGGCAAACGGAATGAACCGGCCTATCTGGTCCACACCGCAGAACACGTGGCCCGGGTTAGAAACATCACTCTGCCTGAATTAAGTCAGGCGATCCTGGAAAATACCAGTCGGGCCTTTAAGCTGCCGTTGTAAAATAGTATAATGATCCTGAACAATCAACGACAAACTATGGGATAGGAATTGCAATGGAATCTCCTTTCTTACTTATCCTGGCCTCTGGTTCACCCAGAAGAAAGGCCTTACTCGCGGATCTGGATCTTGGTCTCAAAATCGTTTCAACCGAGATTCCGGAAGAACCTGAACCCGATGAATCACCGCTGTCCTTTTCAAAACGGATGGCCCGAAAAAAAACCGAGATGGTTTCCGCCGTCTTTCCCAAACAATGGGTTTTAGGGGCCGACACCGTGGTCTATTTGGGAGAAAAAATATTGGGTAAACCTAAAAATTCCCGAGAAGCAAAAAGGTTTCTCCAGACCCTAAGCGGGAAAACACATCAGGTGATCACCAGTTTCTGCCTAAGAAATCTTGGGATGAATAAGAACATCATCCAAAGCTCTACTACCAGGGTAAGTTTCAAATCCTTATCAAACAAAGAGATCGACTGGTATGTCCGAACCGGGGAACCTCTGGACAAGGCCGGTGCTTATGCGATCCAGGGCAAGGGGGCTTTCTGTGTCAAAAAAATTCGAGGTTCTTATACCAATGTGGTGGGCCTTCCGGTAACTGAGGTTTTGGAAGCCTTAATCAAATATGCGGGTTATACGCTTGGGTGAAAAACCGTTTAAGGTTCAACGTTCAATGTTTGGGTTCATGATGACCAATTCTTCCTATCAGCCATGAGCTATCGGCTTTCAACTTTAAGCTATGCGCAATTAAAATAATGGAGAAAAAATAAATGAGCACTGTAGCTCATTCAATAGCAGTGGTTGAAGAAAGAATAAAGTCGGCTTGTCTTCGGGCGGAAAGAAACCCGAACGACGTTTTACTGGTCGCCGTAACCAAGACCGTTCCCGTTGAACGGATTCAAGAAGGAACCCGGGAAGGCTTAACCCATTTTGGAGAGAATTATATCCAGGAGGCTCAGAGAAAAATTGAATATCTCAACCAAGGGACCTGGCATTTTATCGGTCATTTGCAGTCCAATAAAGCCAAACTGGCCTTGAAATTGTTTTCCATGATTGAAACCCTGGACAGTCAAAATTTGGCCCAGGAATTAAATCGTCAGGCCCTTCAGGCCGGGAAAACCATCGAGGTACTCATTCAGGTGAATGAGGCTGAAGAATCCAGCAAGTCCGGTATAACTCCCGAACTGGTCCCTAACTTATTAAAAGAAAGCCTGGCCTGGCCGGCCTTGCGCCTCCGGGGTTTGATGACCATCCCGCCTTATGATCCTGATCCGGAAAAATCCCGTCCCTGGTATCGCTCGCTGTTTCGTCACCGGGAAAAGTGGCAACAACAATTTCCTGAAATTGATTTAACCCATCTTTCCATGGGAATGTCTTCTGACTTTGAGGTGGCCATTGAGGAAGGGGCCACAATCATACGGGTAGGCACGGCTATTTGGGGAGCCAGGGAGTGATACGTTAACTTCAATGATTAAAAGAGGACGTTCTCAATAATTAAACTTTATAAAACCATTTTCCGCTTTAAAGAGTAAGGTCTAAACAATCTCGCCCAGACACCCTTGGCCCAATGCAACCTACAATAAGCCGTGGAATCGGACCAAACCTATCGCCTGAATTTCAATTATCGTTTGCCTTTTTTATCATTTAATGCTAATCCTATTTAAGTCTGCTAAATGGGCCTTCGAGGTAAAGCCAACCCCATACATCGAAATGACCTTTGAAAACACCTAAGGATTAACAGGAAACGGAAAAACTCTTTATTACAGGTTGCTCAAAAAGGTTCCGGCAGCTTCCGAAGGAAGCTTTTTTCAGGTCGGCCAAGCCGACAGGATATAAGGCGCCAGAAATTCCGAGGAATGAGGCCTACATAGAAGTACGTCGCAATAAACCTGCCCCGCTGAAAGGCGGGGAGGGATGATGGCAATCCCGCCGTTGGCGGGATAGATGGGCCTTTTTCAGCAACCTGTTAATGAACAGGAGGGATATGTCAAGAAGAGCATTGGAAGGTATAAAAGTAGTGGAGTATGGGACGATGGTCTCCGGTCCCTATTGCGGTAAGTTGTTGGCCGACCTGGGGGCCGACGTTATCAAAGTGGAACCGACGGAAGGCGATCCGTCACGCCGCTGCGGGCCTTTTCCGAAAGACGGGATACACCCGGAAAAAAGCGCCCTTTTCCTTTACACCAACACCAGCAAGCGTGGGATAACCCTGGATGTTGAAAAGCCGGAGGGGCTGGAGGCCTTTAAAAAACTCCTCCTCTGGGCCGATGTTTTTATTGATAATCAGCCTGTGGATTTTTTCGATAAGCTGGGCCTCGGTTGGGAAGATGTGCACCGATTAAACCCAGGATTGATCTATGCATCCATCACCCCTTATGGTCGGACCGGACCCCGGGCCAAAGCCAAGGGGGATGAGCTTACCCTCATCCAGGCCGCCGGTGAAGGCAATCTTATACCGGCCCGGTCCTTTGACCTGTCCCTCCCTCCGGTCAAGTTCGGGGGCTACCAGGTGGGCTATCACGGGGCCCTGAACGCCGCCGTGGGCATCATGGCCCTGGTTTTAGGCAGAATGAAGACCGGTAAAGGACACCTGCTGGATATTTCTCTTCAGGAATGCGTCATCAACCTGCTTCCGGGAACCCTGCACAATCACCGCTATGATGGTTTTAACTGGGGCCGGGTCCCGGACAGGCCCCCGGCCATGGGCCGGATGGAAACCAGCGACGGCTATATTACCCTGGGGGCCAATGATGATCACCACTTCCGCGCCCTTCGGGAACTGATGGGCAAACCGGACTGGCTGGCCGACGATCGCTGGGACGACCGAGTCTTTCGGGCCAACCATCTGATGGACATTGCCCCTAAGTTGGATGCCTGGATGAAACAGCAAAAGAAAAATGAAATCTACCATAAGTTAGCCAAAGCGGGCATCCCGGTCGGACCAATCAACTCGGCCGAGGACGTCATGAACAGTGAACAGTATAAGGTGCGGGGCTACTTCACCGAGGTTGAACACCCGGTAGCCGGCAAATACCAATATGCCGGTTGGCCTTACCGCATGTCCGCATCGAAGCCGGAGGTATCCAGGCCAGCACCTCTCCTGGGACAGCACAATGAAGAGATACGCCTAGAAATTATCGACCGGGATTCCCAAGGAGATACCCATCCCGACAGGGAATATCAAGACCTCAAACTTCCGCTGCAGGGCATACGGGTCCTTGATTTTTCCTGGGTTTGGGCAGGCCCCTACTCTACCATGATGCTGGCCAACCTCGGGGCCGAAGTGATCAAAGTGGAGGGACACAGAAGAACGGATATTATTCGTCGCGCCGTCATGTGGCCGCGGTGGGAACCGGAGCCCCACCAGGTGCCTCCCAACCAGGGATTGAGCTACAATTCGGTCAATCGGGACAAGAAGAGCCTTTCCCTCGACCTGAGCAAACCGGAAGGTATTAAACTGGCCAAAAGGCTGGCGGCCATGAGCGATATTGTCATCGACAACATGCGGCCCGATGCCATGACCAAAATGGGTCTGGGGTATCAGGATCTGATCAAGATCAAACCGGACCTGGTTGTTGTTTCCTCTTCCGGCCGGGGTCATGGCGGACCGGAAACGAACTATCTCGGCTTTGCCACCATTCACCAAAGTGTAGGAGGAGTTGCTTACATTTCGGGTTATCCTGAAGATCATCCCACCCATGGATCTATCGGCCATACGGACATCACCAATGCCGTGACCACCGCCTTTGTCACTTTAGCCGCCCTCCATCACCGGATCAAAACGGGTGAGGGACAGTTCATCGATTATTCCCAATGCGAAGGTTCGACCAACATGATCGGAGAGCAACTGCTGGGGTACCTGATGACCGGCATAATTCCCGAACGGCAGGGCAATGCCCATCCCGAATATGCACCGCACAATATGTACAAGTGTTGGGGGGTGGACCGCTGGCTGGCTTTGGAAATCCATACGAATGAAGAATTTCAGGCCCTGACCCGGGTTATGAACAAACCCGAATTGGCCGATGACCCGCGATTTGCCCGGCAGGCCTCCCGAAAGAAAAATGAAAAGGAACTGGATCACATCATTGGGGAATGGAGCCGTCAAAGAGACCGGGATTGGATGGTCGAAGAATTCTTAAAGGCCGGACTGGCCGCTGCACCCTCACGGGACGCGGAAGATATTTATGCCGACCGCCACTTGCAGGCCCGGAATTTTTTTATCAAGGTTCAACATCCCGAACTGGGGGAACTATTGTTGGCCGGACTGCCCTGGAAGATCAGCGACACCGAATTGCCCTTCGGCCATGCCCCTTTGTTGGGCGAGCATAATCAATATGTGCTGCAGGAGCTTCTGGGTTTAAGCGACAAAGAAATTACTGACCTCCGTGCCAAAGATATAATTATGTGACTATGCACCGGTAACAAATTATACGGACGCTATTTGCTCCCCTCGCCTTGGCTTTATTTTATCCGTTGGGAAATCACCTTAAAGGCTTCGGTCCCGGCCCGTTCCAGGATTTGAAACAAAACCGTCTCGGTATTGGTGATGACTGTACCAGCATCCCGCATATATTCAAGACCGGACCTGAAATTGTTTTTGGTCCTTGAACAAACCGCATCCTGGACCACCTGGACCGAATAGCCCTGTTCCATCAGTCCCAGGCTGGTCTGCAAGACACAAACGTGCGTTTCCATGCCGGTCAGAAGCAATTTTTTTCTGCCCGTGGATGCGACCTTTTCCAGAAATCCTGCTTCCTGACAACCATTGAAGGCCGTCTTTTCAAAAGGGGCATATTCAGGAAGGGCTTCCTTGATTTCCGGAACAGTCGGCCCCAGCCCTTTGGGGTATTGTTCGGTCAGAAGGATAGGGATTTGAAGGAGCTTGGCCAATACGATCAGATGGAGACAATGGGTTACCACCTGCTCCTTGTGTCGCATGACCGCAGCCAGCTTGTCCTGAATGTCGATGATCACCAAGGCCACTTCTTGTTGATTCAAGAAAAATTTATCCATTGGCATCCTAAAACCTAACCAAACATATTTGAAATTTTTCCCCTCAATCTGATCCGTCGAAGTTGAAGGGCTGATGAAGTCCCATCGGCTGATACTGGATACTAGATCTAACTGCCGATGCTGGATACTGGATGCTAGATGCTGGATGATAGATTGTGTACTGCATTCAACCAAGCTAAGAAATAGTATTCTAACAACTTCCAGTATCAAGGATCAAGAATCCAGTATCGGAATTTTATTTATCCAGTATCGCTCGGTAAGACCTGTTGAACCCGAGATGATAAAAAGTTAGGGTTAAATTCGAAGATTGCATAGTCTAAGAACCTTTTTCTTTATTTCTTGGCCTGGTGTACTGTCAACACCGAACAGTCGGCCCGGCGGACCACTTTTTCGGCAGTACTGCCCAAGAAGAAGTGGGCTATCCCGGTTAAACCATGAGTGCCCATGACCACTAGATCCACTTTTTCCTCAGTGATGAAATTCAAAATCTCGCTGGCCGGATGTCCGGAAAGGACGCGGACAAAGGTATTCGGGTGATCGCCCATTTTTTTAATATAATTTTTTACCATTTGCTCCTTAGCCCGTTTGGCGGCATCCTCCGAAAATTTAAGATTGGCTTGTTCCGAAATAAAATCCTCCATCACCGGGGACGGAAAGACCAGGGGCGGAACCACATGAACCAGCAATAACTGGGCTTGATATTTCTGAGTCAAGTCAAAAGCCAGGTCAAAAGCCTGATCTGCATTTTCGGAAAAATCCGTGCAGAAAGCGATTTTTTTGATGGATGCCATAAAATACCTCCCTGTTTAGGTTGACAGCTTCATGGGTTACAATTCTACCTGGAATTTTTAACCTGTCAACCCATTATCTTTTCTCGCCCGCCTTCAATTTTGATGAAAGTAAAATTCGAATTATGAGGGATCGGGGAGTCTTTTTTCAAAGGGGGCCTTCAGGGTAAAATCCGGCAAATAAACCTCGGCACTTTCCAACTCCTGGATAAAGACCTCCTCAAATCCCAACTGTCCGGTAAAGGCTACGACTTCCTCATATTCACCTGGATATAATGGCCTGTTGATTTCAGGAACCTGATGGGTTTTAAAACAGGGGCGATACTGGGCCATTAGGCTGATCGGGATCTCAAGAGAAATCGAGGCCAGTGTCTTAATAATTCGCAGACTATTGGCAATCTTTTCAGGCAGGATCAAATGCCGCACCAAAAGACCCCGATAGCCAAGACCCTGTTCATTGATCTTCAACGGCCCAACCTGCCGGAACATCTGCATGATGGCGGCCTGGTTGTAATGGGGATAATCTTCTACCTGAGATAAACGGGCTCCCGTTTTATTCTCCCCATATTTCATGTCGGGCAAATAGATATCCACGATCCCTTTCAATAAGTCCAGGGTCGTCTCTGAAAGATAGCCGTGGGTGTTATAAATAATCGGTAAATGAAACCCTCGAGAAATAGCCATCTCCAGAGCAGAAAGAATAAAAGGCAGATGAGGCGTGGGGGAAACCAGATCGAGATTATGACAACCTTGATTTTGCAAATCCAGAAAGATGCCGGCCAGTTTTTCCGGGAGCAGTTCTTCTCCGGTTCCCTCCTGACTGATCTGGAAATTCTGACAATACAAACATCGCAGGGCACATCCGGAAAAAAAGACCGTCCCGGCCCCTCGGCTGCCGGAAAGAGGGGGCTCTTCTCCAAAATGGGACAAGGCCCGGGCCACTTTAGCCTTTGTGCCTTGCCCGCAAAGACCTTTGTCTCCTTGAAGGCGATCCACCCGGCAGTTTCGAGGGCAAAGGGAACAGGAAGTCAGAAGATCTCGGGCTGTTTTAATCTTTTTCCGGAGTTCTCCGGAAGACCAAGTTTTCAGATAAGACGGCTCCATGGATGCGCCGAAAAATTTCCCCTTTTCTTTCTTCAATGATAATGTAAAAAACTGCCTCAGCCAGGATAAACAGGATTTTAAGGATTCTTTTCTTTCCGTCTTTTCCGAGGAAAAGCGGAAAAATCATGTTTATCCTTTATGGAAATTCAGAATTCAGCCTACATAAAAAGACGGACTTCCTTCGTCCTCCGAATTCTCTCTATTTCCTTCTTAGGCGGGATGCGTTCGTATAATAAGCCCTTCCAGGTTTATTCGATCCCTTTGGGAGGTGTTGCGGTGAAGGGAAAACAGAAAAGCCCCTTCGTTTATGTCAGGTTTTAAAAAAGGAAGACAGTGCCGGCGGAATTT
>Ga0209777_10006588_pt1 | contig 13059 bp, 7 predicted proteins | sample FrelakmetHBP12HB_FD_187147 | JGI IMG/M metagenome (GOLD analysis project Ga0209777, IMG submission 187147) | Freshwater lake sediment microbial communities from the University of Notre Dame, USA, for methane emissions studies -HBP12 HB (SPAdes)... | ecosystem: Environmental > Aquatic >...
ATGTCCGTAGCATGGGGATGATGCGTAAGATAATTATAGGCAAGGGTCGCCATGTCGCGGGCGGTGGTGTACTGCCCGTCCACCGGAAGGCCGTGGCAGTTTTTAAAAAGGCTGCTGGTCATCCCGATCTCAGCAGCCTTTTTGTTCATCTTAGCGACAAACACCTCTTCCGTGCCGGAAAGATGCTCGGCTGCTGCCACGCAGGCATCATTTCCCGAGACCACGGCAATGCCCTTGATAATGTCTGAGACCGGCACCTGCATGTTGACTTCCAAGTACATCTGCGAGCCGCCGAATTTCCAAGCCCGCTTGCTGATGCTGACCATATCAGTAAGTTTCAGGTTGCCGCCATCAATGGCGTCATAGATGAGGTACAGGGTCATGATTTTGATCAGGCTTGCGGGCGGGATCTTATCATCCGCGTTCTGCTCGAACACTACTTTGCCGGTAAGGCCGTTGATGAGCAGTGCTGACCGGGCGTTGACCTGGAAGGGGGGAGCGGCAGGCGGTGCCGGGGCAGCAGAAGCGTGCAGAAAAGAGAGGGAGCTGATGGCAATTACCAGGAAGAGACTTTTTAAAAGGAATTTCATCGACCGTTACCTGTAATACGTTTGAGCTGTTGTGGAGTGCGAACAGGAGCATGATTTGCGTTTTTTTAACTATAGTGAAATTGAAATGAGAAGGCAATAAAAAAGAGGGCAAATTTTTCCTGCTGCCGGAGAACTGTGAGAAGAGCTGAACACAAGCTGCCGGCACTGCCGGCTGTGGGGTTTTCCACAGCGCCTGTGGAAAACTTGTTATAAACCCTGTGTAAAATATTTTGTGTGCGCGTTAAAACAGGGCGCCAAGCATGTTGCCCAAAATTTAAGCAACCGGACAGCAATCCCGGCACTGATTTATGTAACGCCATCAGCTGGCTGTCTGCATCCTTAATCGTGATAATCGACAACAGCCGCAGGGAAATTCTCAGAGAGCATAAAACGTTTGACACTATCCCCGCGTTATACCCCGGCCCCGGTTTCCCTGCGCTTCAATGCATATTCTTTTGCTGCGCAGTAGAGCACCGGGACGATAAGCATGGTTGATACCTGGAAAATCATTCCGCCAAAGGAAGGGATGGCCATCGGTATCATTATATCCGCCCCGCGACCCGCTGAGGTGAGGACGGGAATGAGCGCGATGATGGTAGTGGCGGTGGTCATAAGACACGGCCTGATGCGCCGTCTGCCTGCCTCTATGGTTGCCTGACGTATTTCCTGAATAGTTGACGCCGGCCGCCGGGAAAAGGCGGTCTGCAGATATGTTGCCATCACCACGCCGTCGTCGGATGCGATCCCGAACAGCGCTAAAAATCCCACCCACACGGCAACGCTTAAGTTTATGGGATGAACCTGAAAAAGCTCCCGCATGGAGGTCCCGAGCAGTGATACATTGAGAAACCAGGGTTGCCCGTAGCACCAGAGCAGAATAAATCCTCCGGCGCAGGAAACCAGTATTCCCGAAAACACTATAGCGGTTACTGAGACGGAGCTAAACTGCAGATAGAGAATCACAAAAATAAGAAACAGCGCCAGCGGCACAATCAGCATCAGGGTTTTTTCCGAGCGGACCTGGTTTTCGTAATTTCCGGTAAAGGAAAAGCTTGTGCCCGGAGGTATCTGCAGCGCGCCGTTGCGCAGGCTGTCCTGCAGGTAGCTGCGGGCCTGTTCAATGACCTCCACTTCTGCAACGCCGGGCTTTTTGTCAAATAGAACATAGCCGGTAAGAAATGCATTCTCTGTCTTGATGGCCTCCGGCCCGCGCACATAGACTATGTCTGCAAGCTGCCTGAGCGGCACCTGCACGCCATCCGGTGCGGGAACAAGAATTTTCCCCAGGGATTCAAAATTGTCGCGCAGCTCGCGCAGATACCGCACCCGCACAGGATACCGCTCTCTGCCCTCAACCGTGGTGGTAATGAGCCTGCCGCCGATTGCATATTCAATAACATCCTGGACCTGCAGTACGGTCAGTCCGTACTGCACGAGCTTCTGCCGGTCAATGCGAATTTCGAGATACGGCTTGCCGATACTCCGGTCAGCAATGACTGTTGCCGGATCTATGGCAGAAACTCCCCTGAGGCTTTCTTCAATTTTGAAGGCTGCTTGCTGTATGGCATCTAACGTCGGGCCGGCTATTTTAACCGCCATGCTGGCACGAATCCCGCTCTGCAGCATAACTATGCGCGCTGATATGGGCTGCAGCCGCGAGGCGGATGCAATGCCGGGAATCCGTGCTGCCTCAACAATAGCATCCCAGATATCCTCCTGATGCTGAATGCCGGCCCAGAGTTTCCGTCCGGGGTTCAGCGAAATATCAAGCGCCGGCCGCCATAATGAAAACGGGCTGCCGCGCGGGTCAGGGATGAGCCGGTGCGTCTTGTCCCTCTCAAACCGCCCCCGGACCAGATATGGCTTGCCATCGGGGGCTGACAGAAGGCTGCCGTCTTCCTGCCGGGCAAGGTCCAGTGCTTCAGGGTTAAACCGGAAGTGCCGCGGCTTTCCGTCTTGATCAGCAAGATACCGGGGCCTGCAGGTAATGACGGTCTCAATCATGGATACCGGTGCCGGATCAAGAGCGCTTTCCGCGCGGCCAAGCTTTCCCACCACCAGCTCTACTTCCGGAATCCTCTGTATGGCGCTATCCTGTTTCTGCAATATGTCCATTACCTCGCCGATGGAAGCATGCGGCATTGCCGACGGCATGAAGAGATATGATCCCTCTTCAAGCGGCGGCATGAATTCTTTGCCCATGCCGGGAAAGGTGCGGGCGATATAAGAAGCCGGCCAGTTTTTTTTCGCGATGTGGGGCAGCCAGCCAAACACGCTATCAAAGCCAAGCCAGACCATGCCGCCCATAAGGGTTATTATAAGCGGAAGGGAAAGAAAGGCAGCCTTGTGCTCCAGGCACCACGCGAGTATGGTGCTGTAGTAGTGCTGAAACAGCCTGAAGAATAGTAGCAGCACCCCGCTTACCATAACCACGAAGAGCGCGTTGCGCACAAAGCCCTTTTCCAGCCCCAGCGGCAGCCAGTGCGCGGTGAGCAGCAGCACCACAACGGCTATTGCAAGGCCGTTACTCATAAGCCGGAGCCGCCCCTGCATACGCTCCGGGAGCTTGCGCACGATCAGGTTGTAAACGCCAATCCCCGCTATAAGCAGCCCGAACCACCATTTGACGGTTAATGCAAGCACTGCCCCGGCGTAGATCAGTCCTTCATATATGATCCAACGCCGCTTCTGCGGCAGCTTCCTGCGGGTAATCAGCGTATGGGCGAGAGGGGGGATGACGGTCAGGGCAATAACGACCGAAGCCAGGAGCGCAAACGTCTTGGTAAAGGCAAGCGGCCTGAACAACTTTCCCTCTGCCCCTGCCATGGCAAACACCGGCAGAAAACCAACAAGCGTTGTGGAGATTGCGGTCACTACCGCGCTCCCCACTTCGCTTGCGGCCCTGAATATGACCTGCCTGCGATCCTCTGCCGGGTCTGCCACGGAAAGATGCCGTAGAATATTTTCCGCTATGATGATTCCCATGTCAACCAGGGTGCCGATGGCTATGGCAATACCGGAAAGGGCCATAATGTTGGCGCTGACATTGAACACCTTCATGGCAATAAAGCAGAGCAGCACTGACAGGGGCAGAAGTCCGGAAATGAGCAGAGAGCTTTCCAGGTTCATGGCCAGCACCATCACCACAATGATGGTCACCAGTATTTCATCGGTCAGGGCTGAACGCAGGGTCCCGAGAGTTTCATAAATCAGGCCGGTCCGGTCATAGAAGGGGACAATGGTTGCCTGGCTTACGCTGCCGTCGGCAAGGGTCTTTTTCGGCAGTCCGGAAGAAATTTCCTCGATCTTCTTTTTAACGTTCTTGATTGCGGCCAGGGGGTTCTCCCCGTAGCGGACCACAACAATGCCGCCGACTGCTTCCGCGCCCGCCTTATCCAGAGCGCCCCGCCGCTGCGCGGGGCCGAGGGTCACGGTGGCCACATTGCGCACCAGGATTGGCGTGCCGTCGTTGACCTTGATCACCGCGTTATTAAGATCGCTCATTTTCTTGACAAAGCCGATGCCGCGAATGGCGTACTCAACCTTGTTGACCTCTATAACTCCCGCGCCCACATCACTGTTTGTTCCTCTTATCGCCGCGACCACCTCTTCCAAGCTCACGCCCCTGGCGCGCATGAGGTCAGGGTCCACGTCAATCTGATACTCCCGGACAAATCCGCCGACTGAAGCAACCTCGCTCACGCCTTCTGCTGACAGCAGCGCGTAGCGCACCTGCCAGTCCTGAATGGTCCTGAGTTCCTGGAGGTCCCATCCGCCGGCCGGATTTCCGTTCTGGTCGCGGCCTTCCAGCGTGTACCAGAACACCTGGCCCATGGCAGTGGCATCCGGCCCCAGTGCCGGTTTTACTCCTTCCGGAAGGGTTCCGGCGGGAAGACTGTTGAGCCGCTCGCTAAGGCGCGAGCGCGACCAGTAGAAATCAACGCTGTCGTTAAAAATGACGTAGACGGTGGAAAAGCCGAACATGGAGAGGCTGCGAACGGTCTTTACCCCGGGAACTCCCAGCAGGGTGACGGTCAAGGGGTAGGAAATCTGGTTTTCTACATCGGTGGCAGAGCGGCCATCCCACTCGGTAAAAACAATCTGCTGATTCTCTCCGATGTCAGGGATGGCATCAACCGGTACCGGGTCACGCGGTAGCCAGCGCAGGTTCCAGTCAAACGGAGCCACAACAATGCCCCCGATAATAATGCAGATAATTGCCAGATAGATGATAATTTTTTTATTCAGGCAGAACCAGATGACCCGGTCTATGAGGTTGGGAGAAGAAGACGGTAGTTTTAGCGGTTCACTCATGCTGGTATCCCGGGGGAATACACCTGCCTATTTTTTCTGCGCTGCGACTGGTGCGGCATTGACCGTGGCACTATCAGCGGCAGGAATCTGCATGCGCACCTGGTCAGTCTCAATAGAATTTATCATGCTTGGTTTGGCAAGAATCTGCAGGGCGCTGTCAATTTTAAAACTTCCGTTCACCACCACCTGCTCGCCCTCTCTGAGACCTTCCTTTATGACGTAATAGTTTTTTGCCCGTGGGCCAAGAACAACTTCGCGTCCCTCAAACATGCCCCTTTCTCCCGGCACCGCCACATAGACCACGGCCCGCCTTCCGGTAACCAGGGGAGCTGTATCGGGTATTACCAGGGGCGCCTGCATTTCCAAGCCGGCTCCCGGCCCGATGACCACGCCGGCTGCTAATGCAGCGCGGATTATTGCGCGCACTGCCATGCCCGCCCGCAGCTTACCCCCGGTATCCGGGCATTTGACTCCAATTTCAAATGTGCGCGATTCTTTGTTAAAAATGGGCTCGATAAATTCCAGCCTTCCTTTAAAAAGCTCTCCCGGGTAAGCCTCGGCCTGAAACTCCACTTCCTGTCTAATCCTGAGCCACGGTAAATCAGCTTCATAGATGGATAGTTTTAACCACAAATAGCGTGGGTCGGTTATGACACACAGGGGCGTCCCGATAGTGACGAAGCTGCCAAGTGAGGCTTTTTTATCAGTAACCAGCCCGTTCAGCCGCGCATAAACGGTCGCCGTGCCTGTCGGCTCACGCTTCCGCATAAACAGATCCAGATCCTGTTTTGTTAATCCCAGGCTGCCGAGCTTTTGCAGCAGCAAGGTCACTTTCTTCCGGTCAGCCTCCGTGCTTATGCCCGCTGTTTTTGATTCTTTGGCAGCCTTCTTCGTCTGCAGCAGGGGCTCCTGTACCAGCTTTTCTCGCGCACTCCCGGGCGCCGTCGGTGCAGGGGGTAACGGGAAAAAGCCGGGGACCGCTTTCACTGCATCGAGCAACTCCTGCTGGGTAAAATAAATTTCATACGAGTAGATCTCAAACAGCGGATCGCCGAACGTCACCAGAACTCCGGCACGGGCCAGATACTCTTTACTAATAATTCCGGAGGTGAGTGCTGTTACTTTGGAAACCCAGAAAGGGTCATACGCGATTTGTCCAAACGCGGTGATCTCGGCTGCAACCGCCTTGCGTTCCACCGCTGCAACCTGTATCTCCGCCAGCTTCACTGCTTCTTCAGAAAGCCGTATCCTCGGCACAGCCTTGCTGCCGCCGGCATCAGCCCCGGAAACCGCTACCAGCTGCATGCCGCAGATGGGGCAGGTGCCGGGCTTGGCAACGGGCGGGATGCACATGGTCGGGCACACATACACCCTGCGCTCTGCATTCTTTCCGGCAGCAGCACCCGGCAGCGCGGGCACATTTTTTTCAAGCGCCGGCCGCGCAGGCATAGCGATTTTTATTATGAGGCATGCGGCAATCACGGCAATGAGAAGAACCGCTACCACTGCCGCGGCAGGGCTTTTTAACCGCATGTCTTTAAAGGTGCTTTTCATGGGCGCTCTCTCTTATGGAGGACCGTGTCGCTTTCCTCAGGAACCAATAAAGGTAAAATTTGAAAACAGCACCGGGTACGTTGCAAACGCTGTAAAGATACTATAGCAAATCATGGAAATGAGACACAATCGTTTTTGCATCACCGGGATTATTTCTTTAAGCGACGGAATGTTTCTGAACCGGTTAATCAGCCCCACCACGGAGCCGGTAATGCTGGCACAGAACAGGGCCAGATACAGCGGATAGCCGAAATAGTGATATTCCCTCTGCAGCAGACAGAACGGGCAGTGGTGCGTGGGCAGCTCATACACATACAGGGATATAAATGAGATGATCGCGGCAAACGACGCCCCGAGCAGCCACAGGCTGAAGCAGGAAAATGCTGCGGCCCCGGTCCCGGTTATATAAAGCTGAATGCCGGTCCTGAGCATCAGCACCACGCTCAGATAGAACACAATCTCCGCGAGGCGGGGAGGAAGGTGGGCGAGCTCCGCAGCAAGATTCTGCGCGCTCGCGTTGAACATTGCCCCGCAGCATGAGGTTATTACATCAGGCCGCAGTTCCATGAAGTATCCTGACTGAAACAGCACCTCTATGATGAGCAGTCCGGTGATTGCCAGCAGCAGGCGATACTTGAATCGTATCAGCGGGTAATCATATCCCCGGTTATCAAGATAGTTGACGATGAGCCACACTCCGCATGCCAGGAAGTTCACGGTTTTCAGCACCAGCGCCGGATACCCCCAGTCATTCGCGTTCAGCGTCCCGGCCGCACACATGGCCCCGATAAAAAGCCCGTGCATGTGGTCGGCGGTGTAGACAAATAAAAACAGCGACGCGAGCTCAAAGGCCATCACATAGGAAAGGACCGTTGCTATGAGATAGGTCTTGCGTTCCAGTGAGAGCTGCCGGTCACTACCGCTGTGGATGTCCCACCACCAGAGTATCTGAATGCCGATAACAGCGGCGTAGCCGGTAATCAAAGCTATCAACACCGAGCCTAAGGTCAGCGCGATAATGGCCGGACTAATTATCATCTGCTTAATGCTCTCCTATTATCTGACCATCCCGCAGCTCAATGACCCGGTGGGTGTTTTCTGATTCAGCCATAAGCGGGTCATGGCTGGCAATAAGAATGGTTTTGCCCTCAGCATGCAGCCCGGCCATAGTATCCATGAACTCTCCTGACAGCTCCGTATCGAGATGTGCGGTCGGCTCATCTGCTATGATCACCGCCGGCTCATTGATGAGGGCGCGGGCGATCGCCGTGCGTTGCTGCTCGCCCCCGGACAGGCTCTCAACGTTCTGCCGTGCTTTAGAAGCGATTTTTAATTTTTCCAGAAGGCGCATGGCGCGCTCCTGCAATTCCGCGTGCCGGAGGCCTGCGGGAAAAGCAGGGAACATAACATTCTCCAGCGCCGTTACGCCTTTAATCAGGTTGAAGTTCTGGAACACAAAGCCGAACGTGTTGCGCCGGATCTCGGTGAGAAACCGTTCCGGAAGGCTGGTAATCTCCCGCTCCTGCACCGTAATCCTTCCCGCGGTGGGCCGCGCCATGCAGCCGATGATGCTCAAAAGGGTCGTTTTCCCCGAGCCGCTGGGTCCCTTTAAAACGGTAATAGTATTCATGGCAATTGACAGGTTTATCCCTTTCACCGCGGTAAACTCATTCTGCCGGCCGGCGTTAAAGGTCTTGCTGATATTGGCAAGTGTAATCATATTATATCTGCCTCATCGCTGCATCGGGCTCGGTAATAGCCATGCGCCAGGCGGGAATGATGGTGATAATTGCATAGGGCACTACGGTGAAAAAAAACAGGGTGCCGATCTGAAAAGCATTAACTGCCGGGGTCAGTTTAAACGCCGGGTAGAGAATTGCCCACCCTTTCAGGGCGTGGGCAAAAAGAGGCGCGGAAGCAAAAAACACATGAAGGTAGCCGGCAATGACCCCCAGAAGAAACGAGGTGAGCGATATCACGGTGCCCTCCCAGAATTTCATCAGCAGGACATCCGAGGTATCCCAGCCCAGAGCTTTTAATACTCCGATCTCAATTTTTTCTTCCGCGCTCAGACCGGTGGCTTTATCCCAGGCAAAAATGATGAACGCAAGCGCCGTGCCGCTCAAGAGCACGATAATATAACCGCTGCGCCAGTCAAATATCGCGGCATAGGTTCTGAGTATTTCTTCCCGCAGGATCGGCCGCGTATCGGGATAGAGCTGGACTATCTTCAGGGCAATGGTAGCGGATTCTTTCTGATTGCCGATCTCCATCGCCAGATCCGTTGCAAGGGTTCCTGCTATCCCGAACAGCCTGCCAAATGTTGCCCGGGATACCACGATGAGATCAGCCGCAACCAGATCAGTTGTATCACTGAACACTTTTGCAATGCGCAGGCCGAGCACCTTCCCGTCAAAGGCTTTCATATACAGGGTATTATCGCCGGCTGTTTGCCATGTTCTTGCCACACCGCTTCCCACTGCGGCCGTATCGTCGCCTGAGGTAACATCATCCGCTGCCATCACCGTATAATTTGAGTGCGCTGCCGGATGGTAGTAGTATCCCCAGAGCCGGCCCTGTACTGATTTAACGCCACGGATGGTTTTAATTTTTTCACCGTAGCTGAGCGGAATGAGGTCATGCCTGCCGGCAACGGTTCGCTGGAGGATCATGTCAGGAGCGCTTGTGAGCAGGGCTTCGGCCTCGCGGCGGATGGCCTGGGTGAAAAAAATGACCGATGATATAACAAAGACCAGCAGCGTGTACACCAGCATGAGCGCCGCGTTTTTCCCCTTCCTCCGGGAAAGAGAGGACAGCGTGAAGTCAATAAAATTTCTCTGCCGCTCAAGCCATTTCATTGCCGCTCCATAAACGAATCCGGCGGGGATACCAGAGAGCCGGAAGGAAAATGTTCTATGGCAAGGGGGTGGTCCTGAAACGCTGCGAACCGGTCAGCCTGGGAGAGGTGCCGGGTATAGCTTGCCTCGGTAAACAGGCACAGGTCGGTGATATGAAGAGATTGCAGGAGGTGCTCTTTCTCTTTTCGTTCCTGTTCCGTCACGGCGCTTCGCGGCAGCAGCGGATAGACAAAAAAAAGAAAGCAGAGAAGCACTGCCGCCGCCGCAGTAGCAGTAATATAAAGCGTTGAATTTCTCATGGCTGGCACATCAGGTGCTACTGGTTTGTGTCAAAAAGCCGGGGTGTCAATTGCTTGAAGGCAACTATTTTTTCCCCCTTATGGTCCCTCATGAATTCCCTGGCTTCTGCATCGCCGGAAAAAGGAATAAATTCCCTGCCCATCGGGCCCATGACATCGCTGCCGGTTACATAGAAGGCAGTTGCGGCATTAATAAAGGCTCCTGTGTAATAGGAGGTAACATACATGGCGGCGATTTCCTCGCGGCTTTTCTGCGGGGTATATTTTTTAATATTAAAATAATAGGTAAACAGGTCTTTGGGTCCGTCAAAAAATACCACGGATCCGTCCTTATATATAACCTCGGCAATCCAGCCCGGATATTTCGCCACAAACATCCCGCACACCGCACACTTGTCGGTTCCTGAATGCCTGGTTGGCTTTCGTTCCGATGATGTGGGGGTGGTTTTCTGCTCTGCGCTAAAAACCCGTGCGCCAGCCGGTATCAGAAAAAAACTGGCCAAGGCTATCACAAAAACAAATCGCCATTTCATTACGTGTCTCCATCTGGCTTTTTATTACTAAACGACAAGGTTTTCAACCTTAAAATCTCCTCGTGTAGTGTTTTACTCTTATGTGTACGTATAAAAATTCTCCCCTCAAGGGAGAGAGCGGGAGGATATTGCCATTTTCAATGTTAATTTTTAGTGTCCTCGGCGCTCCTTTCTGAACGAAGTCCGGGCTGGTACGGTTGCAGGACGCAAAGGGGCAGGTTCGGTCAGCAGGAAAAAGGGGATGCAGCTCCCCTTTTTCCCTGTTTTTCAAAACAGGATGGGTGAGCGGAAAGATTTCGGGGAGGGATTCCTCCCTCCCCGAATAAAAAGCAGTTTACTGGCTTACGGCAGCGTTGTACCGGAAACCACGTTGCTGGACCCACTGGTGCCGGAGAGATTGTATGCCTGGACACGGTACCAGTAGGTTCTGTTTCTAACCAAGCCTGTGTTCGTATACGTAGTCGTGTTGGCCGGCAGTAACGCAATAGTGTTCCACGGCCCAGTAGCGGAGGAGCTTCTCTGGACGTATAATCCCAGCGCATTGGTGGCATTGTTTGTCCAGCTGATGGTGATATTACTCTGAGTCGAACTGACAAACGTCAAGTTCGTCGGAGCCGCCGGGAGCTGGCTGAAAGGGGTTACGCTATTGGAAGGGCTTGATGCCGGGCCCGTTCCCGCCCCGCTCGTTGCCGTTACCGTGAAGGTATAGGCAGTGCCATTTGTCAGCCCTGGTACTGTTATCGGGCTTGCGGCCCCGGTGGCAGTTATATTGCCGGGGCTTGCGGTCACCGTGTATGAAACGATACCGCAGCCGGTTGCGGCCGGCGCCGTGAAGCGCACCGTTGCCTGCGCGTTGCCTGCTGTTGCTGTTACTCCGGTCGGCACACCCGGCACTCCTGCAGGGGTTACGCTATTGGAAGCGCCTGATGCCGGGCCCGTTCCCGCCCCGCTCGTTGCCGTTACCGTGAATCTATAGGCCGTGCAGTTTGTAAGCCCTGGTATTGTTATCGGGCTTGCGGCCCCGGTGGCGGTTCTGCCGCCTGGGTTTGCGGTCACCGTGTATGAAACGATACCGCAGCCGGTTGCGGCCGGCGCCGTGAAGCTCACCGTTGCCTGCGCGTTGCCTGCTGTTGCTGTTACTCCGGTCGGCGCACCCGGCACTACTGCGGGGGTTACGCTATTGGAAGGGCCTGATGCCGGGCCCGTTCCCACCGCGTTTGTTGCCGTTACCGTGAAGGTATAGGCCGTGCAGTTTGTAAGCCCTGTTACTGTTAGCGGGCTTGCGGCCCCGGTGGCGGTTCTGCCGCCGGGGTTTGCGGTCACCGTGTATGAGGTTATCGGACTGGTGCCGCTTGAGAACGGCGCTGTGAAGCTCACCGTTGCCTGCGCGTTGCCTGCTGTTGCTGTTACTCCGGTCGGCGCCCCGGGCACTGCAGGTGCCTGGAATACAATCGGGCGCATCATGTCATTCTCTTCATGGCCCAGCAGGTGGCAGTGCCAGACGTATTCGTGACCAAAGTTGGTTAGATCGTTCGTGATGTTAATTGGGTTTCCTGTTGTTGGATCTGTGACAATGATCGTCGAGCCCTCGGGCTTCGTCACGTCCAAGGGGCGAACGCTTTCAGGAACCCCGAAGGGGAGTGAAGGCATAATCGGCTTTAACGCCACAATGCAGTCTTCAAGCGGATTCATCCTGACGGTTTCCTTCCAGCCGAGCTCATTGGCGTCGGGCGGCCGTATAGCCCCGTCCCAGCCAACTCGGTTGATCACCTGCACGTTGAACAAATGAACATGTATGGCATGAGTGTCCACACCATTGTGTGTAATCTTCCAGATCTGGGTCTCACCGTCTTTGATTGTCTCGGTGGCGGGATCTCTGTAACCCAGAGGGATCGTCGTCTGGATGTTGAAATTGGTAAACGGTAGTTCTACCCCCAGTGTGGCATTCATCCGTCCATAATCAAGCTCAAAAAGCTCCTGTATACACTTCGGCTCCATCTGCTGCGTTATCGGTTTTGTTGAACCGTATGGGGTAAAGGTCAGGGAGGTATCCTGGATTCTCGAATACGTATCGGTGGTGGCCTTATAAGGTGCAGGATAATCCGTCTCCGGCACGATGGGTGCGGGCTGGGACGCGGCGTAGGCGGCCGGCCATGCTGCCTGCAGTCCGGGCAAATCAAGGGCGGTTGGCGCCGGAGATCCTGCTGCTACCTGGATTTGCATGATGGTCCGGGTGTTGGGACCGTAGCCCAGTATTGTCGAGGGTGCGCCGCCGGTTGAGGTTTGATCCGGGTCGCCGGTGTAGTAGTCAATGCGCGGGTCAAACGCCGGGACCGGTGCCGGCGCGTCGCTATACAGAATTATGTTGGTAACACCCGCGGATGCCGGAACCTGGGAGAAGTCAATGATGACATCCGCCCGCTCTGCCGGTCCCAGCATGAGTGTCTTGTTTTCGATATTCAATACCACGATGTCTCTGCGGTTGTAAACATAGCTGACCGGCTGGTTGGGAAGCACCACCGGCGCCGGCAGGAAACCGCCTTCAGTGCCGATCTGGATAATCTCCGGGCCTGCGGTGGCGGGATCAGGCACACCGCCAGCTCTTCCATCCGTCGGCCAGGTATCCGGATAGCCCACGGTCGCGACCGCGGGAACCATTTTCACTTCGCCGGTGCTGCCGATGGTGACAGTTGGTGCTGTTGTGTAACCAGTTCCTCCGTTCGTAACCGCGATGGCAGTAACGGCATTACCTGCTACAGTTGCAGTAGCAGCAGCGCCTGAACCGCCGCCGCCGGTGAAATATATACCCGGAGCAGAGGTATAGCCAATGCCGCCGCTCCCAAAGGTGACGGCGTTAACAACATTTGTTATTGTTGCAGCAGCAGTAGCGCCATTGCCGCCGCCGCCCGAG
>Ga0209777_10006589_pt1 | contig 13058 bp, 9 predicted proteins | sample FrelakmetHBP12HB_FD_187147 | JGI IMG/M metagenome (GOLD analysis project Ga0209777, IMG submission 187147) | Freshwater lake sediment microbial communities from the University of Notre Dame, USA, for methane emissions studies -HBP12 HB (SPAdes)... | ecosystem: Environmental > Aquatic >...
ATCGGTTCCACAAAACAATCCGCCAGTGATGGCGTGCTCCAGGTCTTCGTCCCCGCGGGGCAGTTTATCATGGGATCGGACTCATACAACGAAATTATGTCAGCCCCGGTTTCGTTGGATGCATTTTGGATCGATCAAACGGAAGTGACCAACGCCATGTTTGCACAATTCATTTCCGCCACGAAATATCGCACGGACGCTGAAAAAAGAGGCTATGCCTATGTTTACCAGATATCCTCTGATAATTCAGCCAAAACCTCCAGCGCCAACTGGCAGCATCCCCACGGTCCGGGTAGTAATATAAAGGGAATGGACCAGTATCCGGTAGTACAGGTGAGTTGGAATGATGCCACAGCTTATTGTCAATGGGCGGGCCGGCGGCTGCCTACGGAGGCGGAGTGGGAAAAGGCTGCCCGGGGAACCGATGGGAGCCTCTATCCCTGGGGGAACCAGGCCTGGGCAGGGAACTTGGCAAATTTTATGGATAAGCAATTGAATCCCACATACACGGTTGATGATGGCCATGCGGGTATTGCACCCGTCGGCAGCTATCCGGACGGTGCCAGTCCATACGGGGCTTTGGACATGGTTGGAAATGTCGCCGAATGGGTGGCAGACTGGTATGTTGATCCCTATCCCCAGGGCGACCAGACCACGACTGTGGTTAACCCGCAGGGCCCTTCCACCGGGGAATCACGTGTGATGCGCGGTGGCGCATGGGAATCAAATGATGATAATGATGGAGAAAAACGACTGGCAGCGCATAGGAATTGGAACTTGCCCTATCTTTCCGCGGATTCAGCCGGTTTTCGCTGTGTATCTTCACAATAAATCTCGCCTCGCTTCCATCGATTGAAGCGGGATCAGCATTGAGTTTGATATGAGGTTGGATCAAATGGATACCCTGGAAGTAATTCACAAGCGAAGAAGCATTCGCCGGTACATGGATGATGCCATTCCAAAAGTGGATTTGGAGACCATCGTCGATGCGGGTCGCCTGGCGGCGACGGGCAGTAATCATCAGCCATGGGATTTTATCGTGGTAACCGACCGGACAATGATCGGGCGCTTCAAAGTGTCTGGCGCATGGATAGAGCAAGCCAGCGCGGTGATCGTGGTGGTCATGGATCCGGTTTCACGCTGGTGGGTGGAAGATGGCGCGGCAGCCATTGAGAATATGCTTCTGGCAAGTACGGCCCTGGGCTATGGAGCCTGTTGGGTGGAGGGGGATGCCTTTCCACATGAAGCGTTATTCAAAACTCTCCTGGGTGTACCAGCCGAAAAGCGGGTGATGGCATTGATACCAATTGGCGTGGCGGCTGAAATTCCAACGCTGGAGAAGAAACCATTGGAGCAGGTGCTTCACTGGGAAAGGTATTGACCCGTTTGCGGAGCATTCGGGCTAAAAAAGAAGTCGATCCGGTAGCAAGTTATTGGATCGGCTTCTTTTTCGTAGGTTATCAGATATTCACGATGTAAATTGAGCTTATAGACCTGTCTGTCAGCCGGCTTTTTTGGAAAGCCTTTTGATTGCTGAGAGTAGCAGGAGCAGTAGATCAATGTCCAGCGGTTTGTTCAACACCGTCCTGATGCCTTCCTTCATCCCCTGTTGGATGAGGTCATCCGCGGCATACGCGGTCATGAAGAATGTGGTCAGGTTCGGGTGGGTTTTTCTCGTTTCCAGGTAGAGAGCCACTCCATTCATTTCCGGCATGATGACGTCGGTGATCAGCAGATCGACCGGATGCTCCTGCAGGATCTCGAGCGCTTGTGCTCCGGAATGCGCCTCATAAACCCCATATCCCTTGAAAGCCAGGACATCCGTCAGGGAGGTTGCCATGGCGGGATTATCATCAACAATAAGGATCGATAAGGATTCGCTCATTGCTCATCCGTTATAGGCGCATAAGTACAGCGTAAACGTACTTCCCTTCCCCACCTCGCTCTCCACCTCGATCCGCCCACCGTTGGCCTCGGCAAGTTTCTTGCTCACCGCAAGCCCCAGCCCGATACCCTTGGCCTTGGTGGTGAAGAGTGGCTCGAACAGTTTTTTCATGTTCTCAGGGGCGATGCCCGTGCCGGTATCCTTCACCGCGATGGCCACTAGCCGAGGCGGCATTCGCGAAGCACTCCCGTCGGGGAGCATGCCGCCATTCGCGGAGCACCCCCGTGGGGCGGCTATATCGGCGCCAGGAGGCGCCGATGCCAAATCGTTCTTCACGGATGCGGAGATGGTCAACTTGCCACCCTCAGGCTTACCTATGGCTGAGTTTTGCGACAAAGTCCCGGTATGGGAAATCATCGCCTGGCAGGCATTCACGACCAGGTTGCCCAGCACCTGTTCCATCTGGCGTCCGTCTGCAAGAACCTGCGGCAGGTCGGCTGGCAGATCGAGCGTTATCTTCACCGAGGCCGACGCAGGGAAGCGGTCCAGCACCTTCTGTACCAATTCCGGGACCGATACCTGCTCCTTCTCCGCAGAAACGACCCGCGCGAAATCCAGCAGGTCACCGATGATCTTATCTGCGTTGTGCACCTCGTGCTCGATCATGGCATGGTGTTGCTTGATCTTTTCATCCGCCTCCGGCTGGACAAGTTTCAGGTAATAGATGGAAGTGTTGATCACGCTGAGCGGGTTGCGCAGTTCGTGCCCCACCCCGCCCGCCAGCTGTCCCAGCACCGCCAGTTTCTCCTTGCGTACCAGTTGCTCCTGTGCTTCGTGCAGTTCGCGCGTTCGTTCTTCGACGCGCAGTTCAAGTTCAGCATTCAGTTTATGAATTTCCTCATCCGCCCGCTTGCGGTTGATCGCAATAGCCACTTGCGTGGAGACGAATTCCAGCATATGCTGCTCGCGTTCGCCGTATGCCTTCGGATCGGAATAGTGCTGAACCACCATCGCGCCGATAGTTTTGCCTTCGACGATCAGCGGCACACCCAGCCAGATCGCACAGGGCACTCCCAGTAGTATCACTTCACCCTGGCGTTCCAGTTCGTCATGCACCGCCTGTGTACCTAACAAAGTTTTACCCGTCCTCAGCACATAGGCGGTCAACCCCTTCCCGGGTTGGACACCTCCCATAAAGGGCTCATCCGCGGCGTCCTTGAAATAGGGGAACCGCAGCAGGTCTTGGGCTTCATCATAAAGCGTGATAAAGAAATTTTCAGCCGGCATCACCGACGAGATGATCTGATGGATTTGAGCATACAGTTCATCCAGGGACCCGGTTGTTTCGGCAGCCGCCGCGATCCGGTATACTGCCTCCTGGAGAATTTGCGTCTGTTTGCGCTCGGTTATATCATGCGCCACCCAGATGGCAGTGTTCTCTGTGAGCCGTGAGACGCTGCTTGCGAACCATCTATCCTTGCCGTTAATTTGCAGGGCGTACTCGCTAAGGACAACCTGATTTGTCTGGATGGCCTCCCTGATTTTGGCGATGAAGAAGTCGGCTTGTTCCTTCGGGAGAATCTCATACACGGTTTTACCCAGCATGTCATCCTGCGGGCGGTAAAGGTTGATGGGATTGGTTGGGGCGATTCTGAGATAGCGGCCATCTGCACCGTAAACAATGACCACGTCTGTCATGGCCGTAAACAGAGCGCGCAGTTCGCTCTCGGAGGCGCTCAGTTTTTCCTCCACCTGTTTGCGCTCGGTGATGTCCCGGCCGATACCCACCAGTCCCAGAACTTGTCCCTGGCCATCACGCAGTGGTACCTTGGAAGATAATACCCAGGCGGGTTTTCCCTGGGAATCGAGCCCGGGTTCTTCACGATTGATGATGGGTATTCCTGAATCGATCACTTTTTTATCAAGCGCCCAGTACTCCTTCGCCAGTTCAGGCGGATAAGTTTCCAGGTCTGTCTTTCCGATGACATCTTCCATCTTCTTTCCCCCCGACGCCTGCCAGTCTGCAACATTGGATATGGTTTTACGGCCTTGAACATCCATGACGTAAACACGGTCGGGGAGATTGTCGATCAGCGTGCGCAGCAGGTTCCGTTCCTCATCCAAATTATCTTCCGCCTGCTTGCGCTCGGTGATGTCTTCAACTGTGCCCTCGTAAAAAAGAGGCCGGTCGTTCTCATCCCGCACTAGGTTTGCACTCTCACGAACGAAAATGGTCGAACCGTCTTTGCGCTTCCAGGCAGATTCGATCCCGATGATTTTCCCCTCCTGCTCAATGTGCTTTTGAAAATCCTGGCGCGGATAGGCTGGTTCATAACCTTCCTTGCTCAGGTCGCGCTGCGCCAATTCCTCAAAGGATTGAAAACCAAGCATCCTCACCAGTGCCGGGTTGGCTGTGGTGATTTGTCCCTCCGGAGTGGTGCGATAGATGCCAATGGTTGCGTTTTCGATCAGGCTGCGGTAGCGTTCCTCGCTCTCGCGCAGTGCATCCTCCATCTGCTTCTTTTCTGTGATGTCCTGGGAGATCACTTGAATTCCAACCAATTCATGTTGTTCTTTATATAGTGGAAAATAAGATGATCGGAACCATCCACTCCCCCCATGCATGGTTAATTTGGTCTCAAAAACTTCTGGCACGCCCGAAGTCAAAACACGCTGCATGCGCTCGGTCACGATTGGACCTTGATCCGGCCCAAAAATCTCCAGCGCCGTTTTGCCGCGCGCATCCATGGGTTCAGTCAACTTTTGAGACATGCTGTTTTGCAGCATGACCCGGCACTCTTTATCGAATATGGTATTCGCCGTGCCTGAATTTTCAAAGATTAAATGATACCTGCTGTCACTTTCGCGCAGCGTATCCTCCGCCCGCTTGCGCGATGTTATATCCATCAATGTTCCCATCACAGCCGGCCTGCCCTGGAAGTCTATCATCGTGCCATAGACTTCGATGTAGATGATGGAACCATCTTTTTTAATGGCTTTATAGGCAATGCTGCCTTCTTCAGTTTCGCCCTCAATTCTCTCTTCAAGTCTTCTCATCACATCCTGGATGTCGTCGGGGTGGATCAGGTCTTTGGGGCTGAGCCTGCCAATGATCTCTTCGGGTGAATACCCAAATGCCTTTGCAAAGTTGGGATTCACATAGGCCATTTTGGCATCCTGGATGATGTAGATGCCAGCCACAGAACTTTCGATGAGCTGCCTGAACTTTACTTCACTCTGTTTTAATGCTGCTTCCGTCTGCTTCCGCTCAGAAATATCCCTCGCTACGGCCAGGATAGTGATCTCCTGGTTTTTGCCGCGCAGCGGAACAAGGTATTCATCATACGTTCTCCTTGCGCCGCCATCTCCCAATGCATCATGCTCAAAATGCTGGGGTGTCCAGGTGTTGATGGTTTTTTCCATGTTGCTGCGGAATAACTCCACCGATTCCGGTAACAGGTATTGGTATAAATTACTGCCGATGATATCTGCTTCTGTAAAGCCTTCAGCATAATGATTCAAAAACAGGTACCGGCCTTCTGGATCATGCAATGCAATATAGTCAGGTGTTGCCTTTACAAGAGAACGCCATCGCTCCTCACTATCGTGCAGTGCCTCTTCTGTCCGCTTGCGTTCAATGGCATAACTTATGGCACGCACCAGCAAACCGCCGCTGACCTCCCCTTTGACCAGGTAATCCTGTGCCCCGGCTTTCACGGCCTCAATGGCTTTCTCGGCATCATCAAGCCCGGTCAGTATAACGATCGGCACATCCGGAGCCTGGGCATGAACCTTTATAAACGTTTCCAAACCCTGGCTATCGGGCAATCCCAGATCCAACAAAATGGCATCCGGTTTGGCTTGAGCCAGGTGTTCCAGGCCGGTTTTTAACCGCTTCACATTTTCCAGCTCAAACTGAACGGGACCGGACTCACGCAGGAACTCCTGGTATAAACGTGCATCACCGGGATTGTCTTCCACCAGCAATACTTGGAGCGGTTTCTTTTTCATGGATCACCTTGCATTCACAATAATAATAAACCTTAATGCGCCCGCCCCTGGCTCAGGACGGGTCAATGCCGGCGTTCTCCAACTTCCCCTCGCCAGCCCTCGCCTCGGTCAGGATTTCATCCGTCAGGCGGAGGTTCTCAGGGTTTACCTCAATCAGAAAAATGGTTAATTGGTTATTTATCCTGTCCAATCCCATCCGGAGGCAGCTTGACGATCGTGAACCAGAATTCCTCCATCGTCTTGACCACTTGAATGAACTGCTCCATACCCACCGGCTTGGTGATATAACAGTTGGCATGTAAATCATAGGACTTAATGATATCCTCTTCAGCCCTGGAGGTGGTCAGGATGACCACCGGGATCCGCAGCAGGTTGGGATCGCTTTTGATATTTGCCAGCAGCTCGCGGCCATCCATTCTTGGCAGGTTGAGGTCGAGCAGGATGATATCCGGATGAGGTATTTTGGCATATTGACCTTCATGCCTTAGAAATGCCAGTGCTTCGATCCCGTCCCCCACCACGTGCAGGGAATTGAGCACTTTGCCCTCTTTGAGGGCTTCGCGTGTCAGGCGCACATCACCGGGGTCATCCTCCACCAGCAGGATGTCAATTGTTTTCAGATTGAGTTGTCCGGTCATTTTGATCCTCCTATTATCGGAAGCGTAAAGAAGAAAGTCGACCCCTTTTCGGGTTGAGATTCGATCCAAATGCGCCCGCCATGGCGTTCCACGATGCGCTTGCTGATCGCCAGGCCGATGCCCGTGCCGGGATAATCTTCGCGGTTGTGCAGGCGCTGGAAGATGATGAAGATGCGCTCGAAAAATTGGGGGTCAATGCCGATACCGTTGTCGCTGACTGAGAAGATCCAGTTCTTCTCATCTTTCTTGACACCCACATGGACCTTGGGAGGTTTCTTGCTGTGAAACTTGATGGCGTTCCCGATCAGGTTTTGGAACAGCATCTCCAGTTGGGTGTCGTCAGCTATCACCCTTGGCAGTGGGTCGTGTGTCACCTTCGCTTGGCTTTCTTTGATCGAGACCTGCAGGGTGCTGAGTACTCGTTCTAAGACATCCTCGCAATCGGTGAGGGCAAATTCCTTGCCGCGCGTGCCAACCCGGGAATAGGCCAGCAGGTCGTTTATGAGCGTCTTCATGCGGGTGGAGCCGTCCACGGCATAGTTGATGAATTCCAGGGCGTCGCCATCCAGTTTATCTTTATAGCGTCGTTCCAGTAACTGCAAATAGCTGGTCACCATGCGCAGTGGCTCCTGCAGGTCATGGGAAGCCACGTAAGCGAAGCGCTCCAGTTCGGTGTTGGAGCGGGCCAGGTCATCCATCGCTTTGCGTAGTTCTTCCGTGCGGGTTTTAACCATTTCTTCCAGGTGCGCGCGATATTTCATCAGCTCTTCTTCAGCCTTTTTGCGTTCGGTAATGTCCATTATGGCTGCCACTCTTGCTTTATGCCCCTTGTATTCAACTTCTCTGACCCGAATTTCCATCGGGAACCTTGTCCCGTCTTTCCTCAGCCCGGTTGACTCATAAGGCCCTTCACCGCCTTTGGCGATCTCTTTCCTCACGGCCTCTATTGCCTCAGGTGCTATTGTCAATGGCATTACCTGTTTTCCCAGTATTTCCTCTGGCGCGTACCCGAACATCTTGGAATATTGGCTGTTTGCGTTCAGGAGTATGCCTTCATCGTGAATGACAATGGCTTCCAATGATGCCTCAGAGAGACGATGAAACCGTTCCTCGCTTTCTCGGATCGCATCTTCGATGCTTGCGCGTTCAGCGAGTTCGCTTTCAAGCTGCTTGTTGGCGGTTTGTAGTTGCGCGGTGCGGTCAGCCACGCGCTGCTCCAGTTCCGTGTTGAGTTGCCTGATCGTCTCCTCCGCTTGCTTGAGCTCGGTGATGTCCTTGTGTTGGACAAGCACGTTTGTTAATTTGCCGTGTATGTCCTTGATTGGCGAAATAACTACATCAAGAATTCTGTGTGTACCTACCTTTACTTCTATATGCTCAACTCTTGGAACGTCGTAATCGATTGTAAATCGAGCGATTTTTCCCTTTTCAAACACGTCTCCAACAAGAGCCATGAAACCTTGTGCCTCGATCAGGTTGTCTTTTAGAAGATTGTATTTCCCCACAGCTTCTTCGTCCGTTACTCCGAACAGTTCACGGCACGCCTGGTTCTGCTTTATCATTGTCCCTTCGCTATCAGAAATCCACAGGCTTTCCGGGCTCTGTTCGATAACGTTACTGAGAAACTGCTCTGATGAAGTAAGCGCTTCATCCGCCCGCTTACGCTCGGTAATGTCCTGGAAAGTCCCCCGCAGTTTGATCAACTTCCCATCCTTCACCACAGCCTCCCCGAGAGCCTGGCACCATTTAATATTTCCCTTTGCGGTCTTCAGCACCGCCTCGAACTTCATGGGTTGTTTTGTATCGATGAGCGCTTGCATTTTACTTTCGATCATCTTCCGATATTCCGGAAGGTAGTATTCGACATGCTCATGCAGTCCCGGTACAGGTTTGTCGTAGTCTATCTCAACGATATCGTACGTCCCTTTAGACCACGTTGCCTTGCCCGTTGTGATATCCATTTCCCATCCGCCTAACTTGGCTATGACCCCTACTTCGTTCAACAACGCTTCACGTTCTTTCAGCTGCTGATCAGCCTGCTTGCGCTCGGTGATGTTCTGTAACTGCACCAGGATATGTTGCTCGCCAGCTATTTTGATCACGTTTGCTGAGAATTGCCCTGTCCAGGTCTCCCCCGACTTTCTGCAGAATTTTGCCTCGATATTCAGTACCCGGCCCTGCTCGCGCAATAACTTGACCACCCTGTTCCGATCCTCAGGGAAAGCCCACGTCTGCAATTGGAGCGAGGTGTGGCTGAGCGCCTCCTCGCGCGTATAACCAAACAAACTCAGGAATGCATCATTGATATTAATGTATTGCCCATCAGCCAGACGGGTGATGCTTATCCCAACGGGGCTGGCGTGAAAAGCGGTGGAGAAAAGAATTTCGCTTTCATGTAACGCCTCCTCCTCCCGCTTGCGCTCTGTGATATCCAGCAGGGTTGTCATCAAATAAAGCGGATTACCTTGCTTGTCCCGGCGTATGGACGTGCTGACATCGGCCCACACGATCGAGCCATTTTTGTTATTATATCTTTTGGTGAAGCGCGCCGCCTGCTTTTCACCCGCAAAAAGGGCATCCACTTCTTTTTGAGTCACATTAATATCATCAGGATATGTGATCTCCTGCCATTTTCGATTTTGGAGTTCCTCCTGGGAATATCCCAGCAGGTCACAAAAAGCCTGGTTTACGCTCATCTCGCCACTAAAAAGTGTAATCGATTTTCCGACCACAGAATGATCAAATATATACTTGAACTTGTCCTCGCTCTCACTCAGGTCCGCTTCCGCCTGTTTGAGTTCGGTGATTTTGAAGGCAAGTTCCTTGTTGGCAATGCCTAATTCTGCTGCCCGTTTTGCTTTCTCTTTGTTTTGATAGGCAAGCTCCTTGTTGGCAATGCCTAATTCTGCTGCCCGTTTTGCTTTGACTTTATTTTGATAGGCAAGTTCCTTGTTGGCAAGCACTAATTCTGCTGCCCGTTTTTCTTTCTCTTTGTTTTGATAGGCAAGTTCCTTGTTGGCAAGCACTAATTCTGCTGCCCGTTTTGCTTTCTCTGCGTTTTGATGGGTAAGTTCCTTGTTGGCAACGGCTAATTCTGCCGCCCGTTTTTCTTTCTCTGCGTTTTGAAAGGTGAGTTCCTTGTTGGCAAGCACTAATTCCGCTGCCCGTTTTTCTTTATCGGTCTTGGCTGTCCCGCTCAAGTTCTTTTTATGCTCCCTGGTGTCCTTCAAAGCTCCCTTGACCAGCCTGCTTTCGGTGCCGTCCAGGGGCAAACCGGGTTTCGGGCGGGCAACCTTCGCAATGCTTTTTTTCGGCTTCGTGCTTACTGGCTTACCAACGGGTTTCTTTTTGGTGTTCATGAGCTTTCTCTCTTATTCGGAGACGAATAGCTTGGCAACTGGGCGGTAAAATAGCTGCCTTTTTCCATTTCCCCCGGAACCTCGATGCGGCCGCGGTTGGCCTTGATCGTGTAGTTATTTGATATTAATACTACTATACAACCTAAATGCAATAAGCGCAATATTATTATTTACCAGGAATTTCGCCCAGGTTCTTTTTTCTTTCTCCCTTAACGCCTGCCACCTTATGCAAATAAAATTCTTCCCGGGAAAGATGAAGTGTGTTACAATTGCAATACATACAGAAACGGAGGAACGATGACCAAATCAACCGCCATTACGGTGCGCCTGGATCCCCAGGTAAAAAAGGATGCCCAGGCCGTATTGAATGAATTGGGATTGACCACCACGCAGGCGGTCAGTCTGTTTTTCAAGCAGGTCAGCCTGAACAAGGGTCTCCCTTTTGCGGTGGAAATACCCAACGAACAGACCATTCTGGCAATTGAAGATGGTTTAAATAAACGCAACATAAAAACCTTTGAAAATGCTGAAGCCGCTCTCGATTATCTTGGTTTGTAGCAATGCGCAAGGTTACTCTTACAGCACAATTTGAGAAGGATGTCAAACGGGCAAAAAAGCGCGGTTGTGATCCCGGCAAACTGGGCGAGGTAATCCGCTTGCTGAGCCAGGGAAACCTGGAAGACCGTCAATACCGGGACCATGCCCTGAAAGGAAAATACGAAGGTCTTCGGGAATGCCATTTATCTCCCGACTGGTTGTTGATTTATCTTTCTTCCGTTGACCAGGTTCTTTTGGTTCGGACTGGCACGCATGCGGATTTATTCCGCTAGGGCATGCAATAACTGTTTACTATAAGTGAAATTTGCCTTCTGCCTGTTTAATTTCCCCTATTCTTCATGATCTCCGCCTCGTTAGTCGAGGCGGCTTTCGTGAATCACTCCTACGGAGAACTGGCCGCCATCGGCTGTTTCGGTACCGCGAAGCAATGAAACTTGCATCTTAATAACAAATAATCGGAGCATCCTCTCGATTACCCCCCTCTCTCGTGATGGCTGGGCGGTGTTATTCAGGATTGCCCAAGGGTTTGTGGGCTGAACACGCGAATGGCGGCCTCACCGCTCACCGGGCACTGGTACTCGCAGATCCCGCAGCCAATGCACAGGTCTCTTACGACATGCGGCATTTGCAGGGTGACGATACCGCCGTCCGGGCTCGAGACCTGGGTTTCCTCCACAACCACGGCTTTCTTGGGCAGCGGGCACATTTCCAGGCACACAACACACGGACGATGGTCTGACCAGGGGATGCAGCGGTTCTGATCGATATACGCCCTGCCGATGACCTGCACCCGCTTTTTGGCCAGATCCATCAGTGGGATCGCCTGGACGGGGCAAATCTGGCTGCATGCATTACAGGAGTAATCGCAGAAACCCAACCGCATGTTGAGCACCGGAGACCCAAACCCCTCTACGCCAGCTTCGAACACTGCCGGTTGGATCGCATGCGTCGGGCAGGCACGCATGCACTCGCTGCAGCGAATGCACTTTGTATAGGCAACCACATCCGGATTATTCTCGCGTGCCCCCGGTGGACGGAGCAAAAAAGGCGATTCACGCCGGGCGAAAAGGCCGCTGCGGAACAGGGCAATTGCGGCGGCAGCCGCCCCGATTGCTACCAGGGCTTCACGCCGTCCGGGATCATATTCTTTCCACTCGGCGAGCGAGACGGCGGGTTTGAAGGCATCCAATCCCCGCGGGCAGGTTTCCACGCAGTCCATGCACAGGGTGCATTCCCCCGGGTCGCTGCGATAGCCGTTGGCAGCGTCGATCGTCCCCGTCGGGCAGACATCTGCGCATAATACACAGCCTTTGCACTCCTCATCCACCTGGCGTTTGAATAGAGCCACCTTGCTCAATAAACCCAGCAGTCCTCCCAAAGGACACAGGTAGCGGCACCAGAATCGGGTTGCGAACAGGTTGAGGGCGATCACACCCAGGAAAATACCCGCAAATAAGAGTGTATCCCGGTAATAGGCTGGAGAAACAGGCAGAAGCACCGGCCGCAGCCATCCGTCAAGGGTCGAGACAGGCCCGGCAAGAAAGGGGGACTGGTACAGGAACGATTCTACGGCTGTTATCACCTGGTCCGCAGCGGGCCAGATGCTGACCGTCATCGTCCGGAACCAGATCGTGAGGGGGTCGAAAAACAGCAGGGTTAAATTACCGAACAGGGCTGCCACCAGAATGGTCATCAGCAGCGTATATTTCACGCTGCGCCATCCTTCAGCCGGTTCGCCGCGCTGGTTGTGCTTGCCGCGCAGGGGGAACAGGTCCAGCGTGGTGCCCAGTGGGCAGATCCAGCCGCACCAGGCCCGCCCAAAGACCAGGCTCAGGAGCAGGGTTATCAGCGCCAGGGCTGACCCGGCCAGGAGTGTCCGGCTGGCGAGCAGGTGCCCCAGCATGAGCAGGGGGTCCAGGCGCATGGGAATATCGACCACATTCCCCGGCCATCCGTCCCGCTGGCTCCAGATGAACAGCACGATAAAGATGATCAATGTTGAGTATTGCACCGCTTTTCGCGCCGTGACCCATGGGCCGGCGGGCTGGCCTTTGCGAACCCTTTTCTTCCCCCGTTTTTCAATGCTCTTTTGCGATTCCATAAAATTGAAGGCTGGTTTTCTCAAACGCCGACGGTAATTTCCTTGACATTTAGGTTTTGAATATCCATACGGCCCAGCCCCATGGCTGCACCCGCCAGAATGTAAGCGATGTCGCTCGGCTGGAGCCCAAACAGGGTGGTCGCATAACTGTCCGCCGCAACAATATCCGGGCTTGCGATGACCGTATCCATCTTGCGGACATTGTTCAAGTCCCCCCCGCCGCTGGGGCCGTTTGCCACCAGGATGCGTACCGCGTCCACGACGGTTAATGCGGGCCGTATCAGGCTGGTCAGGTCGGCGATGCGCTGTCCGAGGTTGACATGCATCGTGTTGCGATTCAGGATCACGCCCATCAGGTTTTTCATCCCGAGCGTCAGGCGGGTGGAGCTGTGGTCTTTGGCGATCGGGACGTTGATCAGCACGTCGGCTTCCAATATATCTTCAAAAACCCCGATCTTCTTCAAGTCGATGCCATTGGGGATTGGCGTCTCGACATACTTGAACAA
>Ga0209777_10006590_pt1 | contig 13057 bp, 12 predicted proteins | sample FrelakmetHBP12HB_FD_187147 | JGI IMG/M metagenome (GOLD analysis project Ga0209777, IMG submission 187147) | Freshwater lake sediment microbial communities from the University of Notre Dame, USA, for methane emissions studies -HBP12 HB (SPAdes)... | ecosystem: Environmental > Aquatic >...
CGCGCCGGCGGCGACGAAGGCCTCCTCCCCGATCTCGACGCGCGGCAGCAGCAGCGCGCCGCCGCCGATGCGGGCGCCGCGGCGGATCGTGGCGCCCTTCTCCAGCGCGAAGCGCTTCTCGGTGCGTCCCATGAAGTTGTCGTTGGTCGTCTGCACGCACGGGGCGATGAAGACGTGGTCCTCGACGGTCATGTAGGCGGTGATGTAGGCGTTGGACTGGATCTTGGTGAAGTCGCCGATGGTCGTGTCGTTCTCCACGCAGGTGCCGCGCCCCACGACCACGCGCTCGCCCAGCACGCAGCGCTCGCGCACGCTGGCGAGGTCGCCGACGATGCAGCCCGGGCCGAGCTGCGCGCCGCGGTAGACGACGGCGCCGGTGCAGACCACGCAGCCGGCGCCGAGCTGCAGCGGCGCCAGCTGCCCGCGCTTCGCGCACGAGCCCGGCGACAGAGACGGCGCCTTGCCGAGCACGGCATGGTCCTGGATGAAGCAGCCGTCGCCGATCACGGTCTGGTCGTAAACGACCACGTGGGCGCCGAAGGTCACATCGCGGCCGACCACGACGCCCTCGCCCAGCAGCAGGTCGTGGCCCAGGTCGGACGGCTCGAGGGACATCGCCGCCACCCTAGGTGAGATCGGCCGTCTTCACCGGCCGGCCACCATCGCGCAGCGAGCGTTCCATGGCCTCCAGTACACGCACCACGTTGAGGCCGTCGCGGCCGTCGCTGAGCGGCGGCCGACCCTCACGGATGCACTCCACGAAGTGCCGGCACTCGACGCGCAGGGGCTCCTCGTTGCTGAGCTTGGGGATGTGGATGTCGCCGAAGTGCAGCGTGACGAACTCGCCGTAGGTCTCGAACTTGGTGCGCGTCGTGGTGGCGCCCCTGTCGTAGACAGTCACCTTGCGCTCGGCCTCCATGTCGTCGAAGACCACCATCTTGTCGGCGCCCACGACGGTGATCTTGCGGCTCTTGTGCGGGTCGAGCCAGCTCACGTGCAGGTGACCGATCATGCCCGACGGGTAGCGGATGTACCCGAAGACCACGTCCTCGACATCGTCCTGCAGGTAGCACTCGCCGCGGGCCGAGACCTCCTCGGGCTCCTCGCCGGTGAGGTAGTTGATGACCGAGATGTCGTGCGGGCCGAGGCTCCAGAGGGCGCTCTCGTCGGCCCGCACCTTGCCCAGGTTGAGCCGGTTCGCATAGACGTAGAAGGGCCGCCCCAGCTCACCCGCCTCCAGCAGCTCTTTGACCTTGCGCACACCGGGGTGGTATTCGAGCAGATGGCCGACCATGAGCAGCCGTTGCTTGGCGGCGGCCGTCGCGACGAGATCCTCGGCGTCGGCCGCCCTGAGCGCCAGCGGCTTCTCGATGAGCGCGTGCTTGCCCGCCTCGAGCACGCGCTTGCCGAGGCTGTAGTGTGTCGGCGCGGGCGTGGCGATGACCACGGCGTCGAGCCCGCCGTCGGCCAGCACCTCGTCGAGGTCACCGGTCACGACCGCACCGGGGAACTGCGCCCGCGCCTTCTCCAGGTTCTCCGCCACCAGGTCGCAGCAGTAGGCCAGCTCGGTGTCGGGCAGACGCTCGAAGTTGCGCGCCAGGTTGGGGCCCCAGTAGCCGAGGCCGACGACGCCCACGCGGATCCGGTCAGTCACTGGTCTTCGACCTCCTTGAGGCGGCGCCCCATCACAGCTTGTGCACGTTGCCCGCGTCGGCGATGCCCGCCGTCGCGTTGCGGAAGTCCACCACGAGCTGCGCCTGCTGCACCACCGCACGGTAGTCGACGTCGGAGTGTGCCGTCACGATCAGCACCGCGTCGTAGCCGGCGACCGTCCCGTCGTCGGTGAGAGCGACCGAGGTGAGCCCCAGCTCGGGGAGCTCGGGCACGTGCGCATCGTGATAGTCCACCAGCGCGCCGTGCGCTTGGAGCTGACGGATGACCTTCAGGGCCGGAGACTCACGCAGGTCGTCGATGTCGGCCTTGTAGGCCACGCCCAGCACCAGCACGCGCGCTCCGGCGAGGCTCTTGTGCTGCGCGTTGAGAGCGTTGTGCACCTTCTGCACGCAGAAGTAGGGCATGTTCTCGTTGACCTTGCCGGCGAGCTCGATGAACTCGGTCCAGAAGTCGAACTCGCGCGCCTTCCAAGACAGGTAGAAGGGGTCGATCGGGATGCAGTGGCCGCCAAGGCCGGGACCCGGCTGGAAAGGCATGAAGCCGAACGGCTTGGTGCCGGCGGCCTCGATCACCTCCCAGACGTCGATCTTCATGCGGTCGCAGAGCATGGCCAGCTCGTTGACGAGAGCGATGTTGACGCTGCGGAAGATGTTCTCGAGCAGCTTGGCCATCTCCGCCACCTCGGGCGTCGAGACGGGCACCAGCGTCTTGACGGCCAGACCGTAGATCTCAACCGCCCGCGCCGCGCACGCCGGCGTGAGGCCACCGACCACCTTGGGAGTGCTGTCGGTGGTGTAGTCAGTGCGCCCCGGGTCCACGCGCTCCGGCGAGTAGGCGACGAAGAAATCGACGCCCGCCTTGAGGCCGGAGCCCGCCTCCAGGATGGGAGCAAGCACATCGCGAGTGGTGCCGGGATACGTGGTGCTCTCGAGGGTGACGAGCTGGCCGCGCCGCAGGTGCCGGGCCAGCTCACGGGCTCCTTCCTTGACCAGGGTCAGGTCGGGCTCGCGATTGGCGTTCAGCGGCGTCGGCAGGCAGATGATGCTGGCCTCGCAGTCCTCGGTGGCTGCGTAGTCCGTCGTCGCCCGCACGAAACCCTTCGCGACGAGCCTGGCAAGGTCCGTGCTGGGCACGTCGTCTATGTAGCTGCGGCCGGCGTTGATCTGCGCGCAGCGCTCGGGTAGCGCCTCGAGGCCGACGACTTCGACGCCGGCCTCGGCGAACACCTTGGCCAGCGGCAAGCCCACGTAGCCCATGCCGATGACGGCGATCTTCACGATGCGGTCTCCCTTGTGCGACTTCGTGTCCCCGAGCAGTGCATTCTACCGTATCGCCCCCATGCAGGCGAAAGAGGTGGGCTGCGAGGTAGAATCGCCCCGTGGCCGTCATGGACGAACGCATCCTGAAGACGCTGCCCGAGGACCTTGACCGGTTCCTGGGCAACTTCTTCACCAAGAGGAGCTGGTCAACGCAGATCAGCTACGACCCCCAGGAACGGCGGCTGTTCCTGGAACTGCGCCTGGCCAACGGCGGTCTCTCCACCGACGACCGCTTCTGCGCACTGGTCGAATACTTCGTGCGCGCTCAACGCGACCTGGTGCGCCAGAGCACCGGCGACGCGCTCCACTTCCGTTTGTACGGCGCCGACGGCGCCGACCTCAGCGCGCAACTCCGGGCGCGCGGAGCGCCCTATCTCGATGACGGCGAGCGTGGCGCACAGATGCGGCGCCAGCTCGCCTGGCTCGGGTTCAGGCACCGTTTCTGGAGGCAGCTGTTGCCGGGCGTGGCCCTGTGGACGGTGACTATCGCGCTCCTCGTCGCGGTGTTCCACCTGATGATAGTCACGACTGTGCTGCTCTGCATCTTGGCGGTGCTCGTCCAGAGCTTCGCGCTGTACCTGGTGAGGCGACGCGGCAGCTAGCGGCACGCGAGACGGAGACGGCCGCGGCAAGCCGGGCAGGAGGCCCGACGATGGCGGCGAACTCCGGCACATGCCCAGCCGCCTCGACCGCTACGACCCCCTGCTCAGCGTGGTCGACTGCTTACGCCTGGTACACGCAGCCGACGACGTTGAGGCGGTCCTGCAGGCGACCACCGAGACCGCCTGCGCGGCGACCGGGTCGACGCGAGGCTTGGCCGGGCTGTGTGACGGTTCCCGCGTGACCAGCGCCGGCTGGTATGACATCGACGACGGCTGGACGGCCTGTAACCTCGGGTGGGAGCTCGGCGAGGGCGGCCCCGGCCGCGTCTGCCAGTCCGGCAAGCCGCTGGTCTGCAACGAGCTGCCGCCCACAGCCGGAGGGCTTGCCGAGGCCACCGAGTTGCTGGCACTGACGTCCTTCGCCACGGTACCCATCGTCGACGAGGCAGGCAGGGCGCTGGGCTTCCTCGAGGTCGGCAACGCGCCCGAGAGCTACTCTCCGGACGATGTGCGTTGCCTGACGTCACTCGGGGAGCACGCCGCCTTGCGCCTCCACACCATCACCGGGGGAGAACGCCGCGACTTGGTCGAGCGCGAGAAGCGCGCGGAGCTGGCCGAGAGACTCGAGCGGCTGCTGGCACCGACGGCGCCGCCGCTGGTGGCTGGGGTCGAGATCGGCGCCCTCTGCCGCTGGAACAGCGGCGATGATGGCATCGGCGGCGACTTCCTCGACTACTTCCACCTCACCGAGGCCCAGCTGGGGATCGGCGTCGGCGATGTGTCCGGAAAGGGCATCGAGGCAGTGGCGGTGACGGTGGTCGCCAAGTATGCGCTGCGCGCCGTCATCGAGACACAGCGCTGGCCCGTGTGGCCGGGCGAGGCGCTACGCGAGATGCAGAACGCCCTGCGCGACAAGCTTGGCGACGACCGCTTCGTGACGCTCATCTTCGCCATGCTCAATATCAAGACCGGCGCCTTCTCGTTCGCCAGCGCCGGTCACCCGGCGCCGTTCGTTCTCCGCCCTGCGGGCGTCGAGCAGCCTCTGGCGCTCACGTCCCCGGCGATCGGAGTGCAGGACCAGTCGGAGATCGACGCCTATCCCACCGAACAGGTGGAGCTCGCGCCGGGCGATGCCGTGCTGCTGTTCACCGACGGCATCGCCGAGATGCGCGACCCTGCCGGCCGCTTCTACGAAGAGACGCGCATGGTCGACGCGCTCGAGGAGCTCAAGGGCCTGGCGCCACAGGAGCTCGTCGACCGGCTGCTGGTCGATGCGCAGCGCTTCGCCGCCGGCCTGCCGTCGGCGACGACGGAGCCGTTCGCCGGCGCGCTGCCGCCCCTCGAAGCCCATGACGACATCGCCCTCGTCTGCCTGCGGCTCAGCGGAGTCGACCGAAGCTAGCCGGCACCTACCCACCGGCGCCTTGCAGGAGGTCCGGGGCCGACGGATAAGAAGGGAACATGGACGTTCGGCGTCTACGCAGTCAGGAAGGGCTTGCGCGCCAGGCCCTCGTTATCTTCATCGCCGTGGCCGCGGTCTTCGTGGTCTTGCTCGACTCCGTCCACGTCTTCTCGGCCTGGGAAGGGGTGCGCGGTGACGCCAGGCAAGCTGCCGAGAAGCATGCTCTACCGACGCTGCTGAACCACAACGACGTGGGGGCAGCCCAACAAGCCGCAGCCTCCTACCTACGCGCGAAGGGCGACACCATGACCTCGTTCACCATCTCAGGTTGGCCGGGGAACGACCCGCTGATCACACTGACGGCCACGCGCGCGGCCAAGACTTATGTGCTCAAGTACGGCCCGCACCTGCCCTGGGTCGGGAACTGGATCAAGCACTTGCTCCACGCGCACGCGACACGCAACAGCGCCAGCGGTATTGCCGACTAGGTTCCGCGGCGGTGCGGGTGGGCTGCCGCCGCGCGCCGCCTAGCCCAGCCTCGTGGTCATGAGCTTCCGGCGCCGCTCGTGGCGCTGTAGCCCGAGCTCGACGATGCGCGTCATGAGTTCGCCGTTGGAGACACCGCTCGCTTCCCACAGAAGCGGGAAGGCGCTCATGGACGTCATGCCGGGGATGGTGTTGATCTCATTGACGAGCACGCGGCCGTCGGGCTCGGCGACGAAGAAGTCGCAGCGCGCGTAGCCGCAGCAGTCGATGGCCGTGAAGGCCTGCACCGCCAGCTCCCGCACGCGCCGTTCCTGATCGGCCGTCAGCGGCGCCGGGATGCGAAAGGCCATCTTGCCTTCCGTGTACTTGGCCTCGTAGTCGTAGTACTCGTTGGCCGGCACGATCTCGCCCGGCAGCGAAGCCCGAGGCTTCTCGTTACCGAGCACGCTGCATTCGAGCTCGCGACCCGCCGCGTGTGCTTCGACGATCACCTTGCGGTCGAAGCGCAACGCCAGATCGACGGCGGCCAGGAGCTCGGCACGGTCGTGCGCCTTGGTCATGCCCACGCTCGACCCGAGGTTCACCGGTTTGACGAAGACCGGGTACCCCAAGGCCTCTTCGATGCGGGCGACATCCTCGTCCCCGGCGCCGGCGATGTCGCGCAGCACCAGGTAGTCCACCTGGGGCAGGCCCGACTGAGCGAAGGCCGCCTTCATGAGCTCCTTGTCCATGCCCACGGCGCTGCCGAGCACACCGGCGCCCGCGTACGGCAGGCCGGCCATCTCGAGTAGACCCTGGATGGTGCCGTCCTCGCCGAACGGGCCGTGCAGCACGGGGAAGACGAAGTCGAGCGGGACGAACCGTTCATCGGTACCCACCTGTAGGCCCGGCTGGCGCGGATCCGTGAGCAGCCAGGCGGGCTCGCAAGAGACCGACTCGAGCCCGTCATGCAGCGCCGTCTGGGCGTCGGTCGGCACCACCCAGGCGCCTGCACGCGTTATCCCCACGGCCGTGACCGCGAACCGCTCGGGATCGAGGGCGCCGAGAACGAAGCGCGCCGAGGCAAGGGAGATCTCATGCTCGGCGGAGCGGCCGCCGAAGACCAGCGCCAAGCTAAGCATCGGGGGATGCATGCCCTGCGGCCAGTGAGCCGGCCACCTCGGCCCGGACGATGCAGTCGAGCAGCTGGTCCACCTCCTTCATCTGAGCCATCGTCTCTCCCAGAGGCGGCAGTTGGCCGGCTGCCAGCGCATCTATGAGAGCATCCCACATGGTGGCTCGGATCGCCTGCAGGGCGATGAGGATGTCTGAGAGCGCGAAGCCCAGCGCGACACGGTGGCGTGCCTCGGCGGCCGCTTCCTCCTCGATGCGCCGCAGCACAGCGGTAGCCTGGTACTCCTCGGCCTCCTCATAGGCGACCAGGTCGTCCAGGATCTTGCGCAGCAGGCGCACGCCCAGAGGACTCTGCAGCATCTCCCGGTACTCGTCGCCGACGAGCTCGGAAGCCGCCGCCAGCCAGCGCCGCTCGATCTCCTCGTGATGAGCACGAAGGATGTGGGCCAGGTCGCTCACGACGCACACCGGCGGGCGATGAGCGCCGCCGTGGCGCCGGCGCCGACGCCGTTGTCGACGTTGACCACCACCAGCCCCGGAGCGCAACTCTGGAGCATGCCCAGCAAGGCTGCTTCACCGCGTCCGCCGAGGCCATAGCCCGTGGACGTCGGCAAGCCGATGACCGGCACATCGACGAGTCCGGCGACCACCGACGGCAGAGCACCTTCCATGCCGGCGGCCACGACCAGCGACGCGGCGCCGGCCGCCATGATGCGTTCCAGCGGCGCACCGAGGCGATGAACGCCGGCGACGCCGACGTCGTAGGCGGTCTCGACCGCGACGCCCATCTCGCGGCAGACGGCAGCTGCCTCCTCAGCCATCGGCACATCGCTGGTGCCGGCGGCCAAGACGCCGACTACGCCGCGCTGCGGCGGCGGCTCGTAGTCGTCGCGCCGCACGACAAGCACACCCGAGCGGGGATCGTACTCCGCCCCCGCCACACCGGCCGCGTCGACCGCAGCCGCCTGCTCGGCCGACATGCGGCTGCAGAGCACGCTCGTCCCGTGCTTGAGAAATGCCTGCACGATCGACACTACCTGCGCGGACGACTTCCCTTGACCGAGCACGACCTCCGGCACACCTTTGCGCTGCGAGCGGCCGAGGTCGAGGCAGGCGAAATCGCCCACGGTCGCCAAGCCCATCGTCCGCAAGCGTTCGCCGGCCTCGTCTACCGAGACGCGGCCGGCGGCGACGTCGGCAAGAAGCTGTCGCAAAGTGTCCTCCATGCTTGCCCGTTTAGGCGCCGTCGGCCATTATCCTTCCCCGACGGCGCCCGTGACCACCGACGCCGCCAACCAGGATCGGCGCACGTCACGGCGCCGAATGAGGAGTCATCAGGTACAATTTACGCGGTCGATCGGATGAGGGCATGACTGAGGCACACTACACGACCTATGGGCGCCGACGACGCAGCCGCTGGCCCATCATCGCCGCCGTGGCAGCGGCGGCCCTCGTCGTCGTCGCCGTCATCATCTTCATCGACGCTCCTCACGTGTCTGCCGTCTCCCCTGCGTCAGATGCCTTCGTAGGCCGTCACAGCGTGACCGTCACGGTGCACGTCGCCGGCCTCAGTAGCCTCAGCAACCTGCAGCTGAGCCTCGACGGTCGCGACGTCATGCGGCAAGCACGCTTCGGCGCCAGCACGGTGAACTTTGTCACGAACCACCTCTCCGATGGCACTCACACCGTGGCGCTGAGCGCCGACAGCTCCAACCTCTTCCGCCACCACGTGACCAAGCGCTGGACGTTCACCGTCGATACGAGTGTACCCACCCTCGACCTCGCGGCGCTGCAACGTGACCCGGTGGTCACGAGCAAACCGGCGATCTTCCGCGGCAAGACCGAGCCCGGCGCCCAGGTCACGCTGTCCGTGGGCGCGATCAAAGCCACGGCGACAGCCGACGGCAAGGGCCGCTACGCGGTGATCGCCGACCTGCCCGACGGCCGCGCGAAGGCGACGTTCACGGTCGCCGACAAGGCAGACAACACAGTCAGTCACTCGCTGACGTTTACGGTGGACACGACGACGCCTCATCTGGTCGTCACCGGCCTCAAGCCGACTCTCCACAAGGCGCGGCCTGTGATCACGGTCAGCGCCACGGACGCCGCGGCGCCTCCCAAAGTGACCGCGACCCTCGACGGCGAGATACTGCCCTCTCAGAAGCCGGCGACACTTATCAAGTTCAAGCTCGGACCGCTGGCCCAGGGAACGCATACACTACTGGTGACGGCCACCGACCCCGGCCTTCACACGACGTTCTCCGACCAAACGTTCCTCGTCGACAGCACGGAGCGCTTCGGCGCGGCCCTGATGGTGGCCGGCGCCCGAGGCAAGGACGTGGTGGAGTTGCAGAAGCGACTTCAGCGCGAGGGCGTGTTCAGCGGCAAGCCGACCGGTATGTACGGCCTCACGACGATCGCCGCCGTCGAGCGCATGCAGAAGACGTACGACATGACGGTCGACGGCAAGGTCGGCGAGCAGATGCTGGCGGCCATGAGCGGACGCATCGTCGTCGACCTGTCGTCGCTCAGACTGTATCTGTACCTCAAAGGCAAGCTCTTCAAGTCGTTCCCCGTGGCCACAGGCCAGCCGGCCTACCCGACGCCGACCGGGACCTTCGCGATCACGAGCAAGGTCAAGGACCCGACGTGGTACCCGCCCAACTCCGATTGGGCCAAGAACACCAAGCCGATCCCGCCCGGTGTCGAGAACCCCCTCGGGACGCGCTGGATGGGCACCAGCGCGCCCGGCGTTGCTATCCACGGTACACCCGAGGACTACTCCATCGGCACCCACGCTTCACACGGGTGCATCCGCATGCACGTCTGGGATGCCGAGACACTCTTCAACTACGTCGTCGTCGGCATGCCCGTGATCATCCAGAACTGAAGCGTCCGGCCACCAAGCCGGCGGAGGACGGGAGGCTATGGCCCACGTGCAGCCCTTGAGAGGCGTTCGCTACGATACGGCTCGCCTCGCGCTCGCCGACGTGGTCAGCCCGCCCTACGACGTCATCTCGCCCGTCGAGGCTCAGGCGTACCGGCAACGCAGCCCCTACAACGCCGTGCACCTCGACATGCCCCTCTCGGAGGGCGGCGACCCGACGGACTGCTACGCGCACGCGGCGACCCTGTTCGCGCAGTGGCAGCGCGATGGCGTGCTGGTGCGCGACGATGAGCCTGCGTTCTACCTGCTGGATGAGATGTACCACGGCCCGGACGGCTACGAGCGCAGCCGACGAGGCTTCATAGGCCGGCTGCGCCTCGAGGACCGCGACGCCGGCGTGGTGCTGCCGCACGAGAAGACCAACACCGCGCCCAAAGCCGACCGGTTGAGCCTGCTGCGCGCCGCGCACGCCGACTTCAGCCCCATCTTCATGGTCTACGCGGACGACCGCGGCGAGATAGGAACGGCGCTGGCAGCGGCCGAGGCGACCACGAACGACTCCGTCGCGGTCACCGACGACAACGGCACGCGGCGCCGCCTGACGCCCGTGCGCGGCGCGGCCGCTGAGCGCATCGCCGCCCTGCTCGAAGGCGAGAGGCTCTTCATCGCCGACGGTCACCACCGCTACGAGACCGCTTTGGCCTATCGAGACGAGCGCCGCGCCGCCGGCGACCATAGCGCCGACCACGTGCTGGTGTACCTCTGCAGCATGACCGATCCGGGACTGACGATCTTTCCCACCCACCGCCTGCTCAAGGGCGTCGAGATCCCGCCCATGGGCCAGGTCATCGAGCGGCTACGGCCGACCTTCGAGGTCTTCCCCGAGCGCGGCGCCGACAGCGGCGCCTGCCAGCTCATGGTCGATCACCTACACAGCTTTGCCGACCACGGCAAGGTCTTCGGCCTCTATTTCCCCCGTGAGCAGTCCTGCGTGACGGTGGAGTTGCGGGACCTGGCCGCGGTCGCCCACCTCGTCGACGAGGGTTTCTCCGTCGAGGCGACGCGGCTCTCGGTGACGGTGTTGCACTACTTGATCATGCGCGACGGCCTGCGTCTCGACCCCGCCGCCATGGAGGGCAAGATCGACTACGTCACCAGCCCGGCGCAGGCCTTCCGCCTGCTGGGCCGGGGCGACTACGTGCTCGGCGCCTTCCTCAACGCCACGCTGATGAGCGAGGTGAGGACCATCGCCGAGCACCGAGAGACGCTGCCGCAGAAGTCGACCTACTTCTATCCCAAGCCGCCCACGGGACTCGTCTTCGCTCTCATGGACGAAGAGTAGCCGCCGTGTCACAGGTGGCGCTCATCTTCTTCTCGTCACTGCTCATCGCCTACTCCGGGGCGATGATGCCGGGGCCCATGCTGGCGGTCGTCGTGACGGAGAGCCCCAAGCAGGGCTTCAAGGCCGGGCCGCTGGTGGTGCTCGGCCACGCCATGCTCGAGCTGGCTCTGCTGGTCGCCTTGGTGATCGGCTTCGGCTCCTTGCTGGAACGCGGCGGCGTGAAGGCGACGCTGGCGATCGCCGGCGGGACCATGCTCGTGTGGACGGCGATCTCCATGATCGTCGCCGTCGCCCGCGGTAAGGCCAAGCTCGACTTCGACGAGGGCGGCGGCGCCAGCCGCTGGCGCATGATCATCGGCGGCGTCGTCTCGAGCCTCTCGAACCCCTATTGGACCATCTGGTGGGCGACCATCGGCATGGGCCTGCTCACCAAGGCCTACTCCATCGGCATGGCCGGACTGGTCGCCTTCTACGTGGGCCACATCCTCGGCGATCTCAGCTGGTACTCGGCGGTCAGCGGCATCGTCGCCGCCGGGCGGCGCTGGATCACGCCGCACGTGTACCGGACGATGCTCGTGGCCGCGGCCGTGTTCCTGCTCGCCCTCGCCGGCTGGTTCCTCTACTCGGGCATCGTCTTCGTCGCCTAGCCGGCTTGCTCGGCTCGCTTGCGCAGCGCCGCGAGCTCGCGCGCCACGTCGTCAGGCAACGGCAGCGGCTGGTGGGTAGCCAGAATCTCCTCCACCTTGGCACGCGCCTCGTCAAGCGTGGACGGACTGCCGGCGGCGCGCCAGGCGTCGTACGTGCCGTGCAGGCCGAAGTCGCTCACGTACCACTCGCCGGCGCGCACATTGGCACGCGTGGCCGGGTGCGAAAGGAAGTTGCCGCCCGGCCCCACGCTCGCCAGCGCCTCGTCCAGCCACATCTCAGGCTCGGTGTGCACGCCACGGTGGGCCTGACGCGCCATGCGGAACACCTCGACATCCATGACCAGCTGCTCCAGCGAGAGCACCGTGGCCCCCGCCAACTGGCCGGGGCCGACGAGGATATCGGGCCAGGCCAGGCTGGACAGTAGGATGCTGACGGCCTTCTCGTAGGCCGACTGGATACAGGGCACGAAGTGGTCGGTGCCGCCGCCGGAGGCCTCCACCGGCAAGCCATAATGGCGCGCTAGCTGCGTGCCGGCAGCGCTGAGGACGTAGTGCTCCACGGCGGCGCTGGCGTAGCGTCCGCTGCGCGGGTCCATGGTGGCGATCACCGGCGCGTAGATGAACGGCACGCCCGGCTCGGCGGCCTCTACAAGACAGAGCGTGCCCAGCGTCTCGCAGTTGGCCAGCAGCACCGTCGAAACGAGGCTGCCGGGCGCCGTGGCCCCCATGAGCGGCATGGGCATCACGGCCACGGGCATGTCGTAGCCGCGCAGGGCCAGCCAGGTGTCGGTGCCATGCTCCTCGATGATCAGCGGCGAGGTAGGTGTGATGAGATAGGAGAAGGGGTGGTCGCGGCGCAACGTCGCGCGGTCGCCGAACACGATCTCGAGGACCTCGCGCACGTACGGCGCCAGCGAGGGATCGAGGTACGACTCCTGGACGTGCTTGGAGAAGGTGCCGAACACGTCCGTCAGGTACGCGACGACGCCGGCCGGCGTGCTCGAGTCCACCTCGTAGTCGATCATCGACCAGTACAGGCCAACGTCGTCGAAGGCATCGATGATCGTCGTCGCCTCGCTCCAGTCTTGGAAGGTGCCCGTGCGGCGCTCACCCGTGTTGCGGTCGATCACCGTCGTGCCGCCGCCGTCCACCAGCAGCGTGAACTCGTCCTCGTTCATCCTCACCGACCAGTCCGGGCGCCGGCCGCCGAGCGAGAAGTGCTTGGGCGCCCGGCGCAGCGACTCCTCGACCAGCTCGGGTGGGAAGCGCACCATGCGCGTCGCCTCGTCCACCCGCGCCCCGGCCTCGGCCAGGATGCTGCGCCCGAGAGCCGTGTCGACCCGCATGCCCGTGGTCGCCAGCACGTGCAGGCTGCGCTCGTGCAGCCGGTCGAGCTCCTCGGGTGAAAGCACCTGCAGAACGGTCCTCATGCGTCCTCCTTGACGGCCTTGCCGGCCACTGCCTGGACGATCTCCCCCGTCTTCCGGCCGCCGCTAGCGCAGCTCGGCGTCGGCGGCGGCCACGATGCGCGCCAGCTCGGCCTCCTTCGCGGGCTCGAGCGGCTCGGGCTGGTAGTTACGGTAGA
>Ga0209777_10006591_pt1 | contig 13053 bp, 14 predicted proteins | sample FrelakmetHBP12HB_FD_187147 | JGI IMG/M metagenome (GOLD analysis project Ga0209777, IMG submission 187147) | Freshwater lake sediment microbial communities from the University of Notre Dame, USA, for methane emissions studies -HBP12 HB (SPAdes)... | ecosystem: Environmental > Aquatic >...
CGTGATCTGGGTAATCGGCAAGAATGTCTACTGTGTTGGTGTAGGGACCACGAAGCTGACCAATATAGTCCCCTCCGCCACACCCAACCAACCCAAACATCGAAAACTGTGGGAGCATTGGGGCAGTCTGACCACTGCTTGCCGCGATTACCTTTACCGGGTTCAAGTCAACCATTCATTTTCACAACCGAATTGTTCCTTTAACAGTAACTTCCTCAAGCGTGGGATACTCGATCCCAATTAACTCTTCGTACCGTAACTGAACTTGGACTTGCGCATCTGCAATATAAAGGTTTTCAAGCCAGTTTTGGTAAGTGGGAGTTTGTTCGACCGTTGTATAGCTTATATGCGGAGACAGTTTCATCCAATCCTTAAGGACCGCGAGGCGAAATGCTTCTGCCATAGCATCTGCCACATTCTTTCTGGCAACGAAGAATTCTGGGTAAGGGAGCTGCCCGCGATTCTTGTCCCTCGCGAAAAAGTCCACTTGGAAGGTTGCTTCGCGAACAGTACCCTTCTCTTCAATAGAAATAACAGTATCAGCAGTAAGGATAACATCATTGCTTGCGTTCACGCCAATCTTGTAACCGTGTGAACTAGAATCAATTACATAATCATCAAATACGACAGAAATATCTATTGGACTACTCTGGGAAGCGCCGGGAACAGTAATGTCAAAAAGAACTTCCTGCTCTTTATCACTGTTAATCTCCTCGGTGTAAAGTATTTGCCTACCTAAGAGATTGCCAGAAATATCATATATAGAAATGCTAATCCACGAAGTTGACCCAGAAATCAACTGCGGGAAGAAAGTGATTGAATACAAGCGTGGTGTTTCAAGTGTGACCGTAACTGTTGCAGATGTTGCGCCAGAAATGGTTGTATGATTGGCAACTACCACATCAGAGACTGTGAAACACGATTTCTTAGAATAGTCGTACCGGACTCTACGACACATGAATTGCATCGCTGATTGTTGATCTTCAACCGACCACGACATCACGCAAACTGGGCGAGTTTTTGTTTCGCCTGCGAGGAATGCGTCATCCTCTATCGGTTTCTCTCGCACCCAAAGCGGTTCCACGGGAATTTTTGCCTCAAAGTCAGTGGTCCTGACTCCTGCCTCAATCACCGCAAGGTTGGCGATGCAATAATCCTCAATTATTTTCTTTAGCGGAGGGGGAACTGGCATCTCAATATTCCTCCTCCAACTGCAACCAAATAGAATCGTATGCAGGTTCTATTTTCTTTTCCTTTACGTAATACCTCTTGCCACCAGCATCAACAAAAATGTCCTCTATCTCAACTTGCGTCAAAAGTGGGTTGGCGGATATGGAGGTCCGCATCGAATACCAAGCGTGCCGGGCAACCCCAGTCGCCTCCAAGTGTTCCTCGACTGTCGCAGTCCTCCTCCAGAATACTTTGAAAGTCCCCATCTCAATTTCTGGGTAGCGGGCAAATTCTGGTCCTTGCATTTCCCCGCCGTGAGATCGCCGGTTCCACTGGATTTCAACCAGAGGCAGTAAGTAGTTCAATCCAACCGTCAATCCCATTTAATCACCCGTTGCTTGGAGGAGGTGTCCTGCGGCGAACATCAAAACCAGTTTCTGCGAATGACGGGTCAAGAAGTTCATTGTCACGCGCATATCCCGGTAGAATGTGCTTGCCAGTGCCAGTACCAGCACGGTACATGAAGATAACCGTATCTGCTGCTTCACCTGCCATCGTGCAAAGGTCAGAAGGCGAAGTCCGCATTGCTCCCTTGTTTACTTGACCTTGGGTGAATGTCTTGGAAATGTTGTCTGCTGCAATAGAAGCAATTGCGCCAGCAAGCGTTGTGCCAACGCCAAACATTGCAGTAATACACAAAGTTCGGCATGTCGCAGCAATTTCCAAGTTCGTCAGCATATCAACATCGCCTTGTATGATAACGTCATCATAAGCGATGCCTTTTGCTCGCAAGCGATTGATCGCCCACTGCTCGCCGTACTGCAATGCGGTGTCGGTAATTTGGAGAGGAGTGACGTTCCCAAGCGTCAGGTCAGAGACTTTCTGCTTGCTCGTAATTCTTGGGATGTAACCCTCCGGTATAGGAACCTCTGAAAAGGTATAATAGTTTATTTCAACTGGGTTAATGATGGGCGTTGCTGTGCCATCAGAATAAAGCGTTACACGGATTTTTAATGCATCCTGCCCGCCATCAACAACCGTGTAATAATTGAAAACCGGTTTTGAGTAGGCAACCCATTCCCCATCGCTGCAATCTGGGAAGTTGGAACCCCATGCAAGACCACCATCGTTAGAGAATTGCACTTCTATCGCAAGTCCGCAAGCAGGAGGCACTTCGCTAATTTCAGAAAGGCGAATCCAGCGAGTCAATTGGTCGGGTTGTAAAACAGGAAATTCGACATAGGTTGCGCCAGAAGGGTATGGAACTACATTAGATCCACCCGTTGCTGCATTATTGTTGCCAATCGCGATGATGTGTGGGTCAGTGGGCAAGTACGTATAGATCAAGTATGACCCAATGTTGCCAATGATTCCAACAATGGTACAAGTCGCAGCAACATCGCCACTAGTGTCACCTGTCAGAATGGTAACATCCGCATCTGCCGAGAAGGTAACGAGTGGCGGGTAAAGAGGATTGGTAGAAAAGTGAGTTCCGGCGAGAATCGTCACGTCCGCGAGACCATCTGTAGCAACATTGATTGTTATTGTTGCCTTAGCGCCGGGAGTCCCGCCGATTAACTTTAGGATGCCGCCAGAAATGGAAACTTTGGTAGGGTCGTAAGTGTAGCCCGTAGGGTCTTCAAATGCGTATTCCGCCAAGCTTTCATTGACATTTGAAGAGATTATGGGCTCCTGTACCATTTTAATCCTCTACGTGCAGGTCTTCCTTGATCTTGGCAACTGCCTCTTCCGAAAACCCGAGTGGGTTATCAGATACATACTTCTTGAGTCCTTTCTTAAAGTGTTCCTTTACTATTTCCCCTGCGGGTTTTTCTGCCATTTAGAGTGTCACCTTGTATTGTAGTCTCACGCCAATTCGGTGGGAAGTGGTATCCCCGTTATCGCAAGCGACTCGGATAACCACACGGTTCCCCGATGGGATTGAAAAGTCGGAAGCCAATTCTGGGATTGACATATAACTTCCAATTTGTCCTTCCCACTTGGAAAGTGGCAATTCTCCCCCAAGTGGCCCCCACAGCAATTCTATCGCCCAGTCTAAGTCCACGCTATCAGGAGCTACTGTAAGTCCCGTAACCTTGATGTGTGATAGTGGGTGTTCCGTGCCGTCCAACAATACGTAATTACTGCCAAAGGTGTAAGGAGTGGTCACGTAACCATCGTGGGCGGTGATGGGGGCTGCACAGTATGGCGAGACTTGCGGATAATCGCCCATACCCACGTTGTCGAGAAGCGTGTTAGAGAACATCCCACTGCCCGCTCTCCCGTCCTTGACCGTTACCAGTGCCGCAGCTACGCCAAACCTGTTCTTCACAACCGCATTGAAGCCAGTCCACTCGCCCAGATCGATGAACCCGTTGCCACCCAAGTCCAGATTGAAGTCATTGTCGCCAATGTAAATTCCATAGAGATTGTGTTCAGCAGTGTGGTCTCCATCGATACTAATGGCAGGGTCGCACATCAGAAACTGGTTGTGCGTTATGTTGAGTATTACAAACGCATCATCCACAAGTTCGCCGTCATCGGGTTTCGCTTCAATGGCAAGAGATGCGAACAAATTGTCGTGAATGCTAATAAACATAGCCTCTGACTTGTTCACGGTAATGTGTATTCCCCAACCACTGTCGGGAATGAAGAGGCAATTGCAGATTTCTGTGGCGGACGTGTCTTGGTCAAGCAACAGCAAGGTCGTTGCACCACTGCCCGACAGCATAAAACCATCAAGTTTTAGGGATACAGAATTAACGCCAGTGTCGCCAATGAGGTGTACAACCGATGTGGCTGAAGCGTGTGTGTTGAACAGTATAGTCTGGTTTGGAACTCCAAGTATCCTTATGTTCTTGGCGATCTTGAGTCCATCGGCGTAGGCAGGGCCATAATTCGTGTCGTAAAAACCGGGTGCGACTACAATTAAGTCCCCGGCAGTTGCAGCATCAACCGCGTCTTGGATTGCCTCAAATGGAGTTTCAGGAGTCAGTCCATCTGCATCTGGGGGTGAATAACTGGAGTTCACGTACCACGTCTGGGCACATTGTAACTGCTGAAAGGCAGAAAGGAACACGTTAAGAGGAGTGCCGATTGCCGTAACTACGTCAGCGTGTTTAGCGACAGTGGCATCTTTGGCGAGTGCTACTAGATCTAATTTCTTCGTCACACCATAAGCGATTAAGTCTTTTAGCGACATTTCTAAGCCCCCGATACAATTTCTCGCGTGATCTTGGTCAGATTACCCAAAGTCCACGTATAGATTTCAGTAACTTTCAGCGTACTATCCGCGAAAATAGTTCGCCATTTTTCTGAGTGATAATCAATCTGCCCGATATTATTATCGCCGTCATAGGCAAGATCGGTAATTAGGTCATCCGAGTGCATAATTGCATCAGCTAAATTGTATCCAGCAATCCACAAGTGCCCGTTAACATCGAGAGTCATCACTGCCGGGTCTTCATCTGCATACTTGGCGAGTAGGTCGCCATCTCTCTTTGCCTGCGCAACGTCCACATCCCCCACCGTGACTGTTGCATCAACCACGAGCTTGTAAAGTCCGTCAGAATCGCCAGATGGGACTGCTTTAATGGGAACGCGGGTAATAACCCCGTCTGAAGTTTTGATTGAACCTAACGTGTGTGACATTGGTTTTCACCGTGAATTTGTGAGTGTAATAGAGAAAGGAAAAAAGGCGATGAGATCGCCTAAGTCTTAGAGACGAGGACTGCGTACATCTTCCCAACGCTGTCTGGGTAACTGATGACAAGCGACAGGAATTTGCTGTCGTCAATATCCTCAATTGCATCCTTCAAATCCTGCAAATTATCAGGCAGGCGGTAAGTGGTGCATACGCATTTTGCCATTTGTTCTCAACTCCTACTCGGTCCCGACTGCATTTTTGATGCAGTAGATGAACTGCGGGCGGAAGATGTCAGGCCACATAATCCCGCCGACTTGGATCTCAGTCGCATCTCGCATTAACTTCTTCTTCGACCGGGTGAACAACCCCTTCAGGACGTGCATCGCGCCGAGGGCTTCCCCACGCTTGAAGATATACACGTCCTTGTCCAGAAGTGGCATCAGGTTGGACTCCACGTTGAGTTGGTCGGTCAGGATGCTCGCGTTGACTTCAAAGACTTCGTGACCAGCGATCAAACCTGCACTGCCGGGGACAGAAGTCTCAATCAGCTCACCATCCTTGAGGATTCTCATAACGAGAGGCCCAGCTCGACTCCACTGGTTGAGTTGGGTGTTCAACTTGAGGGCTTGGATCGAATCGGGACTCCCGATGATCGTGTCCGTCTTCACCTTCGCGTACTTCAAGACCTTGGTGGACGAAGCGATGATTTGCTTCACGGGGTCCACGGGACCGTTGCCGTACAACCAGTTACTGCCGTCATCGTCATCATCTTGCCAGAAGTACCCCTTCATTTCGGCAGAAATTGAACTGTTAGCGAAGCAGTTCGAGACGATGGAATTGACCCGCAACCATTCTTGGCGGAGGGCATAACGCTCGGTCAGGTTCTGGATGGAATCACGGACGATGTTGCGCGCTTCAACCATATCTGCGTAGTCGGAAATCAAATCTCGTTCCTTGTACATGTGGACACGGGACACGCGCTGCTCGTACCGGGTGTGGTTCATGGGGCCTTTGTCGTTCTCGCCCACCTCGGGAGTCATACCACCGATGACACCGTAGTATCGCCAGCGGTAAGTCATATTAGTCACGGGGCGGTCGGGGAAGAAGTACTTGCCCACAAATTCACCCTGAAGTTGCTTGAGGGCGATGGGGAGCAGGTAATCTGGGTGCAGGATGGAAAGATTCTGGAATGTTTGTGCCATTTTTTCTCAACTCCTTAACCCGCGAGTTCGATTGCGGAACTCGCCTGCACTGTGGCGCTAATCCGTGCGGCAGCTGCTTCTTCTGCTAAACCGACAGTCCACGGGTACTTGCAGTCATCGTACACGTCCACGACAAGCGTGACGAGATCGCCTTCTGCGATGGTTGTTCCGAACTTGACCTTGAACGAACCGTCTGCCGGCTCATACGAACAGTGACCGGCAGCAGGACTCCCAGTACCCGCCGCATCAACAACGAGGTTGACTGGTTCGGCAGTTCCCGCCGGAGTGTGATCAGCAGCAGAAATGCTCTTGATCGCCCAACACTGCGGGAAGAAAGTTGCAAAGTCGATTTCTGCCTCGCCAGCTTCCACGCCTTCCATAAACGTAATGCGTTTCACGCCGTGCTGGGGGATTACGTCACCAAGGTTGCCGTAGGCGGGAGTGTCGTCACACTGTACCATGTGGTTCGCCACAATGGCATCACTGCCAGCATTGAGGGCAACGATGCCTTGCTTGATCCGCATGACGGCAGAGCCCGCGTATTGGGCAGCAATAAGAATCCCACCGTATGCCTTTACTTGGGCAGAGGTCATTGCCTTGAACGTCCCGTCTGACGCGAGGTATAGCGGAATGCCACCCTTGTCGATGGGGCGAAGCGGGAAACGCTGGGAAGTGCCAAGACCGAGAGCTTCACCCGCAATGCCTCCCCACACGAAATCTGCTGGGGGCATACGAATCATCCACGGTTTCTGGGACGTTTCGGCATAGTTCTGCCATGCGCGATAGGGGTCATTAGGGAACCGGGGCGCAGGATACGGGAAATTGCCTTGATTGTCGGGTTCGCTTGGGGGATAACCGCTCATATTTAGTAACCTCCTTGGATCGGACCTTGAAGGTCGCCCGGAGTGCGAGTATGCTTTGCGCTCGCGGTAACTGCCCGATCAACCGCTTTCTGGTACTCTTCTGGGTTATTTTCGTACCCGCGAATGATGGGGAGGTCATCTGGATTAACCGCGCCGGGGGAGAACAGTGCTTGCGTCTGGTCGCCAAACCCGCGCTCGCCAAGACCCTTGACCCGCTCGTAACCGCGAATCATTTTGTCAAGCGCCCGGACGTTCTCTTCCATAAGTTCGTCAAAGCGCTTCTTGCCTTCCTCGGTCTTCGTGTCAAGCTTTTCATACGACATAATTCGCCCGACCATCGGCTCCTTGGCGGCAAGCTCTGCCTTCTTCCGCTCTCCAACAACCTCCCGCTCAAAATTGGCGATTGTAGTCACGTCTTTCTGGAGGTCGCCTTCAAGTTGACCAATCTTGTCCTTCTGGAGCATTATGGTCTTCTCGTAACGCTCGATCTTGGCGTGAAGCTCCTCGATTAGCTCGGCTTGCGAGTCAACCGTTTCTTGGAACTTCTTCTCCACGCCTTCGAATAGGGCAAGAACGGTACTATCGTCCGTTTCTTTGTCCGGCATTTTGTCACTCTCGAATGTGGATATTTTTTGTATTGTACACTCTTCACACGCAGGATCACGAGCAAGAGAAACTTCCCGCGCGTGAAACTTGACTATCCTATCTGTCGTCTTGTCACGAGTTTCCAAGAGACCAGCGGAAATGCCCTTGATGCGCCTCTCTTCGAGGGGTTTTTCGAAGTCCTCCCGAATGATCGCGCGCATCGACCGGGCAGTTGGCGTGTCGTCAAAAACCTCGATTTTTACCATCGGCACGTCAGCAACATCATCCCACCAAAGCGAGTCAACCACTCCCACAAACGACCGGACATCGGTCTCAGGAGAAATGTGGAAGCATCGAATCTCCTTGTTAAAAGCAGTTTTGTAGTCCCGTTTCAAGATATCTTTCGGGATTAGCTTGGCAGTGTGGAACTGGGATGTTAGGTAAAACTTATCTCCTTCCTCTTGGAAAGAAAGCGGCGACTGCGTGAAATACTCGCGAAATACGGTATAAGTATTTCCCGTGGCAGCTGCTTGTGATGACATAACTATGTGAATGTATTCTACAGTTAGGTATTTAAAAATTGCGCCGGATCGGCATTCCGGTAACTGTATAAAATCCTATAGCATCGCCAATAATCCTATAGAAGTTAAACTATACTCTTAAGTACTAGATTGGCAATGTAAAATCTTATGCCAGAAATAGATATGATAACGGTCAAAGAGTCAAAGAGCAAAATGAAAATCCTGCGTTGCAGCAAAAATGCAAAGCGCATCTATGTCCCAAGCGACATTGGCGGCGATAGTCAATTCCCATTGGATGACAGGTACAACGCGGTAGTGTCGATTGTCAGCATCAATGGGGAACTCGCAATCCTCATACGGAACGTTGATGTGTAACACTTTTCACACACAAAAGTATTATAAAAGTGTGATTGCTATGATCGACACGAAACAAACCGGCATAGGTTGGTTAATCCATAACCGCTTTCCTGAAGGATTTCGCGTGTTGTGCTTCAATTGTAATAATTCGTTAGGTATGCACGGTTATTGCCCCCACGGAAATCTTATTGAAGAACCGAAGAAAAAACAAAAGTTCAGGTGGTAGTATTGAAACCCAAAGTCTGCCTAAACTGCAAAATCTATGCCAGAAATGGTGATGATTGCGGCCACGATGCAAGTCACGGACACTCGCATTATGCTTGCAAGTTCTGCGACCCAATCCTGCCCGGAAGTGTCGGTAATTACAAAGTCAAGCAGATTCACGAAGCAAGGGAAAAATGGTTGAAGGAAAAGTAATTACCTGCCTTTCGCGGACAATTTTTGGAACCGCTTCTTGCCGTACTTTTTCCTGCCGATGAATGCGGCGAGACCGCCGGGACTACTGACACCTCTTTTGGCAAGTTTGCGCTTTAGTTGCTTGAAGCGTGCTCCAGAACCGAGTTTCGGTTTCTTCTCGTACTTGGTATGAGTCTTGTGGAGGGAAACTTCCTCTGTGTCATCTTCATCTTCATCTTCATCTTCATCTTCATCCTTCTTGAAGCGCCCGTCATCGCCAGCCATTACCGTGCCAGCGGTAGCAACCCTATTCCCTTGTGCCGTATCAACGCTTCCCGTTCGAGCGTGAGCTTCCGGGTTAGTGGTAGGCATTTTTGGCGCAAGATGCTCTCCGCGAGCGGTCCCTTCGTAACCAGCATCATCCTCATCGTCATCGTCATCGTCATCCTTCTTCAAGCGACCGTCATCAATCGACTCCTTGCCGATGGCGGCACTTTTCTTGCGACCCCACGAGTCAGCAGTAGCGGGAGCCTGCTTGGTTTTAGTCAACCCTCCAGAGCAGAAGTCGCGAATCCGCGTTTCGAGAGCAAGCAGTCGCTCGTAATCTTTCACTTTCTCCTCGACTCGCTTGTTATCCTCAATTTGTTCCTCGCGATCTTTTTGCTTTTCTAGCTGCTCGCGACCCTTGTAATTGTCCAAGATGCCACTATTTTCCTTGGCGTGCTGCCGTTCATCTTTTGCGTGACTCCTCAGAGTGCCGCGATCCTCGCTGGCAAGGTCCGAACTTTTTGCTGTGCGGTCGTATTCTTCCGCGCCTTCATGTTCGTCCTTGACGTGCGCTTTAAGCTTCTGCTCGATGCTGCCGCCATCCTCGTCATCATCCTCTGTTCCGACAGGTTTGGATTTCTGACCACGGGGGCGGTCCACTTTTGCAGTTTCAGGTCGTGGCGAATCCTCGGGTTTTGCGCCCGCTTCTCTCGCCCGGAGCTTCTCCATCTCCTCCTCGTTACCCTGCATCGAACGGTCCCAAGACGAGATGTAAGGTTCCGCATCCATTTTACGACCCGACTTGGACTTCTTGCAGATTTCCTCTGCTTCTTTGCGAGTAAGTCCGCTTTCTATGAGCGACTTGACGTAATCTGCCTTTTCAAGTTCGTACTTGCGGACTTTCTTGCGAGTGCGAGGCACTATCTGCTTGAACTCGTCAGCAGTGTTGAACGCAAACGAAACCTTTTCCGCCTGCGTTAAAAACGACTCCTTATCAAATGCTTTTTTCAATATCGACTTTGGACATTCACAGTTCACTGTCATTTTTCCCGCGCCTTCATGGTAATGTTATTAAGTAATTCTTTAGCGCATTCTTAACCTTTGCGCGTACACCCAGCGAAAACACGTCCAGCGACATCCTCAATATGGATCGCTCTGGGATGGATATTGCGTGTCCACCTACCTTCTTCTTTGCGATGGTGCGCCGACGGAGGACAGCAACAAGCCGGCGACTCGCAGTGAGAAATCTATCAATGTCTCCCGCCACCTTACCTTCAATATCTGACTTCCCGAGCTTGAGGGGAAATAAACGCCCTCCACGCAATTGCACGGCAGAAGCTGCCGTAAACTTGCGATAATAACCTAATGCCTTCTTTTTCGTCCAACCAAACGCTCCCACGAGAATTTGCGTGCCAAACTCGTGTTGCCACGCCCATCGCAAGCGTTCTGGTCGTGTTTGCCCCCGGAAGAACCCTACCCGGAACGTGTGGGGAAGCCCAGAAATGGAAAAGTAACGGGATGGGTTAGTAGCAACACTATCTGCCAGTTCACCGTAATCAACAAGAATATGTTCAGGACTGCTAAATGCAACAGAACGATTTGTAAATTTGTCCTTCGTGCCTGCTTTTTTCTGAGCTTCTTTGTATACTACAGTTTGGAGAGAAAGGGGTTTCCACCACGGGGGAGCCTGCCGGAACTGGTCTTTGACGAAATCTGCATATTCTTTAGCGATGCCCTCAGTTACCTGTGACACGAACTCCTCCAAGTGTAGTGCGAGAGCATTCATTCGCCCGGAGTGATATAATTGAAAGGTTGCGCTCAAGCGGACTCCATCCTCGCTCTCAGTGCATCAAGTTCCTTCTTTTCCTTTGCGCTAATTGTACCTGTCTTTTCCTTCCGGTCAAGTGTGCGAACTCTCTTCTTCATTTCTTTGCGTGGCATTTCTGGCGAAGATTCGACCGCAGGTTTTGCCGCCTTCTTCGCTGCTTTCTTCGCTGGAACTAGTTTTGCTTGTTTCCTGCCAGCCTTCTTTGCCGCTTTCTGGACTTTAGGACTGGTTTCGAGTACAGGTTCTGCCGTAGCAGGTTCTTCATCCTCCATTTCTTCAGCAGGTGCTTCCTCAGCAGCAGGTTTCACTTCTGCGGGAGTTTCACCACCTGCCTTCAAGTGCCACTGGTACTCTGCATCGTCCTCAGGCTTCCCCCGAGCTGCCAAGTAGCGAGCTGCCCAAGCGTGTTCCTCCTGCGTGATGAACTGCGCAGATTTCTGACTAATTCGAGCGTAGGTAGCATCAGACTCAGCGCCTTTTGATGTTCTCTCCTTGCCAATTGCCTTGCTAAACTCTGGACTACTTTCAAATCCAGTCGGTCCTTCCTCTTCTGGTTTTGGCGCTTTCTTTGCGCTAGGTTTCCGCTTGCCAGCAGGTTTTGCGCCTTTCTTCGCAGGTGAAGCAAGCGATTTCTGTTCTTTCAAGAGATCTTTCTTCTGCGCCCTCAGTTCCTTGCGTTTGGAATCAGATTCCTCATCGTGAAGTCCTTCGATTTGCATCAGGTCTGCATTGACCTTCTCAATGTCACCCTTAATATCTTCATCGCCCCTCGCGACAGGTTTCGCGCCCTTCTTTGCTTTCTTTGCGGGAGCAGGAGTTCCGGGCGCGACTTTAGCTTCTGGGTGAGCTGCTTTCCACGTTTCAACACGTAACTCTTCTGGCAATTCTTCCGGTTCTTGAGATCCAAGCACAGTCATTAATGCCTTCTCTATGTCGCCAGATTCCATCTGAGATAGCACTTTCTGTGCCTTCATTTTTGCTACCCACTCTTGCTGCATTTCGCGGAAGTACTCGTGAACATCATCATCCCTGTCTGCTTGCGTGTCAGCAATTGCCCCAAATTCGCCAGTGATGTCGGAAGCTTGCTCGCGCAACGCCTGAATCTCATCAATCTCAGCAGTTTCTTCCGGTCTTACCTCTCCCTCCGCAAGAGTAGCAGATCTCTTCTTCTCCAGTTCCCCCGATTTCTCGCCAATCTTCGCTTCAACTTCGCTGAGTTTTTTGTTCAAGTCCGCGAGTTGTTGCCTTTCATCGCCTGATTTCCCAATAATCTTTTGCATTGACTCGCGTAATCGCTTGATGTTTTGCACATCTCTGGAAACTCCCTCCATGCGAAGTCCTGCTACTGCTTGGTGAACACTATTTGTTAACACTTTGTTGCGTTCTTTCGCCTGCTTTATTGCCCATTCTTCAATCTTCTCTGCCCTTTTCGCCTTAGATTCCGATTCCCTAAGCTGACCTTCCAATTCAGCAACTTTCTGCTCCGCAGCAATCCGTTTGTCCGCTTCCGACCATACCGGATGCCCCTTAATTGCACGGTCCGTCAAGTCAAGAAATGTTTGTTCACAATGGTCAGGATCTTCAATATTTGCTTGCCAGTCATTTCTGAGGAAGATTCGTTGCTTCCACGCTTTAGATGTTTGGTCAGCATCACCACCAAAGTCTTCCCACTCTGCAAAGTCAACCGTAAACCCCCCAAACGTGCCATCTTCATTTTCCTTCACGTTAAGTTCGAAGTCAGTGCCATCCCAGTGAATGTAATAGGTACTCTGCCTCTTCCCGCCTTGCCCTGCTTGCCACGCAAAGAACAGGCGACCGTCCTTGGTGTTCTTCCCACCGGGGAGCTTGTTTCCGGGTATTTCATTAACTTTTTTCCCGCCAAGTTCATAATCACGAATCCCCTCATCGTAAGTGAACGGTCGCGCATCTTGGACAAGATTCTTTGTAAAACCAACGCCAATGGTTTCCCCAAAATCGGTAAGCGTGTGAAATGCCGAGCGAAACGCTGGAAGGTTATTCACATTTTTGATTCCATCGAGGGTAATTTCCTTTATATCTTGCTTGTTACCGGGATGTTCCTCATCCCCGCCAAAGTCCTTTCCGTACTTCTTTGCCGCAGCTGCAAGAAGGTCGGGCGAGTTCGACAACCGCTTCATCGCTGCCGAGATGTCTTTGTTTGCTTCGAAGTGCTTCTTGCCGACAACACCTTTGAGGACTG
>Ga0209777_10006592_pt1 | contig 13052 bp, 6 predicted proteins | sample FrelakmetHBP12HB_FD_187147 | JGI IMG/M metagenome (GOLD analysis project Ga0209777, IMG submission 187147) | Freshwater lake sediment microbial communities from the University of Notre Dame, USA, for methane emissions studies -HBP12 HB (SPAdes)... | ecosystem: Environmental > Aquatic >...
CTAATATGCCCTCTGTGACTTCTGCTCCGCGGTCAGACCGCCTCTCGACGGCCTCAGTCCGTTATGGACACCGAGCAGATCTCCTGGGGTAAACTCCGCAGCCTTCCGCGCACAATCGCCGGATCTACGCTTCGCACCCTTGAGGGATATGGACTTCGCGGCAAGATGCCCGCTCGTCCGGTGTTGACGCCTTATATCCGGTTTTTGTCCATCGACTCGCACGTTTGCTCTACGCTTCTTTCAGACTCCGTCTCGCGACGGTAGCCCTTGCGTTCTCGCTAGCCCTTCACCTCCATCAGGTTGGGCGGGGACTCTCACCCCCAAGCTGCTGATCATGCCCAGCACACATCTTTCGCCCTTCGGGCTCGCTGGCGGACGACTCGGTGGCGGACGGGCTTGGTGGCGGACGACTTCAAGATAGTGGACCGCGAGACGCAGAGTTCCCACCAAAAATGTAGAAAGTCCAGAGAGCCGACCAGTGGGTCGGTTCGCAGACGAGGCGTCTGCCCCCCAAAAGACAAACAGGCAAGCCTGTGGCCACCATTCAGGGAGGAGGTCACAGGCCAGAATCCAACAAGGTGCGGCAGCTTGACTCACGGCCGGTGCAGCAGTAGCGAGCAGACGCCGCGGCACAGGGGCGAGAGAGCAACGCATCGCACCGTCGTTCCAACAGAGGGAGTATCCTGTCGCTTATGCCCGCCAACGCCGGCTGGAGCGGCAGCGTCGCACTCTGCGCCCTGCTCTCCGTTGTGGCGCCCCCGGTGACCCGGGCGGCGCAAGCTCCTTTTCGCGAGCAGGTCCTGCTGAACGGCATCTGGGACTTTTACCCGGAAGGCGGCACTGCGCGGCACGACATCCGCGTGCCCTCGTTCTGGGACGCTCCCCAGGACTACGGCTATCCCGCGGAGTGGCTGCACATGCGGCACGGCATCTACAAGCGCCATTTCGACGTGCCGGCGAGCTGGGAGGGCAAGGAGATCTTTCTCAAGATCCAGCGCGTCTCCGTGGTGGCCAAGGTTTTCGTGAACGGCACGCAGGTAGGTGGCGAGACTACCGGCGGCTACCTGATGATGATGCTGCCGTACCTGATCGACATCACCGCGGTGGCGCAGCCCGGACGGGAGAACCTGCTCGAAGTGCGCGCCTGGGGCGGCCAGAGTGTTGTCCATGGCATTGAAGAAGTGAAGGCGCAGCAGGACTTTCCTCCCGACGTGCTGGACGGCACGAAGCCGATCTACCCCACTGGCGTGGACGCCTACGACGGTCGCCGCGGGATCAACGGCGACGTCCTGCTGATTGCGACGCCCAAGGTGCGCATCGCGGACGTGTTCGTCATTCCGGACCTGCGGAAGAACGCGGACCCGACCGACGACGTCTGCTCGCTCCGCTTCTCGATCACGAACTCCTCGGCGGAAACCGCGGCGCTCCGCCTGGTGAACCGGGCGATTGGCGCAACCAGGAAGGTCTTCGAGGACGTTGAGGTGACCGTGCCCGCACGCGCGACACGGGAGGTGGAGCTGCGCGATGCGCCCTGGCCCGACGCCGCGTACTGGTGGCCGCACGATCCCAGGCTCTATACGCTCGAGACCGTGCTGATCTCAGGCGTCCGCGTGTTGGACCGGGTTGACACACGCTTCGGCTTCCGGCAGTTCTATGTGGATGGCGCGCATTTCGCGCTCAACGGCGTTCGCGCGAACCTGAGGGGCGATGCCTACGAGTTCAGTTGGCACGAAGGCTACAGGCACGGCCCTTCAACGGCTCCCGTGCTCTCCACTAAGGAGCTGACGATCGAGACGCAGAAGCGGCTGCTCGATGAGTACAAGAAACTGAACCTGAACATCCTGAGGGTGCACAAAGCCAGCGCCATCGAGGAACTCTACGACTACTGCGACCGCATCGGGATGATGGTCATCGACGAGGCGCCGTTCTGGCAGACGCAACAGCGCACCAGCCTGCGGGGGCGGGCGAACTTCGAGGAGTGGTCGCGCCGCATGGTCCTCGAGCGCAGAAACCACCCCTCTATCGTGATGTGGTCGGCAGCGAACGAATGCTGGGGCAGCCCCTTCGTCAAGTTCTCCATGGACGCCATCCTCTCAGCCGACGCGAGCCGCCCCGTGATCCACGACGGTGAGACGGGTGACCAGGGCGACGAATATTGCGCCCACTACACCGGCGGCTATCCGATGAAGATCTTCAACGCCGCCGCCCCGTACGAGATCTTCAAGCGCAATCCCAACCGGCCCACTGGAGAAGGAGAGGCGCTGTTCGCAGACGGGTGGCCGCTCAAGAACGAGGAGGGCAGCCTCTCCGAAAAGCGCGGCGAGCGCGGCCAGTGGGACCACCCCGACCTGATCTCCCAGGCCGAGTGGCTGCGCGGTGTCTCGCGGATGATCCGGGCCATGCGGTACGCGGGTCTGGACGATATACGCCTCTATGCCGATTGGATGCTGAACTTCGATCCCATCGAGGCCGATATCGAGCCGCGCTGGCCGGACCTCTCCGCACCAGGGTTGAAACCGGTAATTCTCCGCCGGCCCATCTCCAACACCTTCACGGACCGGTACCCGGCCGTGATCCCGGCCGATGGCGCGGCCTACTACCGCAACTCCAATTCCCCGGTGGCCGTGTTCGACCCGGAATGGGACGCCGCGAATCGTCTGGGCAGCGCGCCCGTGGTTTATCACCGCGGCGACCGCGTGGACCGGAAGCCTGCCGTCTACAACGACGAGTTCGCCGGAGGCACCCGCATCAAAGTTGCCTGGGAAGTATCGGCACTCGATCCGCAGTCCGGCGCGCGCCGTAAGCTCGCGGAAGGTTCCACGCAGGTGGACGTGCCGTACGGCGAGATGCGGCCTGCTGCGCTCGCTTTCACCGTCCCGGCGGACGCACCCGCCGGGTGGCTGATCGTGACGCTGTCGGCGTCGAAAGCACCGGGCGGCCTGCGGTTCCAGGAGGACAACCGTCTCGGTGCGATCGAGGCGGCGCCGGCACCGAAGCTCACGGCCTCACCGCATACGGTGGACCTGGGCGCGGTAGGTCCCGGAGCGTCCAATCAACTGCACAAGATCCGGCTCGTCAATGTGGGCGGGGGGATGGCCGAGCCGTGGTCGGCGGCGGGTTCGGATGACCGGGTCGCTCTGAGCCGCACCTCGGGCAACCTCCGCGGGGAGCAGGAAGTGTATTTCATGGTTCGCACCGAAGGCCTCGAGCCCGGCCGCGAGTTCACGCGCGTACTCAAATTCACCGCGAAGAGCGGTTCATCCGATGCGATCACGGTCCGGTTCAATACCGGCCGCGGCGGTAAATAGTCCATGCACCTCCATACCATCGATATCGCCATCATCATCGGCTATCTGGCCGCCACGGTACTGGTCGGCTACTGGGTGTCGCATCGCGCGTCGCGCGACATCAGGTCCTACTTCCTGGGCGGCAATTCCCTGCCCTGGTACGTGCTCGGCGTCTCGAACGCGTCGGGGATGTTCGACATCTCCGGCACCATGTGGATGGTCTCGCTGTTGTTCATTTACGGTCTGAAGAGCGTGTGGATTCCGTGGCTCTGGCCGGTGTTCAACCAGATCTTCCTCATGATGTTCCTCTCGGCGTGGCTGCGGCGCTCGAACGTGATGACCGGTGCGGAGTGGATCAACACGCGTTTCGGCTTCGGGCGCGGTGCGCGGCTCTCGCACCTGATCGTCGTGATCTTCGCTCTGGTCAGCGTGATCGGGTTCCTTTCCTACGCGTTCAAAGGTATCGGAAAGTTCGCGACGGACTTTCTGCCCTGGCATCTCTCGGCCAACCAGTACGCGCTCATCCTGATGGGCATCACCACGATTTACGTGGTCAAGGGCGGCATGTTCAGCGTGGTCATCACCGAGGTGATTCAGTTCTGCATTCTTTCGGTGTCCTCCATCGCGATCGGTCTGATTGCCATGGCCCGGGTCTCGCCGGAGATGCTGCGCAAGGCGGTGCCCGCGGGATGGGACCAGTTGTTCTTCGGGTGGAAGCTCGACCTGAACTGGTCCGGGCTGATCGATGCGGTGAACACGAAGATCGCTCAGGACGGTTACTCGCTCTTCGGCTTCTTCTTCATGATGCTGGTCTTCAAGGGGTTGCTGGTGAGCCTGGCCGGCCCCGCGCCCAACTACGACATGCAGCGCGTGCTCTCGACGCGCAGCCCGCGCGAGGCCTGCATGATGAGCGGCCTGGTGAACGTGGTCCTTCTCTTCCCGCGGTACTTCATGATCACCGGCCTCAGCGTTTTGGCCCTGGTTTTCTTCAGCGGGAATATCCGCGCGATGGGGCGGAACATCGATTTCGAGATGATCCTTCCCTACGCGCTCAGCCGCTTCGTTCCCGCCGGGCTGCTGGGGCTGCTGATGGCCGGCCTGCTCGCCGCGTTCATGTCGAATTTCGCGGCGACGGTAAATGCCGCCCCGGCCTACATCGTCAACGATATTTACAAACGGTTCATCAACCCGAACGGCGACAAGCGCACCTACGTGCGAATGAGCTACATCAGCTCTTTCGCCGTGGTGGCGGTGGGCATCGGAGTGGGATTCTTCGTGGAATCGATCGACTCGGTCATCAAGTGGATCGTCTCCGCGCTGTGGGGCGGCTACACCGCTTCGAACGTGCTGAAGTGGTACTGGTGGCGGTTCAACGGCTACGGCTACTTCTGGGGGATGGTGTCGGGAATCGGGGCGTCGCTCGTGGTTCCGGCGGCGTTGCCGGATGTCTCGGCTTTGAATGCGTTCCCCCTCATTCTGTTGCTTTCGCTGGTGGGGTGCGTCGCGGGCACGCTTCTGACTCCCCCGGAAGACGATGCGGTGCTGGCTTCCTTCTACAAACGCGTGCGGCCCTGGGGCTTCTGGGGACCGGTGCTGCGCAAAGTACGCGAGCAGGATCCGTCGTTCGAGCCCAACAGCGATTTCCTGCGCGATATGTTCAACGTAGTCGTCGGTGTGTGCTGGCAGACAGCGCTCACCGCCCTTCCCATATTCATCGTGATTCGCAAGACCGGCGCGGCCGTGGCTGCGCTGGCAGTCGTGCTGGCGGCGTCCGCCGTCCTGAAGTTCACCTGGTACGATCACCTGCGCGCCGTGGAGGCGCGGGAGTGCGCGGCCGAACCGGCCGAAGCGCGCGCCTGAGCAGACGCTGCAGGAAGCGGCCTGTGCGAGGACCTATGACCCAGCAGGAATTCGAGCGCAAGTTGGAGGGACTGTATGAAGCTCAGGAGGCGGTGATCGAGCGCGCGAACGAGCCACTGCCCGAAACGAACGGATGGTTTCGGCGTTACCGCTACCCCGTCCTCACGGCGGCGCACACGCCGGTGTTCTGGCGCTACGACCTCGATTTCGACAGAAACCCGCTGCTGCTCGAGCGCCTCGGAGTGAACGCCGTCTTCAACGTCGGGGCGATGGAATGGAGAGGCTCGGTCGTGCTGATGGCGCGCGTCGAGGGCATGGACCGCAAATCTTTCTTCGCGGTCGCCGAGAGTCCGAATGGGATTGACGGCTTCCGTTTCTGGGCGTACCCGGTTGTGATGCCGGAGGGCCCGGAGCCGGAAACCAACGTCTACGACATGCGCCTGACGGCGCACGAAGACGGCTGGGTTTACGGTCTGTTCTGCGCCGAGTGCAAGGACCCGGACGCGCCACCGGGCGACCTGTCATCCGCCGTCGCCCAGTGCGGCATTGCCCGCACGCGCGATCTCGAGACCTGGGAGCGGCTGGACGACCTGCGAACGCCCTCGCCCCAGCAGCGCAACTGCGTGCTTCACCCCGAGCTCGTCGAAGGCAGGTACGCCTTCTACACGCGCCCGCAGGACGGCTTCATTCAGGCCGGACGCGGCGGCGGCATCGGCTGGGGTCTGGCGGACGACATTCAGCACGCTGTCATAGAGGAAGAAGCCATCATCGACTGCCGCGAATACCACACCATCAACGAGGTGAAGAACGGTCTCGGACCGGCGCCGCTCAAGACGCTGCAGGGCTGGCTGCACCTCGCGCACGGCGTCCGCAACACCGCGGCTGGTTTGCGCTACGTGCTCTACTGTTTTCTCTGCGATCTCGAGCAGCCGTGGAAGGTGATCGCGCGCCCCGGCGGATATTTCCTCGCTCCGGAGGGTCAGGAGCGTGTCGGGGACGTCTCGAACGTGGTGTTCTCGAACGGTTGGGTCCGGCGCGGCGACGACGTGCTCATTTATTACGGATCATCGGACACGCGGACGCACGTGGCCTCGATCACGCTCGAAAAGCTGCTGGATTACGTTGTCAACACGCCGCCCGATGCGCTGCGCAGCGCCGCATCGGTGGCGCAGCGCGTCGAGTTGATCAACCGGAATCTGATGCGGCAGAGCTAGGCCGCAAGGGGTCCCAAGCGTGTGCGCGTGGACGGAGCACTCTGTCCCCCGGTTGCGTGCCGTTCGTCGCCTCGAGCGTGCTGAGGGTGAGTGCTGAGAAAGCTCAGCCTGGCCGACTCCCTTACGGTCGCGGCTCGGTCGTTGTATTCACAGACCGCGCCTGCGTGTGCCGCTCGTCCGTCTCAGTACTTTGCCTCGAGCGCGGTGATGCTCCTGGCCACTTCCGCGATCGGCGGACCGCCGGGCTTCGCCGCCTCCTGTGCGTCCACCACGGCGATGGTGGACATGTTTACGATGTCGTCCACGTCGGCGCCGCGCTGCAGCACGTGCACCGGCTTCGACATGCCCATCAGGATGGGGCCGATGCACTGCGCGCCGCCCAGGTGGGCGAGCAGCTTGTAGGCGATGTTGCCGGCCTCCAGGTTCGGGAAGATCAGCACGTTCGCGCCGCCCTTGAGCGTACTGAACGCGTAGGTTTCTTCCAGGATCCCGGGCGCCACCGCGGTATCGGCCTGCATCTCGCCATCGAGCATGAGCCACGGCTCGCGCTGACGGACCAGCTCCACCGCCCGGCGCACCTTGTCCACGACGGCGTGGCGTGTGCTGCCGAAATTCGAAAACGACAGCATGGCGACGCGGGGCCACACGTTGAACCGCCGCGCCATCTCCGCCGTGCAGATGGCGATTTGCGCCAGGTCCTCCGAGCTCGGGTCGATATTCACGGTGCAGTCCGCCAGGAAGTACAGCTCTCCCTTCTGCGTGATCAGCATGTAGACCCCTGAGACTTTATGCATGCCCTCACGCACGGAGATCACCTGCAGCGCCGGGCGGATCACGTCGGGGTAGTGCTGCGTGATCCCGCCCACCAATGCGTCGGCGTCGCCTGTGTGCACCATCATGGCGGCGAAGACATTTTTGTTCAGGATCAACTGGCGCGCCTCGAGCAGCGTGACGCCCTTCCGGTGCCTGAGCGTATAGAGCTCCTTGGCGTAGCGCTCGAGCTCAGGCGATTTCGCGGGATCGATGATTACCGCGCCGTCGAGGCGAACGTGGCAATCCTCGATGTTGGAGCAGATCACCGGTTCGCGGCCGAGCAGGATCGGCTTCGCGATTTTCTCTTCGAGCAGAATCTGGCAGGCCCGGATGATCTTGGTTTCCTCCCCCTCCGGAAACACTACGCGCATCGGTTGCCGCTGCGCCTTGTGAATCATCGCCCGCATGATCTCGCGCGCCTTGCCGAGCCTGCGCTCGAGTTCTTCGCGGTACTGCTCGATGTTCACCGTGATCTGGGCGACGCCGGTCTCCATCGCCGCCCGGGCCACCGCCGATGCCTCCCAGATGAGCACGCGAGGATCGAACGGCTTCGGGATGATGTACTCGCGGCCGAACTCGATCCGGTCCACGCCATAGGCGGCCCGCACCGAGTCGGGGACGTCCTCCTTGGCCAGCGCCGCGAGCGCGCGCGTGGCGGCCAGCTTCATCTCGTCGTTGATGGCCGTGGCCCGCACATCGAGCGCGCCGCGGAAAATGAACGGGAAGCCGAGGACATTGTTGACCTGGTTCGGAAAGTCCGACCTGCCCGTGCACATGATCACGTCGGACCGCGCCGCCACCGCGACATCGTACGGAATCTCCGGATCCGGGTTCGCCATCGCGAACACAACCGGATTCGGCGCCATTTTCTTCAGCATCTCGGGAGTGACGCAGTTGGCGCAGGACAAACCCACGAAGACGTCCGCGCCCTCGAACGCATCCAGAAGCGTGCGCGCGTCCGTCTCCCGGGCAAAGCGCGCCTTGTAGCGGTTCATGCCCTCCGTGCGCCCGGCATAGAGAACCCCCTTGGTGTCGCACATCAGGATGTGCTCGCGCTTGAGCCCGAGCCGGATGTAATGCTCGGCGCAGGAAATGGCGCTTGCCCCGGCGCCGTTGAACACAAGCTTGACGTCCTCGATCTTCTTGCCCACCACCTCGAGCGCGTTGACGAGCGCGGCGCCGGAGATGATCGCGGTTCCGTGCTGGTCATCGTGGAAGACCGGGATCTTCATGGTCCGCTTCAGCTCTTCCTCGATCTCGAAGCACTCGGGGGCCTTGATGTCCTCGAGGTTGATGCCTCCGAAGGTCGGCTCCAGGAGCTGGCAGGCGCGGATCACCTCCTTGGGGTCCTCCGTCGCGAGCTCGATATCGAAGACGTCGATATCGGCGAAGCGCTTGAAGAGCACGGCTTTGCCTTCCATCACCGGCTTGCCCGCCTGCGCTCCGATGTTTCCGAGCCCGAGGACGGCGGTGCCGTTGGAAACCACGCCGACCAGGTTGCCTTTTGAGGTGTACTTATAGGCCAGTGACGGGTCGCGCTCGATTTCCTTACAGGGCACGGCGACGCCCGGCGTGTAGGCCAGGCTCAGGTCGCGTTGCGTCCGGCACGGCTTCGTCGCGGTAACGGACAGCTTGCCGGCGGGAGGCCTGGAGTGGTATTCCAGTGCATCTTCTTTGGTGGACATGGGCACATCCTTTCCTGGAATAGAGTACTCCTTTCGGCGCGAAAATCGCAGGGGTCATGCTTCTTCAGGATCGCCGGCTATTTCGCGGTCGAACCGTCGGCGCGGTGGTCATCGAGCACCTGCCGCACTTTGCGAGCAAGGGCGTCGGGGCTGAACGGCTTCTGCAGAAAATCCGACCCTGGCTCCAGAACGCCGTGATCGACGACAGTCCGGTCCGTGTAGCCGGAGACAAACAGCACCTTCAACCCGGGGCGCAGCAGCACGAGCGCCTCGGCCAGGTCGCGGCCGCTCATCTTGGGCATCACGATGTCAGTTACCAGAAGATCGATCCGTCCGCCAAAACCCTCTCCAATTTCCAGGGCGCGCAGGCCGGACTCCGCTTCGAGCACCGAGTAGCCGCGTGCTTTCAGCACCTCGCAGGCAAGCTTCCTCACAACCGGCTCATCTTCCACCAGCAGCACCGTCTCCTGGCCGGTGGACGGTTTGGCTTCGCCGACGGGCCGCTCCGGCGCGGCGTGTACTCCCGCCCGGGGTACATACACCTTGAACGTGCTGCCCCGGCCGGGCTCGCTGTAGACCCAGATATCGCCGTTGTGCTGCTTGACGATGCCGTACACCGTGGAGAGGCCCAGCCCGGTGCCCCTGCCCCGCTCTTTCGTCGTGAAAAATGGCTCGAACAGGTGAGCCCGCACATCGGCGCTCATGCCTTCCCCTGTATCGCTCACGGCGAGCAGGACGTAGTGCCCGGGAGTCACACCGGTGTGCGTGCGAACGTAGTGCTCGTCCAACTCGACGTGATCGGTTTCGATCGTGATCCGTCCTCCGCCGGGCATCGCGTCGCGGGCGTTCACCACCAGGTTCATGAGCACCTGCTCCATCTGGCCCGGGTCCACCTCCACCGGCTGCAGATCAGGCCGGAGCACGGTCTTGAGTTCCACGTCCTCGCCGATGACGCGCGCCAGCATGCGCTGGAAATCCCGCACGAGGCCGTTGAGGTCAATGACGCGCGGCTGGATCACCTGCCGGCGGCTGAACGCCAGCAGTTGCCCGGCGAGGGCCGCGGCCCGGTCCGCCGCGTTCAGGATCGCCTGCGCCTCTTCGCGCATCTCCGTGTTGTCGTGCACCTGTTCGAGCAGCATCTGGCCGTAGCCGGTCACGATGGTGATCACGTTGTTGAAATCGTGAGCGACGCCGCCCGCCAGCTTGCCGATCGCCTCCATCTTCTGCGCCCGAACAAGCTGCTGCTCGAGGAGGCGCTGCTCTGTGAAATCTGCAGCAATGCCGATTTTGCCGCGGATCTCGCCGCGGGCGTTTCGCACCGGGGCGGTCCAGAGCCGGATATTCACCAGCTTCCCGTCCTTGCGGCGCCGGCGCGTCTCGTAGCCGGTCAGCACTTCGCCTCGCGCGGAACCCGCGAGCAGCTCGTTGAAGCTCTCCGACTCGTCATCCGGGACGGTTGGCAGCAGCTTTCCGACTACCTCCTGCTCCGTCCAACCGAAGATCGCCTCGGCCGCCGGGTTCCAACCTTGGACCGTGCCCTGCAAATCGAGGCGGATGATCGCCAGCGGGCTGGCGTCGATGATCGACTTGAGACGCCGGTTCGTGTCGGCGACTTCGTCCTGGGCACGCGTTCGCTCGCTCACTTCGGCGGTCAGCGCACGATTTGCCTCGGCGAGTTCGGCGGTCCTCTCCTTCACCCGCACTTCGAGATCGTCACGTGAGTGAACCAACTGCCGTTCGCGCCGGGCCAGCAGCGCGGCGGCGTCTGCCAGCGAGCGCTCGAGCCGCCCAATCTCATCGTTGCCGGACGCAACCGGCGTCACGGGTTTGCCGCGCGCGAACCGCTGGGCGTTCTCCGCGAGCACGCGGATCCGCCGTACCACTCCATTGGTAAACACCAGCAGCGCCAGGATGCCGCCAATCGGGGCGAGAACCAAGCCGGCGGCGATGATGAGGTATCCGCGCTTCCACACTGCCCGCGCGTGCATCTGGCGCTCTTCGAGAAGGCGGTCCTCCTCATCGCGTGTTTCGGCCACCAGCCGCCGGATGTTCTCGAGCGCCGTCTTGCTGGCCAGCAGCGCTGGGTCCGAACCGGTCTTTCCGGGCGCCACCGAGGTAGGAAGCCAGCGCAGGCTCTCGAACCGCCGTGAAACCAGCTCCGAGATGCGCCGGACCCGCCGGCTCTGCGCCCGGTTGTCGGCCACCATCGTCTCGAGGTGCTTCAGGATTTGCGGAAGCTGCTCCTGCGCTTTCACGAACGGCGTCAACCACTCCGGGTCCCGTGTCAGAAGGTAACCGAGCACGCCCGTTTCGGCTTCCTCCAAGCGCGTGTGCACTATCTGCACTTGGGAACGCACCTCGAGGGAGTGTTTGACCCACCGTTCCGCATGCTGGTTCTCACGCTGCACGAGAAAGAACGAGAAGGCGACGGAAATCAGCGCAGTGATGGGAATGGCTACCACGGCCAAGCCCTTGATACTCAGCGGCAAATCGCGAAACCACTGAGAAGGGATTACGCTCGTACGGGATTTCGCCCAGCTTTGCATCCTTCTGAGTTCATTCTGCAGCAAACGCTTTGACGAAGCAACGATGGCCCTCGAGCCCGCGCGGAGCGCCGGCCGGCGGCCGCGAGTGCGCGAGTAGAGTACGCGAGTATGTGCCGGCAGTCCGCCCGCTGAGGGTTTCGATATGATGGCAGTTCTGTGCGGGCTTTCCGGCCGGAGATTCAGATCCTGAACCGGCGGCGCCTGCAAAGGGGGTCTGTGATGAAAGGCACGTTGCTGTTGCTTCTGGCCGCCTCGGCCGCTTTCGCCCAGAGCGAGAACACACCCTGGGTTTCGCTCTTCAATGGAAAGGACCTGGCCGGGTGGGTGAAGGTCGGGCACGAGCGCTGGGAGGTTGTTGATGGCACGATCCTGGGCCAAGGCACCTCAGGCGGCTACGGCTATCTCAGGACGGAGAAGAAGTACAAGGACTTCGAGATGTCGGTTCGTTTCCGCTGTGACGCCGACATCAACAGCGGCGTGTTCTTCCACACCGATTTCATTCCCGGCACGGCGGACGTCAGCCAGGGCCTGCAGTTCGAGATCGACACTCGCCTGGACCGCCACACGACGGGCATCTATGGCGACGGGCGCGAGTGGGTGGCCTGGCCCGCGCCGGAGAACGAGACGGTGGTGCGCCAGAACGACTGGAACGATCTCTGGGTGAAGGTGGACGGCAGCCGCTACATCGCGCGGCTCAACGGTGTCCTGATGCTCGATTTCACTGACCCGAAGCCGAAGTCCTTCGACGGTTTCATCGCGCTGCAGCTCCATTCCGGCGAAAGCGGCGAGATGCGTTTCAAGTCCGTATTTCTTCGCGACCTGACGCGCCGTTGACAAGCTCGCGGCGGGCGGATCGAGCGTGATGCTCCACGTCGGAGCACCTAGGTAGGCTGGGAAGAGCGTATCCTGAATCGCACGGGCCGCGCAGCCGTCCTCTGCCAGTTGTCTCTTCCGTGGCCGCCCACGCTCCAGCACTCGCAGCCTTCGGGCGGCCTTCCGCTCCAAATCCTTCACAAACTCATCCGACCCGCACGGCTCGCCCGTATGCGTCGCGCGCCTGACACGGATCCAGTCCTCCTCATCCCACGTGCCGGCCAACCCCTGCCGCCACCCGGCGTGATCCCAACTCTGCAGGTACTCTGGCCAGCGGTCGCAAAGCACCGGGTCAGCCACCGAGTCGTCCGCCTGCGCCAGCGCGCTCGACCACGGCCATTCCCAGGCACGGGCCACCAGCCCCGCCCGTGCGGGATTGAGGTCCACGTACGCCAAGGCCGCCATCAGGTGCGACGGCCCGAGCGCGCAGGAGAAGAACCGGTTCTGCCACAGATGCCCGCTGCGGCCCTCCGCGCGGTTGACCGCCAAGGCATACTCGGAGTGTGCCCTTCCCAGAGCTCCCGCAAGCGAGTTCGCTCGCTCCGGGACCGCAATCAGGTGCACGTGATTTCCCATCAGGCAATGCCCGAGGAACTGGACTCCACACCGATCCGCATGCCGGCGCAGGAGATCCAAATACAGGCGTCGCTCCTGATCGGTGCAGAAGACGGTCTGCCGGTTGTTGCCCCGCTGCGTGATATGATGAGCGACTCCTGGAGCCACCACCCGTGCACGTCTCGGCATACTGCTACGGTGCGCGGGCGGGCTTTTTGC
>Ga0209777_10006593_pt1 | contig 13050 bp, 11 predicted proteins | sample FrelakmetHBP12HB_FD_187147 | JGI IMG/M metagenome (GOLD analysis project Ga0209777, IMG submission 187147) | Freshwater lake sediment microbial communities from the University of Notre Dame, USA, for methane emissions studies -HBP12 HB (SPAdes)... | ecosystem: Environmental > Aquatic >...
AGGAATCGCTTCGCTTGGACATAAAGAAGCTGGCGGCGCTTAAACTGGATATAACTCAGATATGCGTCATAACTCCCCTGCCCCAGACGCCCATGTGGACAGAGATCCAGGAGAAGTACGGCATCTTCGACCAGGACTGGCATCACCACGACGGAAAGCATCTGGTCTGGAACCATCCCCATATCAAGCCGGATGAGATGCTGGATATTCTGGACTGGTCCTTCCGCCAGGTTCATCCCTGGTATGCGCCTCTGCGCACCTCGGCTCGCGTCTGGTCCAATGCCTACCACTATGGCGGCCTGGCGGGAGTGAAAGAGGTGGCTGCCTATATTTCCAGGGCAAACAAGTTTGACTGGAAGACGGGGCCGAGATTCCTCCCGGTAATTGAGAGTTGAAGCTGAAGATTTGCTGGATTAGTTAATGCTGGATTAGGTAATAGATGAAAATATTATTGCTCTCCTCTCCTGTAGTGCAGCCCGACTTTGACCGCATAGCCCGCCTGCCCAATTTGGGGCTGGCGTCACTGGCAGCGCATGTAGATGACAGGTGCACCGTTCATGTGGCCGACATCCACGGCCTGAAGAATCACCGCGATTATGTGCAAAAAGCCGTCAACGGCTACGATCTGGTGGGAATAACTGCCATGAGCTTCCAGTATCAGGAGGCTCTGGCATTGGCCAGTATCGCCAAAGAGGCGGGAGCCGAGACGGTTTTTGGCGGATATCATCCCACACTAGCCGCAGAAGAGATAGGCAAAAGCCCGGATGCGGCTCTCATAGACTACATTGTTCGCGGCGAGGGGGAGGCCACCTTCCGGGAGCTGGTCCTGGCCCGGCTGGAAGGAAAGAGCCCGAATGGCATACTGGGCCTCTCCTATCATGAGGGCGAGAGGATGATTCATAATCCAGGTCGACCACTGCTCAATGTTGAAGACATAGAGATGCCCAACCGCGATGCCAGGCTGCTCACGAAAGGCTTCAACAGCCTGGGCATTCCGATCGACTCTGTGGAGACCAGCCGGGGATGCACACAGGGCTGCAAGTTCTGCTCCATCAACCTCATGTACGGCCGCCACTTCCGGCGCTTCTCCATCGAGAGGGTGATCGAGGATATCCGGGATGCCGAAGCCCATGGGGCTGGATCCATCTTCTTCCCGGACGATAACATCACCTTAGATCCGAAGCGTCTGGAGAGGCTCTGCCAGGCCATAATCGATGCCGGGCTCACTCATTTGCGCTACAAGACTCAGGCCTCAGCCTCGGGAATAGCATCGAGCAAGCAGCTCGTGGACAAGATGGGAGAAGCGGGATTTGATGGCGTCTTCCTCGGCGTGGAGAGCATCAACAAGAGGAACCTGGAATTTCTCGGCAAGGGCAAGATGTCCAACGACGCAGAGAAGGCGGTGCAGTATCTGCATGATAATAATATCATCGTCTCCACGGGACTCATCGGCGGCAATCCCGATGACGATGAAGAGGACATGTGGGAGAACTTCAAGCTGGCCCGCCGGTTGAAGGTGGACGTGCCCATCTTCTACATATCCACTCCCTATCCCAGGACTCAGATGCGGGCCGAGCTGGAGGAGATGGGGCTGGTAACAAAGAACGACTTCACCAAGTACGATGGTCTGCATGCCAATTTGAAGACGAAGCACCTGAGTGACGAGGAAGTGCAGTACATCACCTGGCAGATGAATGCTCGCTACTACGACCTGGATTGGTTCAGGTACAATAAAGTCAAGCGCCTCTATCCCAAATGGTTCCTTCTTGAGACGCTGCGGCTGGCGCCTTTCTATGCTAAGCGCAAGCTTGCCCTGCGCCTGGGCCTGCGCAAGAAGAAGGACCTCTTCCGGGAGGACCTGGAGAGCGGCGGGGAGCTATGCAAGGGAGTGACTTAGCGGTCGGGCAAAAATTCTTACTACGCCAGACAGTTCCAAGCACTTCTATCCTAAAGCAAACTCCCTCCTCAAGTTTCCCGCTCAAATTTCCTAGCCCACTTTTAGTAGCCACTGATATCTCTTCAGAGCAATTTCTTACAGGAAGATCGACACATTGATTACTATTAGGAAGCATCAGGCGAATTTGATATGCCGCATGATACCTCCGCCCCCCAGAGCTTCCGGGTTTTGGTGATAGTCGCCCGGCCGCTGGATCTACAGGACCTGCCCAACATTGCCGACCAGTGGTCTCTGCTAAGTGGCCTGCGGAGGGTCAACGCCCCTGCCTATCTGAAGATCCTCCGGCCGCCCGCTGTGGAAGGCCTTCGCGCTGAAATCCTGAGCGGATACGACATCGTTCATTTCGACGGCCATGGTTCCTTCGGGGTGAGATGCCCCAATTGCGGCGGCCTCAACCAGGCCGAGCAGAAAGAGTGCGGCCGCTGCGATTGCCCTCTGGAAGGAGAGAGAGCGTTGGGCTACTTCGCCTTCGAGCGGGAGGACGGGAAAACGGACGCTTTGGCGGCGGAGGAGCTGGCGGAGATCGTCATGAGTGCCCCGGAGCATCCCACAAAGCTGGTCTTTCTGAGCGCCTGCGAGTCGGCCAAAGGCGGGGAGACCAGCCTCCAGAGTGTCCTGCTGGCGAAGGGCGTACCTGCCGTTCTGGGGATGAACGAGCCTGTCACGGCCAAGGCGACCATGACTCTGGCCGAGCCCTTCTACGCGGGCCTGGGGGCGGGCATGACCATTGCCAGGGCCTTTGAGACTGCCCTGCCCGCTTTAAAGCGACTGGAGAACGGCAGCGAACTGCAGAAGATCCCTGTTTTGGGGGGGCCGGGAAAGGATGTCAAGATTCTGCTGGCCAGGGCTGCAGGAAAGGCCAGCTTCGAGGCCGAACGCCTGTACGGAGTTCCTGAGTACGAGTTTGTGGGCGACTATATCCGAGGCAATCCACCTCGCGGCCGCAAGGCAATCCTCTCCCTGGCTATGGAGGCACTGCTGGGCGGAGAGAAGCTGCTCGTCCTCACCGGCCAGGGAGGAATCGGGAAGACCGTGCTCGCTGCAGAAGCTGCCCGCCGATTGAGCTGGCGCTATCCGGGCGGCGTCTTCTGGAGGAGTGCCGCCGACATGGAACGGCTGGACCTGAATGAGCTTCTGGATGCTTTTGCTGAAGTCTTAGGCTGGGAGTTTCGAACTCTGCCTCTGGATGCCAAAAGGGATCGCGCTCTGAACTATCTGAGAAATTATGATACAGCCAGTCTTCTGGTTGTGGACAACGCCGAGAAGATCAAGGATGCAAACCTCTGGCGGTTCCTGGAGAGCATTCCAGAGCCCAGCGCCGCTCTCGTGACCACGCGAGAGAGCCTGCCTCGTGGGGGCAAAGAGATCCGGGTTATGGATATGGAAATTGAGGAGGCCAGCCGCCTCTTCATCATCGAAGCCCGTCGACATTTGTCCAAATGGGGAGAGAACCTGAACCAGGACGAGAAGAATTCCCTGAAGGAGATCTCAAGCATCATGCACGGCCATCCTCTGGCCATCAAGCTGACTGCGGCTCTGGTTGCGAGCAGAAGCCTGGCCAGTGTCAGGGACGAACTGAGAAGAAATCCACCCCAAGAAGTGCTGGATCGCTTTGATATCTCTTATGCGAATTTGACGGAAGGCCAGAAGAGGCTGCTCGGCTGTTTGGCTGTTTTCTCCAGCTCTGTGACAGAAGACGCTATCAAATGCGTATGCATAAAAGAAGAAACCGATAGTGCATCGAACTGGGAGACGGATCTCGGTGAACTGGTGAGGAAGTCCTTCCTGGATCGGGTTGAAGTCGAGGCCCAGGATGAAGCGGGCAAAGATATCATGCTCTACCGCTACCGCATGCATCCGCTCATGCGCCAATACGCTGCTGCGAAAATGGAAAGGGAGCTCTTAAACAAGCTTCTAGAAAAGGCTGTGAACTATTTCCTTGGATATGCCCAAAATTTCCGAGAGAACTTCGATATGCTGGATAGGGAGAAAGAGAACATTCTTTCCGGCATGAACTGGGCAGTCTCCAAACGGGATTCATCAACCAGCGAGGAGAAAAAGAACTTGAGCCGCATGGTTTTGCAGTTCATGTCCTCCCTAAATAGCTTTCTGGATACTAGAGGCTACAGGAATGAATATGGGATCGGTCTGCGTCAGGCCGTTGAATCTGCGGATATGCTTCATGATCGCAGAGAAAAGGCCGTTTGGGTTCATAACCTCGGTATCCAATCCCAGGAAATGGGCGACTACATCGAGGCCCGAAAGCTCTACCAGCAGAGCTTGAAAATCAGTCAGGAACTAGGGAACAAGAGCGGAGTGTCCAAATCGCTGGGCCAGATGGGCATACTGGCACAGGCGACCGGCGAATACGATGAAGCACGAAAACTCTACCAGAAGAGCTTGAAAATCGATCAGGAACTGGGGGACAAGAGCGGAGTGTCCATATCGCTGCACGAGATGGGTATACTGGCACAGGCGACCGGCGAGTACGATGAAGCCCGAAAGCTCTACCAGAAGAGCTTGAAAATCAGTCAGGAACTGGGAGACAAGAGCGGAGTGTCCAAATCGCTGCACGAGATGGGTATACTGGCACAGGCGACCGGCGAATACGATGAAGCCCGAAAGCTCTACCAGAAGAGCTTGAAAATCGATCAGGAACTGGGAGACAAGAGCGGAGTGTCCATATCGCTGCACGAGATGGGAAGGCTGGCACAGGACACCGGCGAGTTTGACGAGGCGCGAAAGCTCTACCAGCAGAGCTTGAAAATCAAGCAGGAACTGGGAGATAAGAATGGAATTGCACTCTCCCAGGCGCAACTAGCTTTGCTGGAAGAGAAAATGGGGCATGCGGAGGAGGCTTTGCGCTTGATTCATCAGGCGGAGGCATCTTTCCTGGAGCTGAAGAGCCCCTATGCAAATCCTGCAAGAGAAGTCCGGGAGAGGCTGGAGAAAAATCAATGAGACAGGAGTCCTATCATGCTAAAAATCTTATGCTGCAATGAGAAATGTACCTCCCCGGATCGGATATTCTCCTGGAATGAGCGTCCTTATCTAGAGGCAGATGGAAAGCTCGCAAAGGAAGGCGACAAGGGCGCCGTCTCTTTTATCGTGCCATGCAAACATTGCGGCATCAGGAACAAGATCTGGGTGACGAAAGTTCGAGAGATAAAAGTGACAAGACATATGGACGAGATTTAAGGAGAGACTTCTAACATGGAAGACAACTCAGGCGCACCGGATGCCATAGGCGAGCCGGTAACCGATCTGGATGAGTTCTGGCTGCAGACTGCCAAGGACACCGTCAAGGAGTCCATCAGCTCTCTGGAGGAGGCAGCCAAGCAGCTCATCAGCACCGTGACACTGGTGGAAGGCATCTACTTTGCGGCGGTATCCTTTAGCGATCTGCATAAAATCATGGCCGTACAGGGCACGGATGCCTGGCTGCGCGTCCTTCTGTTTGTCAGCCCAATCGTCCTCTGGCTGATATGTCTCTTCTTCGCAGTGCGGGTCTTCACTCCCGAGACCTACAAGACCAACCTAAGCTCGCCGGAGCTGGCGGAGGGCGTCTACAAGGAGATGGTGAGCTACAAGCACCGGAATCTGAAGAGGGCTTACTGGGCACTGATGGCGGGATTTGTGATGATGATAGTCGCTGTGGTGTATTACTTGAAATTCCTGGGATAGGACTGGCCAAACCCTTTTGCATGAAAATCGAGTCGCACCACGTCTTGGTCCTTCTCAAACACATCCAAGAATAAAGAGCAGGGCTTCATAGATTGTTCCCCGCGGACGCGGGGGGTCAGGGGGACCTGCACGGCCATAAGTCTGGCCCCGTCACCCCGGCGCGTTTTATCGGCCACGACTCAGAAGATTAGATCAAATAAATTTTGTACTTAAAGACAACGTTCACGCATTCTTCCGGGGTGCCGCGAGTCGGCCTGCTGGCCTCCCGCGCTATGGTTTGGGGCGCGGCTTATGGCCGCGGCCGGCCGAGCGACGGCGGCCAAATTGCAGACATATTGGGGCTGCAAAGTCATCGAAAGCCTTCTCTCGTCTTGCATGGGGCAGGGAATCACAGCAAATCTGAGATTCTCAGCGTAGAACCTGCCAATATCTTCTAAGCTGCCGGTCCTCTCCGGTGAAAAGCTGATAAAATTCTGGTTAGACTGAAGGCGGAAGTATCTGCAAAAATAATTATAGATTGCAGATCAAAAAAAGTCTGGCCCAAAACGGTTATATCCACATCTTCCGGTCTTGATGCCATGCAAGAATGGAATAAGATCTTGAGATTTATGGTACTTGTCTCCATTTTCATCTCTCTCGCATCTGTCGCGAATTCGCAGATGAACAGGGATAGCCCGCTTCTTAGTGGCAAGCTTCCCACGACCGCCGACGAGAGCACTTTCAATAAAGGCCAGATGTCTGGGTCTTCGTTCATGATCTCAGAGCCCTTCAATGGTCAGGCAGTTTCCGATTTGAAAGTATCTCCTGATCCGAAGAATACGACATGCAATCAGGTCTCATTCCTGTTAACTCTGACTCCGTCACCCAGTGGCTCCACAGGATATCAAAAGGTCTTGGTGAGCGTGTTGGAAGGCTTCGCTTCGCCTAAAGAAGTTGCTGAACTGACTATTCTCATGCCTGTTTCTGGTGGATCGGTTCACGAGATCATCGGCTTCTCCAGCTTTCCTCCGGCAACAGGGCAAAATAAAACCAGAGAGATAACTGTGATAGCGGACTCTGATAATAAAATAAAAGAGACAAATGAGGGAAATAATGCCATAACCCTTCAAGGAACTTGCCAGGGATAAAGGTAGAATGAATCGATCTAGATCGCCCGATGTTGCTTCCTTGGAAATAGCAACAAGTTTTTTAATAAGGAGTTGTAATACTGACTGTAGATCAGGTGATTAACTCATGGAAATAATTGTAGATGAATTGGGTGCTGATCTCACCGGGCTCCTGGGCGCACTTAGGGTCATCGCGCCGGATCTGTGGAGTTCAAGCGAGCGTCGCTTCATGCTTCCTCAAAAGCTGGAAGATTTAGAAAACCCAGAATATCTGCTGAAAATGAAGGCGAAAATTGGAAAGCTGACGCAATTGAAGGATCTGCTTGATGCTGGTTCGATAAACAATGCGGAATATATATTCCTGAGAGATAAAATCCTTTTGAAGGTATAAGAATATTTCAGCTATCACTACGGGACTATAGATGGCCCGCCTCAATCATCTTTCTTTGTTTTTAGGGTAATAATAAAATGGAACGGACATAAGCGGACCGGACCGAAGGGACGGGAGCTTCAAGACGACAACCTGATCCCCAGAGAGGCGACGAGGCTGACATTTATTGGTGAATTTTCCCTATAGAAGGGTCAGATTAATAAGTAGAGACTGTTTTAGAACAAAGGATGGAAATGTCTGAAGAAGAAAAGCCCACCGCAAAACAATCATCGCCGCAATTCATACCCAAGTTCAAAGGCAAGAAAGTCGTGATCCGCCTGCTCTCAGGAGGCCAGCCGGTTACAGGAACTGTTGAATCATTCAACCCCTATGAGATTCTCCTCCAAACGGCAAAAGGCGAGGTCCTTGTATTCAAACACGCCATTGCAACTATGGAAATAATGGATGAGCCACGAGGATATAAGCCAAGCATCTAGAAGAGAATTCAAATGAATAAATGAATTTTATCAACTAAAATCCTATAGATTGCTTGGGTTTCCTCTTTATTCGGCCGTCTTTCCAGCAAGCTGACTCCAAAAAGATGGACCGCAGAGACAGCCATGCCAAGCAAAGGACAAATCCGGCTGAAGTTGATGGCTGCAGCACCTTCTCCTATTGGCGCAAAAAGCGCTCAGGAAGCTTGTATCCGCCGAAGACGTGAAGGCTGCCGGGAGAGCTGCTGCCGCGAGGACCTCAATTCCCGGCGAGAGAAGCCCGGCCAAGGGCGCGGGGATTTAAATCTTTTGCCAAACTCCGATCGACGGTACGGTAATATTGCATTTCCGAGGAATTTTCGTTCTCATAAAAACTCTCTTATAATCTGATATATTTTTAAGCAATGAAAGTCTATTAGAGGTCGTAAGAAATAAGGGAGTTATAAAAATCTGGTGGTAATAGATATGAAAAAAAGCTATTGTATCGCAATATTGATGCTGATAATTATTGGCCTGGCATCAAATGCATGCGCAATCTCTGAAACAACAGGTGCGACGGCTGAAGACGGACCGAATGCAGACCAGGTTGCTGCGAACCAGGCTGCCACAGATCAAGTTGCTTCGCCATCCACGGTTGCTTTGAGCCTCTATGTTCTTGAAAGAAAAGGAAATGGAATACCACTTTCCGGAGTGACAGTCACAGTATATGATGCCGCAGCAGGCAAAGTCGTTAAAGGCATAACATCTTCAAATGAGCCTATGGTCATCGATGGGCAACCGGGAACGTGGCAGTTCACATTGACAAAAGAAGGCTATAAGACCATAAGTCTGGCTTATGACGTCACCAATACAAGCACGGCTATAGCCGCCATCGAAAGAATTGACCAATCCCCTGAGCCGGTTGCTCTGACAATCCATGTTCATGATGGAGACCTTAATGGAACTCCTCTGGCAGATGTTCAAGTCAGTGGACAGGATTTCGGAGGTAACGACTTTGAGGGAATGACAAATTCCAATGGAGCGGTGGTAATCGACGGTGTGCCCGGAATCTGGCAGTTTACATTCTCAAAAGAAAGTTACGAGACCCTCAGCCTGAGCTACAATGTAACCGAGACAGAGAATACCGGCGCATACCTCCTGAAGGCAACCGATTCCCAGGAGAATCTTACATCGCCGCAATCGAATCAATAACCGGGATTCCATCCAAAAGATCGTGCAGAATCTCGCGAAGATTATCCCAAGAGAATATCAGCATAGAGAAAGTGGTTCGATGCGGACCGATGCCTTCTGGCCCTTTGGCAACAAAAGGCCGGGAGTTTTATTCAATGCTGTAGGCCCAACTGTGGCTTCCCGGCTTTAGCAAAAGCGGTTCTCCGCTTCTGCGATCCAATCCATGGCCATCAGTGCAAGACCTATGCGATTCCGCCGCTTGCATCTAATGCAGCCAACTCATCTGCGATCGATAGGTACTTGTTCTTCTCGTTGGTCATGCAACGACTTGAGGATTGCAGCTCCTCTGACATCCGATTCTCGGTTAAACTCATCCATTCTGTGCAAAAGCCAATCTCGATGCGATCGAAGAATCGATCGATGAACAACCGATATCATCGCTCCTCCTCGATCCCAAATCCTGCTCGCACGACAAGGTCGATGTAGCTCTGACGGTAATATTTCATCCGACCCAAGAACATGCTTAAGCCTACACCCCGCCTGCGGTGCCTTTTCCCCCCGATGATGCCGAACGAGGCTATAGGGTCAGAGGTATAGTCTTCATCCGGCAGAAGCTCTGGCACTCTCGATAGGTTCTTCAGGCACTCCAGATAAAGAATGATCGGTTTGTATTTGGTAGTGATGAGGAGGATTCAAATGCAAGTTGCAGTTGTGGGCGGAGGAGTATGCAGCCCGGAAATTGGCGAAAAGGCCGAGCGATTGGGCAGACTTCTTGCTGAGAAGGGCCACATTCTGATCTGTGGAGGCCTGGGCGGCGTGATGGAGGCTGTCTGCCATGGAGCCAGGGAGGCGGGAGGTGTGACTTTGGGCATTCTTCCAGGCAAAAAGAGGGATGCCAATCCGTATGTTAGCATAGCCGTTGCTACGGGCATGGGCCACGCCAGGAATGTGATAATAATAGAGAGCTGCCATGCAGTCATTGCTCTGCCGGGCGAACACGGCACCTTATCGGAGATCGCCCTGGCCCTGAAGATGGACCGGCCGGTCATAAGCCTGGGAAGCTAGGACATTGCCGGCACGATTAAAGCAAACGACCCTGATGAGGCATTGGAGCTTCTGGAAAAGACCTTTCTGCATCGTATGCAATTGAGGGAGAACTCGATATGAGATGCTATAAGCCTTGCACCATGATGATGATAATTATCTTCTTCTTTTTATCGGGCGCAGGGACAGCGGCTGATGCTGCTCCCAAGGACGATGCCTATCACTACATGAAAACCGGCGTCAATGACCAGCTCTACAATGAACTGTGGCGCTTCAATGGGGCGGATAATAATTCTCAATTCATGATCACATTCCTCCTCAGCGATCCGGAAAACCTGACATCTTCCAGAAAGATTCAGGTGCAGGCCGTGGTTCTGCAAGAAGGTCAGCTTCCTCTTCAGGGCACCCACCAGAGCCAGGGATATGGAGGAGACCATAACTCACCTATGTTTGAAATCGATAAGAGCGGCTTTTCATCTGAGCAAGTCCCGAGCCCGAACCTCAAGGTTTGGGGCGAGGTATTGGATGAGACCACGGGCGAGCCCATTGCCTGGGATCTGGTTTATCAGCCGGCTGCCAGCCCCTGGTTCTCCATTCCTGTGCAGCCGCATATCGGCCATCTCAAAGGGGATTGGATGAAATGGCTGGTTTACATGCCGTCTGCCAATGTTACCGGCTCAATCACTGTAGGGAATAGGACACTTAACATCGACGGCATAGGCTACCACGATCACTCTTGGGGTCGCTTTGCCTTGAGCGATCCTCAAATCACCTGGGCAGAGGCCTCAGAGCCCGGAGACGGTTTCAGCCTGACCTTAAGCGAGATCCAGGGGGATCTGAGAAACGCATTTATGGGAATAAAAATAGAAGGCAAGACCATTAAATTCTCAAGCAAGCAGATTAAATTAAATTATACAAACGTCGTTTTGGATAATGCGACAGCAGTTATGCAGCCGACCGGTTACAATGTATCCGCAGAGAACGGGGAATATACTCTTGATCTGGCAGTGGCAGTGCAAAAAAGCGTGCCGATGATGGTTGATTATCCTTTTCCAATGCCCTGTCGCCTGGACTTCCAGCAGTACTCTCTATTGCAGGGAACCCTGAAATCGAAATCCGGCGAGGAATATAGCTTCCGGCGGCCGGGCTTCTCCGGTTATGCAACCGGGAGGCTGCATCCCATCTTTGGCAGGCTGGGAACAACGAATCTTAAAAACCCCGATCTCACACTCACCGCAGCCAATGAGAGGTCAAATCAGGTGAAGACGGCAAGAGTCGCAACCAACGGATTTTACTGCGTGGATGCCAACTATATCGATTATTTGGCTAATCCCACTGCACCCTGGGTCTTGAATGGAGACAAGGTGAAGCTGGAAATGTTTGAAGGCCAGAGCCCGGGGAACAGCACGGTTTTAGCCGTAGATTTGTCCAAAGATCGGCAGGAAGCAAACCTTTGAGAAATCCACATGAGATCATTTCCAATTAGCATGGCCGCCAAGGCCCTCTGGCAGATGAGGATTAGGAGAAGACCTTTTGTCCTCTCTCACGGCATAAACGCCAGGTGCAACCTGAGCTGCAGCTTTTGCGAGTACTGGAGGAGACCGGGCAAGGAGATGAGCACGCAAGAGATCTTCAGGATGCTGGAGGAGGCAAGCTCCTTTGGCATCGGCGTCTACAATGCCTGGACCGTCGAGCCTCTGCTTCGCCGGGATCTGCCGGAGATTCTCTCCCATGCCAAGTCCCAGGGACTTATTACCTCTCTCATCACCAACGGCCGGCTATTGGCCTGCCGGGCGAAGGATCTGTCGGACCTCGATTACCTGTCCGTCTCCGTGGATGGAATCAAGAGCTACCGGGAGCTGCGGAGCATAGATCTGCAGGAGATTCTGGTGGGCATCAAGGCGGCGAAGGAGGCTGGTCACGAGGTCCTCATGAACTGCGTGATCTCAGCCAAGAATATGGACGAGCTGGAGGATCTGGTGCATCTGGCGGAGTCTCTCGACACCATGATCTCTTTTGAGCCGCTCCACGAATCTTTCGGAATAGATGAAAAGATCTGGGAGACGTTGGGAATCCGGGATCTCTCAAGGTACGAAAAGGCCATCGAGAGGTTGATCGAGCTGAAGAGAGAGGGAGCTCCCATCATAAATTCCCAGACGTATCTAGGAATGATAAAGACTCTCAAACCTAAATTCAAGTGCCACGCCAGTGATATCGTTTTGCATATAGCATCGGACGGAACCCTGGAAAACTGCCGGGTTCACCGGGAGCCGCTGGGCAATGTCTCGGATGGCATCGCCCGTGTCTGGAAAACATCTCAGAAGCGACGAAAGGATACGGCACAGGGATGCCAGGGCTGCCTGTTCTTCGGCTATGTGGAAAATAGCCTGCTTTACGAATTCGTGCCCGAGGTGCTGGCACATTACGAATGGATGTAGACGGCAGGGTGGAGAATTACCAGGTAAAGGCGAAAGCAAAAAATAATAATACTAGCATGTGAACATAGAAAGAGATGATTCCCCTATGAGCCAGTGCGAGTCCAGAACTATCTGGTGGGATGACGGCCTGTGGCTGATCGATCAGACCAAACTTCCAGGCAAGCTCGAACCCAAAAGGATGGAGAGCGTTCGGCAATTGGTCGAGGCCATTCAATCACTGCGCGTACGCGGCGCGCCGGCGCTCGGAGCCGCCGGTGCCTACGGCATTGCTCTCGCCGCAGAGAAGTCCTTTAACTCTAACGCATATGACATGATCTCAGAACTTGAATTGGCCGCAGAGATGATCAAAGGGGCACGGCCTACGGCCATTAACCTATCCTGGGGAGTAGATAGGACCTTGAAGGCCGCGACATCACAAGAGAATATCGATGATATTCGAGAGACGGCTCTCCGCGAAGCTATGGAGATTGCAGATGAGGATATCCGCATCAATAAAGCCATCGGAAAGAATGGCGCCCGGCTTCTCGATGATGGGGACTCCGTTCTTACCCATTGCAATGCCGGAAGGCTGGCATGCGTCGGATGGGGGACCGCCCTGGGCGTCGTGCGCTCTGCAGTTGCCGCTGGGAAGCGCATTCATGTATATGCCAGTGAGACGCGACCGCTGCACCAGGGCTCTCGGCTGACAGCCTGGGAATTAACTCAGGACGGAATTCCCGTAACCCTGATTTGTGATAGCATGTCCGGTATCCTGATGCGTAAAGGCAAAATCGATAAGATTATCGTG
>Ga0209777_10006594_pt1 | contig 13050 bp, 9 predicted proteins | sample FrelakmetHBP12HB_FD_187147 | JGI IMG/M metagenome (GOLD analysis project Ga0209777, IMG submission 187147) | Freshwater lake sediment microbial communities from the University of Notre Dame, USA, for methane emissions studies -HBP12 HB (SPAdes)... | ecosystem: Environmental > Aquatic >...
GCCTCCAGCGATTCGTCCCCGCAACCCGTTAGGTCATACCCAACACTGCCTGCAAAGCATTCTGCAGGAACGGCTTGCCCCGAAACTCGCTGATAACTTGTAAACTCCCGCTAGGTTCCCCGATGGTGCGGAGGTCTTCAGAGAGTTCCAGCAGGTAAAGATCGGCGCCCTGCAGGGAGATCCACCTGCTGAACACGACGGCTCGCCCGTCCGGAGAAACGGCGGGGTAGGCATCGCCGGGCACATTCCCGGGCGGAGAGGTCAGCTTGCGCTTCTCGCCGGTCTCGACGGAGATCAGGAACAAGGCCATTGGCTCCTGGGCCGAGTTCCTGTAGGCAATCACCAGCCACTGGCCGCTGGGATGCCACGCGATCCTGCGTTCCGCATTAAACACAACTCCTGCCTTAACAACCTCCATGAGCTTCCGCTCGGTCCCTCCCACGGCCGGGATCAGGAACACGCCGTTCTTCTCTCCCGGCCACCTGCGCAGGAAGGCGATCCAGCGTCCGTCCGGGGACCAGGCAGGAAACTCGTCACGAGCCGGATCCTTCGTGAGACGGACAGGCTCATCCGCGCCGATCAGCTTGACGTAGATGTCCAAGTTGTCCTGCTTTGGGCCGTCCCAGGAGAATGCCACACGGTCTCCCTCCGGAGAGAAACTCGGCGACGCCTCGAGACCGGGGTAGGTGGTGAAGGGAACCGGGACCGACACGGCTGCCGTCGCCTTGCCGGGCCTGTTCAGCAGCCACAGCGCGCATCCGGCGGCGACGGCAATCAGGCCGGCGCCTGCGAGCAGCCACCACCACCCGCGCCTGCGAGCCGCCGGAGCCGGGATCGGGGCCGGCGTCTCGCGCTCTCCCACTGGCGCGATGAAGCGGTATCCGCGCCGGGGCAGGGTCTGGATGTAGCGGGCAGCTTCCGCATCATCCCCCAATGCAATCCTGATCTGCTTGACGCAATGATTCAAACCCTGCTCGGAATCTACAAAGGTCTCGCTCCCCCAGACATGCTCGCGAATCTCCTCGCGCGTGACGAGCTGGCCGGGGCGGCCAGCGAGAAAGGCGAGGATCTTGACCAGCTGAGGAGGGAGGTGGATGAGCACTCCGGACTTTCGCAGTTCTCCGCTTTCGGAGTCGAGTTCGAAGACCCCGAAGCGGATGAGCGGCCTTCCCGCGGCGCCCTGCCCGAGGTTGTTCACCTTCGGGTAGATTGTAACGCGGTGTTACCCGCCCTGCAAGCGCGGGCATGAAATGGCGAGCCCGATCATCCGGGCGGCTAAACAATGCCGTGACAATAAGTTGGCCGATCAGAGAAGAACCAGCTATCACTCACGCGGCGCTCATTGCCAAGCGCCTCTTGTGGAAGCACTCTTCGTGAAGTGCGGAGCACGCCCTCCGAATTCGGACGGCGAAGGAGTTTGCCGCATGTTGAAGAGGAGAACAAAAATGAGGTGCCTTGGCAGTCTGGCTTTAACTCTATGTGCGTGTTTCGTGCCGGTGGCGTGGGCGCAGCAAAACGCGGGCATGCCGCACTACGGCAAACCATCGTTCCTCAGGCATCGGGTGCCGAACGGGAGGCCGATGACACTCGGCGCCACCAATAATCTGAGCTTTACTCCACCGGCTGCCGCCGCCGGCCTGAGAACCTGGGACCTCGGCCACTACCCTACCGGAACCTGGGCCGAGCCGCGGGGCATCAACGATTTCGGCGTAGTGGTTGGGTTTGGCGACATCGCGGGCGGGTACACCCGTCCCATCGGGGTTCCATTGTTCGGAGGCAATGCCGGGCAGTGGTTCGATCTCGGCACCCTGGGGGGTGACAGGACCGACATGGAAGTGATGTGCATGGGGGTGGCCGACACGGGCATGATCGTGGGCCACGCCGCGCTTTCAGGCGGGGAGATTGTGCACGCTTTTGCCTGGACCCCGAAGTCCGGGATGGTCGACATCGGCGCGCTCTCCGATGATTACAATTTCAGCTTAGCGTTCAACGTCAACAAGTCCGCGACCCTCATCGTGGGCTGGAGCAGCAATGAGTTCATGGGACCTGCCAGCCTTCCTGTCGTATGGACGCCGAAGGTTGTGTGGGGGCCGCATGGACCGGCTATCAACTGGAGAATTCAAGAGCTCGATACGAAAGGCTTTGAGCAAGCCAATTCCTGGTACGCGACGGGGGTGAATGATTCCGGCCAGATCATTGGCGTCGCCACAGCCGCTGATGGCGGGGAAATTGCCGTTCTCTGGAATCCCCTCCCGGGCGGAAAAGGGTGGAAGATCATGCAGCTTCCTGTTACCCCGGACTACCCTGCCGCCCATCCCAGTGACATCAACGACCGGGGCGAAATCGTGGGCTACGTTAACCCCCTCGATTGGAGTACCTGGTTTCCGGCATTGTGGAGACCCGTTGATCCTCGGAGAAGCGCCTATAGCCTGACCCGGCTTACCACTCCGACCGGTTCGGAGGAAGGCTGGGCTGAAGCGAATGGCATCAACGACCTCGGCGACATCGTGGGCGACTTCTATGATGCCGACTGGAACTGGTTCGCCGCTCGCTGGAGTACTCGGGACCCCAATTCCGTCCAAGCGCTTGGCTTGCCGGGAACGTGGAATTTCGCTGAAAAGGTGAACAACGACCGTATTGCGATAGGTGCGTATGGCAACGACGACACTATCCCGGAGAACGTAGTCGCCGTAAAGTTACGTTGACCCGCGGGCGAACAGGATTGAAATCTCGCACGGATGTATTCCGGATGCTGGACTCCCGCAGGTCCAGCCTGACGATCAGCGGATGGTGGATTACGGCCATGGCGATCTGGTAGCTGCGAGAGATGCCGAATCCCTGGTTTGGCAGCCGATTCGGGACTGGATCAAGGCGCACCAGTAGCAGCACAGCCTCTGAGCGCGTGATGATCCGCAACCCGGGAAATCCGTTGGGATCCCAGACGGAATCCGTCCGCCGGATTTTGTTAGTCCGCGCGAAGAGCCGCGATCGGATCGACTTGCGACGCGCGGCGCGCCGGGAAGTAACCCGCCGCGGAGGCAACGACCGTCAGAATGATCAACATCCCGAGGAATGTGACCGGATCGGTGGAGGTGACTCCGAATAACAGACCACTCAAGGCCCGTGTCAGAATCCAGGAGGCAGTTACCCCGATCAGCATTCCTATCGCTGCCAACCCGAGAGTCTGGAGAATGATGCGGGCTTGAAGGTCTCCCGCGGAGGCTCCGAGCGCCATGCGAATCCCGATTTCCTGCGTCCTCTGGTTAACCGAGTAAGAGATGACGCCGTAGATACCCAACGAAGCCAGAATCAGGGCAAAGGCGGCGAATCCCGCGAGCAGAAGCACGACAAAGCGACGAGGTGAAACGGCCTTGTCCACAAGTTGCTGCAGGGTTCGAAACTCGTTCGCAGGCAGGTTCGGTTCAATCGGCTTGAGGGCGGCGCGAACGGCCGGAGCAAGCGCGGCAGGAGGCAGGCTCGTGCGAACCACAAGGTCCACCGAGAAGTAGTCGTTGGTTTGCCGGATGGGCAGGTACATTTCACAACCGGATCCCTGCTCCAGAGCGAGATGCCGCACGTCCCCCACGACACCGGCCACTTGCCGGTCGACATCAACGTACGTAGCGGTTTGTCCAATGGGATCCCGTCCGCGCCAGAGAGTGCGAGCGAGCGTCTCGTTGATGAGCATCACGGGCTTGCCGGATGCGTTGTCGCGTTCCGTCAGATCGCGCCCGGCGAGCAAGGGAATTCCCATGGCCTTCAGATAGCCGTCACTCACGATGCGGACGAACACATCGGGCGGCGGATGATCCCGCGAATACACCTGGTCCTTGGCGCCCGCACTCCAACTCCGGTTATGGCCCAGCGGCAACACGTCGGTCAACCCAGCGGCGTCTATGCCGGGAACGGACTTCACAAGACGGAGCGCCTCATCGTAATAGGCGTTGCGCCTGGCCTGCGTGGAGTATTGCGAGCTGGCATCGATTCTCAGCGCCGCCGCCCTCTCAGGACGGAATCCCAGATTGACATCGAGAACCCGCAGGAAGCTTCGAATCAGCAACCCGGCGCCCACCAGAAGAACGCACGCGAAAGCAATTTCAGAGATAACCAGCGCCGCGCGAATCCAGTTGTGCCGCTTTCCTCCGCTTGAGCCGCGCGTGGCGTCCTTCATGGAATCATGAACGGCGCCGGCAGGAACCTGAAGCGCCGGCAACAGTCCGAAGACGAGGCCGGTAAGCACAGCTACCAGCAGGGTGAAGCCGAGCGCGCCCGCCTCGATGTGAACGCTTTCGCGCAGCGGAAGGCTGATGGCATCCAAATGAGCCAACACGCGTGTTCCCGCCGCGGCGAGGATCAGACCCAGCACCGCGGCGCAGCACGACAGCACGACGCTCTCGGTGAGCATCTGTCGAACCAGGCGGCCGCGCCCCGCTCCCAGCGCCACCCGGATGGCCATTTCCTTCTGCCTCGTCGCGGTGCGGGCCAACTGCAAATTCGAGAGATTCGCGCACACGATCAGCATCACCACGCCAACAGCGCAGACGAGCACAAAGAGAGCCGGGCGAAGACGCCCGCGCACATGTTCTTCGAGAAGACCCACCTTGAACCGCAAGTCGTCGCGGTTACGCCGCACCCGGATCGCTTCGCTCAGAACGCCGGCCTCCGCGCGGGCCTGTTGCACCGTAACGCCGGGATTCAGACGCCCGATCATCGACAGCGTGTTCCCCATCCGGTCCACTTCCGGTGTGAGGGGAAGCGGAAGGAACAAATCGAACCGGCTGCCGGGAGCGAACACCGAGCCGAAATCGAAGGAGGCCGGCATGACGCCTATCACGGTGAAGGGCCGCTCATTCAGGGTGAGCTTTCGGCCGACGATTCCCGGATCGGAAGCAAATCGTCTCTTCCAAAAGCCGGCGCTCAACAGGACGACGGGATGGTTCCCCTTGCATTCTTCCGCCGTGAATGACCTGCCCAGTTGCGGCTGAACACCGAGGAGCGGGAAGAAATTCTGCGAGACTGGCACGCCGTTGAGACGCTCGGGCTCGCCGTCGCCTGTCATTTTGTTGTCGCCCACTCCGTAGAAGGCGTAGTAGGCCGCAACATCGGATAAGGAACGGGTCTGATCGCGCAGGTCGAGGAACGGGCCCACCGGTACGGTCTGATTCGATAAGTCACCCTCATTCCCGTCATTCGCAATCCAGACGAGGCGGCCCGGGCCCCTGAACGGGAGAGGGCGAATGAGAAGAGCGTTCACCACGCTGAAGATGGTCGAGCTGGCGCCGATGCCGAGGCCGACGATGAGAATTGCGGAGGTGGTGAAACCGGCGTCACGGCGAAGGGTGCGGGACGTGTAGCGCAGGTCCTGCAGGAGGGCGTCGAGGAACGGGACGCCCCGGACCTCGCGATGAGCCTCGCGGATTTGGGTGAGCCCGCCCAACTCCAGCCGCGCCGAGCGTTCGGCCTCCTTCGGTGTCATGCCGCGGCGAATGTGGTCCTCGGCCAGCATGGTGACGTGCGATTCGAGCTCGGCGTCGAAGTCACGGTCGAACTCGGAGGTTCGAAAGAACGCGCGCATGCGCGCACCCATTTGCTTGAGCCGGGACAACACGGGATTAACTCCGCGCGCCGAGTTGCAGCAGCTTTCCGATCACGCCGGAGACTCGCTCCCAGTTGGCGGTTTCAGCGATGAGTTGTTTACGGCCGGCTTTCGAAATAGAGTAATACTTCGCCTTGCGGTTGTTCTCCGACGTACCCCACTCAGCCTTGATCCAGCCCCTCTGCACGAGGCGGACGAGGCAGAGATAAATGGTCCCCTGGTTCACCAGCAGCGCTTCCTCGCTGAGCTGCTCGATCCGGCGGGCGACGCCATATCCGTGGAGCGGTCCCATCGCGTCGAGGGTTTTCAAGACCATCAGATCGAGTGTGCCTTGAAGAATATCCGACTTGCTTTCGGCCATCTCATCTCCTGTGGGTTGTATACATGAGCCTCCCACGCTCCGTGTGGGATGTCAAGAGGAGCTGAAAGGACGTGCTCGTCCGGCCCTTCGCGGCTTCGCAGGCGGCTTCCGCAACACCGAGCGCGCGACCCGCAACCGGCAGGTTCCGTCTCTTCCGGAGCCGGAGGTCCGATATAATCAATCGGATTCTCATCGGCATCCAGGCTGAGGCCGACGGCATGAGGCGCTTCCGGTTTTGGCAAAACACCTCGCTCAGTGACGTTTCGCTCCTCGCTCTGCTGGCGATCGCCAAAGTACTGCTGCACACCTTCACTAACGGTCAGTACGGCTTCCACCGTGATGAACTGGCGACGCTCGACGATGCGCGCTATTTGGACTGGGGCTACGTAGCCTATCCACCGCTGACGCCGTTTCTCGGACGCGTCGCGCTGGGACTCTTCGGCCCGTCCCTGGCCGGTGTGCGTTTCTTTGCGGCGCTGGCCTCGGGCGCGGCGGTACTGCTGGCAGGGATGACGGCCCGCGAGATGGGCGGTCAACGGCGGGCGGCACTTGTCGCGGCGTTGGCGGTCGCGGTTTCGCCAATGTCATTTGCGTCGGGAGCGTTGCTTCAGTACGTTTCGTTCGATTACCTCTGGTGGGTGCTGGCAGGCTACTTCGCGGTGCGCCTCCTCAAATCGCAGGATCCGCGCTGGTGGCTGGGGATCGGCATCGCTGCCGGCTCAGGATTCGAGACCAAGTACACGATGGCCTTTCTTGCCGCGGGGATTGCGGGCGGTCTTCTCCTCACGGATGCACGGCGCGATCTGCGGAACCCGTGGCTGTGGTGCAGCGTCGCCCTGTCGGCGCTGATTTTTCTGCCCAACCTGATCTGGCAGATCCGACATGACTTCGTGTCCTTGGAGTTCCTGAAGAGCATTCATGCGCGCGACATGCGAGCCGGACGTACGGCGGGCTTTCTGACCGGCCAGCTCTGGAAATGCGCGAACCCGGCGACAATCCCACTATGGCTGGCAGGCCTGTATTCCTTGTTCACACCTCGGATGAAACAGTACAGGATGCTGGGTTGGATGTTTGTCATTCCTTGCTTGCTCCTGGTTGTCGCGAGAGGACGTGACTACTACCTGGCGCCTGCATATGCCATGCTGCTGGCGGCTGGAGCCGTGTGGTGGGAGCAATGGTTGGCGTCTTTGCCGGCCGCACGGGCGCGGATTGCCGCGAGAACCACGTGGAGGGCCCTGGCTGTGAGCGGCGTGTTGGTTGCCGTGGTGGTTCTCCGCTTTGCTCCGATCAACTCCCAGTGGTGGAAGGTGGCCGACCGGTTGAACGACAACTGGAACGAGGAGATCGGCTGGCCGGAGCTGGTGGAAACCGTCGCCGGCGTGCGCAACAGCCTTCCCCCTGAGGAGCGTTCCCGAACAGGCATTCTGGCCGGCGACTCGGGACACGCCGGCGCCATCAACCTGCTGGGTCCGGCAAATGGCCTCCCGAGAGCAATGAGCGGGATGAATTCCCACTGGCTGCGCGGATATGGCGATCCTCCCCCTTCGACTGTGATCGTGATTGGAATGAAACGCGAGGACCTGAACGGCATCTTCGAGTCCTGCGAGCCGGCCGGCCGCGTTACGAATCGATACGGAATCAGGAACAGCACCATCGCGGACTACGACGGCATCTTCGTTTGCCGCCGCCTTCGCAAACCCTGGCCCGAGTTCTGGAAGCACTTCAGATACTACGGGTAGCGGGGAGACGTTGGCGAGCACACACTTGAAGATCCGGTGCGGACGACCTGCAACCCTGTCGAGCGTACTCTTGGATGAGGCACGTCTTGATGAAATCTTCGAAGAATCTGCCGGCGATCGTTCCGGCAATCCTGCTGGCGGCCTGCCTGTTTACGTATTACTCTACGCACGATTCCGCCAGGCCCGGACCTGCTCCGCAAGCCTGCATGAGGTGGGGGGATTGCCGCGCGAGCGCCACCCCGACGGAGTTGAAAGGCGCTGAATCGTTACGCAGGAAGCAGAATCCAATGGGACAGGGGCGAACGTGGCAAGACACCTGTTCCGGAGTCCCTTGGACCCTTCGCAGCAATCTGTTTGGCAGTCAGAGTCGGCTGGACAAGTCTTGCCTCTTCCTTCGCGAAGGAAAGACTTCTGGGATCGAGAGACAGCAGAGGAGAAGATTCATGATCGTCGTTCGCAATTGCTTTGTCGCGAAACCGGGGAACGCGAGCAAACTCGCCGTCCAGTTGAAGGAGGCGGCCACGGCTGCCAAGATACCGAAACACCGTGTATTGACGGATCTCACCGGCGATTTTAATCGCGTCATTCTGGAATACGAAGCGGAAAACGTCGTCGAGTTTGAGGCTCGGATGAAGCAGTACACGACAGACGAGACGTTCCGGGAGAAGATGAGAGGCTACACGGAGCTGTGGGTGACCGGCAGCCGGGAGATTCTTCTCATCGCCTGAGAGTCGAAGAGACCGGATTCGGATTCGCGCTGTCGCATAGTGGTGAGCGCGCGGAACACTCTCAGGCGAGCCAGCGGATGCCGTCGAGCGTGTCGCCGTCGTTGCGCGGTCCCACCAGCAGGGCGCTCAACCGGGTGGCCGGCCAGGATGCCTTGAAGACCAGGAGGTTCTCGCCTGGACGCAGCTCCACCGGTTTCTGGAACTGCCCGATGCGGTAGCGGGTGCGGCCTTCCTCCTCAGTCACCTTCTCGCCGTTGAGAAGTGCGGTCACCCTGCCGTGTACACCCATCCAGAGAAACGCTTTGCGATGCCCTTCGGCATGGACGCGCACCGCAGCCGAGGACGCCAGGCCGTCCGCAGCACCCGGAAGCGCCTTGGCGAACTGCAAGGTATCGGTCGGGGCTGTGTAGCGGGACCAGCTTGCGAGCGGGGCATCCGGGTTGCCGCTGACCAGCCACTCCCGGTTGCACCGGCCGTGCCAGGCGCGCGGTTTTCCCCAGCGTTGCTCGAGACGGGCCACATCGTCGCCGAGCACATCGACGGCCCCGAGGTCCAGAGTTCCAAGGTCGCGCCGCGCGGCCATGTGCAGATAGTCGATGTCCCAAGGGTTGAAACCCATCAGGCGCGCCGCCAAGGCGTCGGCAGCAACCGGATCCTCCGCCGCCATCACCAGGTTGTTGCGAACGGCCTGGTCCGGCCGGTGTGCGTTGTGCTCCGTGTACTGCAGGCCCCGTATTCCATCTACCACGCAGTAGTCGGGCGGATGGAACGATGCCAGGTCGGCGATCATGCCATCGAATCGCTCCTCGATGGTCTGCTCATCGTGCAGCAAGCCGTTGGCGAAGTAATCGCGGGATTGATATGCCTCACGCGGGGCGGTGCCGACGTAGTTCTTGAAGCACGCGGTGATGCCGCATCCGTCGTGAACCTTCATCACGGGCACGTCGATCAGGAAATCGCAACTTCGGATGGTCTTGGTGACGAAATAGTCCGGGCGGTTTCCGAAAGCTCCGACGCCCTTGGCGGTGCGAGAGACCTCGATCCGCTTGAGCGCGCCCGAGGCATCCCGAATTGCGTCGTAGTTCAGATCGACATAGTCGAAGGTTTTCGCCGGAAAGCTCTTGCTGAGGTCCTGGAGCAGCGAGCTGAAGCTTCCTCCCGCGCCCGGGAATTCGCGGCCGCCCCAGTCGAAGGTGCCGCCGTCCACACGGACGCCTTCCTGGCGGATAACGTCGTTCGTTGCGGTGTCGCGCACGCCGCGGTAGCTGCCGCCCTCGGCGATGGTGATGCGACGCGCCGGTGACCTGCGGGCCAGGTATTCGAGCACGGCCCGGATCACGCGCATATCGGTGATGTCGCCGGTACAGTAGGGGGGCTGCGACCGGAGAAAGGCGATGTTGGGTTTCACGACAACCCACGATCCGGCGCGGATCTTCGCCTCCAGGCTGCCTGCGCGCGGCCGGCCGTACTCGATGGCTTTCCAAACCATGTCACGAACCCGCTCATAGTCAAGCGGATCTTCGGGAGATGCCGGGCGCGCCAGACGGCTATGCGCTGATTGGACCAGGCCGATGCGGGACTTTTCCAGCGCGGGCGCGCCCTTGATGTGAAGCAGCGAGCCTGCCGAAGCGGCCAGGAAGTCGCGGCGACGGATGCGGAGCATGCCACTAGTGTTATACAACAGCAGCATGCTTCGCAGGCATCTTCTACAGGCCGCGGCCGCAAGCTTCGGATTCGCTCGGGCGTCTCTGCAGAAAACGGACTCCGTGACCGCTTCCGCGAGCCGCGACCAGACGCCGCGCGTCGCGATCGTGCTCTCGAGCTTTGCCGGTTCGAGCGACCATGACGGGACCCCGGTCCAAGGCCTGGCGGACCCGCAGCCGGTCACGAAGGATCTGACTGATGCGCAGATCGATGGCATGGTGCGCAAGGCGCTCGATCTCGATAACAGCCGGGGGGGAGGCTTGCGCGGCATCGCCGGGGCCGAAGACTGGATCGTGATCAAGCCTCACATCGCCGCATGCTACGGCCTCGGCCCGGACACGAAAGACGGCGGCGCCCACCACCAATACACTCCGGGCGCGGTGACCGATGTCCGTGTGGTGCGCGGCATTATCGCGTACCTGCTGGATCACAAATGCGGGGCGCGCATCACAGTGGCCGAGGGCTCGGACGAGTGGCTTCCGATGGAGCGGTCGAAGTCGGGTGTGGACGGCTGGACCACTGATTGGGGCGGCGCGTTCGGCGGCTTGAGCTACCGGAAAATGGTTGCGGAGTTCGCAAAACAGCAACCTGCGATCCAGTTCGACATCGTGGACCTGAACTTCGACGGCACGGTTGAATTGCCGGCCCCGGCGAACTCCGCGCACACCTATCACGTGCCCAAGACCATCCAGGAGTGCGACAAGCTGATCAGCGTCGCGCCGCTCAGCACGCACCGCAAGACCGCCGTCTCGCTCTCGATCATGAACTACCTCGGGATCGCGCCCGGCGCACGCTACGGATTTCCGAAATCGAAGCTGGACCAGATGGGCCCGCCGGACGAGGTTGCGGTAGACCTCTTCAGCTTCCATCCGGCCGATTACTCCGTTGCTGGAGGCAGTTGGGGAATAGAGGGCGACGGGCACCCCGGCGGCCAGAGCGTGCACCACAATGTCGTGATTGCCGGTCGAGACGCGGTGGCGGTGGATGCAGTGAGCGCCGCGGTAATGGGATTCGATCCGTCCGCGATCCGGCACCTGCGGATTGCCGAGCGCAAGGGCTTCGGCGCCTGGGAGACGGAGGCCGTCTGGACGCGCGGCAACGATATCGAGTCGGCCCGCCGCCCGTTTCGCAAGCCGGCGGCTTAACCCGGATGTTTCGAGCGGCAAGGTGTGTTCGCCACGCGGATCAGCGCGGGCTCAAGGCCGCACCGCCGTGCCGTCCCGCCGGCGGACCGTCTTCCACCAGCTTGCGTGATCGGCTCGCGGCGGAAACCGCGCGGCCGCTTTCTCATCGATGTCCACGCCGTGCCCCGGCTTCTCGCTGACGAACATGTAGCCGTTCTTGAAGGTGGGGCAGCCTGGGAAGACCTCACGTGTCTGCTCGCCGAACAGCACTCGTTCCTGGATACCGAAATTCCAGACGGCCAGGTCGATGTGACCGTTGACGGCGTGGCCCACCGGCGAGACGTTACCCGGGCCGTGCCACGCGGTTCGAACGTTAAACCACTCCGCCAGGTGCGCGATTTTCATGGCGCGGCTCAGGCCGCCGGCCTGGGAGATGTGAATGCGCACGAAGTCGATGAGCCGCCCGGTGATGAGCCCGGTCCACTCGTGCGGACTATTGAATAATTCCCCCATCGCCACCGGTGTGCTCGTCTGGCGGCGGAGCGTCTCGAAGTAGCCGATGTCCTCAGGCGCGAACGGGTCTTCGACGAAGAACGGCCGGTACTGCTCCAGGCGTTTCATGAGGTTGATGGCGTCCACCGGCGGGATGCGCTCGTGAATGTCGTGGAGCAGCTCCACCTCTTCGCCGCACTTCTTGCGGATGTACTCGAACATGCCGGGCACGGCACGCGCGTACGGCCCGGGATCCATGTGTTCGTCGTCCGGCGCGCCGAAGCCGAAGGCGCGATAATCGGCCGGCTTCGAAAGCTGAGGGGAACCGTACCCTCCAACTTGGATTCGTACGTGACGGTATCCCTCGGCCATCAGCGCGCGCACGCTGGTCTCGAGCTCCTCGAGCGTGCGGCCGCCGGCGTGGGCGTAGCACTCCACCGCGAAGCGGCATTTGCCGCCCAGCAATTGATGCAGCGGCATGCCGGCGCGCTTGGCCTTGATGTCCCACAGCGCCTGGTCGAGTCCGCTCAATGCGGAGTTCAGGATGGGCCCGTTGCGCCAGTACGAGCTGGTGAAAGCGCTCTGCCACAGGTCTTCGATATTGTCCGGGTCCTTGCCTTCCACAAAGGGCTTGAGATAGTCCTCCACCGCGGACTTGACGGCGAGCGGGCGGAGCGAGCCGGTGGAGCAGCCGAGACCGTAGAGACCTGGCTCGCTGGTCTCCACTTTGACCACCGCCAGCGTGCGAATGTTGTCGGGGCACGTCAGGATGGCCTTGACATTAGTGATCTTGAGCCGCGGAGGGCCTTCTGAGGCCGGCTGGTCCGTGTGACCGGTGGTGTCCGGCCTGCCGCTCGCCGCAACACCTCCCATTGCGATTCCCTGCATTACCTGTCTTCGATTCAGGAATGATTGATCCTGCACGGCTGCTCTCCCTGTGTTCCCGCAAATGCGTTCAGAAACGCGCAAGGTACCAGAATCCGTGCACGGTTACAAGGAGGAGGCTGAACAGGCGCCACAGGGAGAAAGCTGTCAGCGATCGGCAAAAGCAGGAGGGAGCGGCGGCGCTGGGGGAACGATCGCACGAAGCAGGCGAATCAGACCACTCGCTGTCGCTCGTGGCTCAGAACGGGAGGGCATCGCGATTCCGCGCATCTCGGTGGATCCGCGGGCTAGCCGACTCCCTCCGGTCGGTTACCAGGATAAGCCTGGCTGATCTTGTGAACTGAAAGGAGTTCACCATGTAAATTGCCTGTTCAGCATGTAGCCGAACGAGCGTGGGTTCCAGCAATGGGACTGGCGAGTC
>Ga0209777_10006595_pt1 | contig 13048 bp, 4 predicted proteins | sample FrelakmetHBP12HB_FD_187147 | JGI IMG/M metagenome (GOLD analysis project Ga0209777, IMG submission 187147) | Freshwater lake sediment microbial communities from the University of Notre Dame, USA, for methane emissions studies -HBP12 HB (SPAdes)... | ecosystem: Environmental > Aquatic >...
CCCCCGTGCCGAAAGAGGCTTCCGGCGAGGTGTCATTTGTCTTCGCCGGCGGGCTGGGCTGGAAAAGCGAACCGGCCGCAGGCGGCTATGCTTTCCTGGTCAATGACCAGCCGGTGCTGGAGTTCAATTTCGCTATGGAAGCCAAATCCTGGGTGAGCGCCGACGGGAAGGTGGAGTTGCGATTTCGCCCCAGCCGCTTGTTGCAGGACGATGCGCTCGGCTACTTCTACGTCCGCCTCGCGCCCGACCTGATTATCCCCGGCAAAGCCTGCACCTTCGGCGTTCAGTCCAAGGGCCAGGGCAGCAAGCGCTGGTTTGCGCTTCACCCTTATACGGATTTGCTCGAGTAGCAGAATTGCGAGTTTCCGAGTTCCGGCGGGCCTCGGCGCTGCTCGGTCACGATCCAAATGAACCACTTCGATTCGATCCGAACCTCGATCTGCAACCGGCCTCCGGCATCGAGCGGGTAAAGGCGAGCGGGCCCGTCTTCACGCCGCCCCGTGCAGTATAGCGGCACATCGAGGACACGGGCAATCGGCTGAGAGGCGCGATGCCGCATGAGCTCAAAGTGCAAATGCGAATGGCTGGGCGCATCTTGACACTGCCGCCAAAGCAAAGCCAGCAAGGGCGGCCAGACAAGTGATCCCCTTGATTACCAGCCGTTTGCTGCCAACGGGCGTGGAAACTAGGTTTTCCATGGCGGCAGTGTCAGGATGTGCCCCGAATGGCTTCATAACCTTAGTCTCCCTTGTATAGAGAGCCGCTTGCGCAGACAATACACCCATCTCCGTACTGCTATCTGCGTCTCCAAAACAGGTTCGCGTAGTTATAGGCATTCATTCGGTGTCCGTAGCATTTCCAGGTTCCCGGCCGACTACTAGAATAACAATCAGCCTGGCATAGTTTGAGAATGCCAAAGGCCCAAACTTAAACTTGTATTGTGAAAACAAGCCAAATGAAGATTAACAAGAATACTCCAAAACGACCCATGCGCCGGTCATCGTGCGGCATGCGGTGCTTTCCTTGGATCGCGCTGGCTGCCTGGTTGTCGGCGCCCGTGGCCCAAGGAGGCGTTATCGCCTATTGGCAGTTCGAATCACCGGATCCTACCGCCGATTCGTCCGGCAATAACAACACTCTTGGCATGGTGAACGTCACAACGGCCGCGGACAAGGCCACCAACGCGCCGGGCACAAAGTGCGCGGTGTTCGATGGCACCGCGTACGCCCAGACCGTCGGTACGCTCGATCTCACTACCTACACCAACCTCACCATCGAATGGTGGATGAAAACCTCCCAGACCAGCTTCGGGATGGTCCTTGAACACTCCGCGAATTATAACTACAACCCGGGCGCGTTCATCTCATACTACAACGAATCCCCGGGTCGCATGGTCTTTGCCAACCTGGCCACCGGCTACGCCATCCGTTCGGTGCCGCTCCTTAACGACGGGGTTTGGCATCACTACGCGTTCACCATCGATGCTGGCGACGTGACCGCCCACAGGATCGAGTTGTACGTCGATGGGGTCCTCTCCGCCGCGGCCACCAATTCCGTGGTCAGTGGCGGGAAAACCTTCCTGAACGACATCTTCAATATCGGCTCCCGAAACGGAACGGGCTTATTCCTCAACGCGCGAATTGACGAGATGCGCATCTCCGACCAGATCCTTAATCCTGAAACCTTCCTCCTGCCCGTTTCTTATCCAGACGCGATGGTTGCCATCACACAGCAACCAGCCGACCTGCAATTGCTGCAGAACCGGTCCGGCCAGTTCAGCGTCCAGGCCACGATCACCATCGCCCCCGCCAGCACACTGGCTTACCGCTGGCAGGTCCAACCGCCCGGCGGCGGCGCCTGGACTAACATCCCCGGAGCAACCCACCCCACGCTCTCGGTGGCCAGCGTCACCCCCTCCCAGGATGGCCAGAAATACCGAGTGATCGTGCGTGGTTTGGCCAGCCCCTCGACCGTTACCAGCCGCGAAGCCACCCTAAACGTGATCGTGGATAACACGCCGCCCCAGGTCATGGCCGCCTCGAGCTTGAACGCGAACTCCATCGGCCTGCGCTTTTCGGAAGGGCTGGATCCGATCTCCGCCACGAATATCTCCTATTACACCCCGCAAGGCGCTTCCGTAACGAATGCGACCCTGCTGGCCGACGCGGAAACGGTCGTGCTGGGTGTGAACACTCTCGCCGGCTCGACCTTCAGCCTGGGAGTCGCCGGCGTCAAGGACCTGGCGGGGAACCCGATCGTCGCTACCAACGTGACCGGCCCCATCCTCGTCCTCACGTTCCAAACCGTTGCGCTGGATGTCGCGCCGCCCTGGGAGCCGGGATTCGCCTATAGCTCCGTCTCTAATATTGTGGATGTTGCCGCTGGGGGCGTCGACATATGGGGGAGCGACGATTCATTCAACTACGTGTACGGCACTGCCACCGGTGATTTCGATGTTCGCGTGCAGGTGGCCAGCCTCGTGGGGGGAAGCTTCTACGGCAAGGCCGGTTTGATGGTGCGGGAATCCTTAGATGCCTCCAGCCGGGAACTCAGCATCGTCACGTATCCAACCTACGGCGTATTCGCGCCGGTCATCCGCGCCACCACGGCAGGCCCCAGCGATGTCTGGGGCCCGCTCGCCAATTTCGGTACTGGCGTGGCCTATCCCAACGTCTGGGTCCGGCTGAAACGAACCGGCGACACCTTCGCTTCATATGGCAGTGCCAACGGTGTGGACTGGACCAAGCTCAGCGAACTCACGCCGAGTGAGCTTTATCCGGCGCAGGTTTACCTTGGCCTCGCGACCACTGCCGCCATCGACCAACCCGGTGTGCTCATCCAAGCTGAATACTGGAATTACGGCGCGACCCCGCTGATCGCCCCCCGCATCCTCCAGCAACCTCAGTCAGCCTCAAAACTCGTCGGCGAAAATTACACCTTGTCGGTCGTACTGGGTGGCACAGACCCCTTCACGTTCCAATGGCAGAAAGACGGAACAAATATCGCCGGAGCGACCGACTCCACCCTGGCCCTTACCAACTTGGCGGTTTTGGACTCCGGCAAATACCAAGTGATCGTGAGCAATGTGGTCGCGGCGGTCCAAAGCCAGGAGGCCACACTGGACGTAGCCCCTCCCGCCTTGCAGGCAACCAAACGCACCATCACCGATGTCGAAGTCTTCGATGCGGCGACCAAAGTGCTGAACAACCGCGGTGACCAGGGCCTCGCGATCGATGGCAGCACCGCCACCGGCAGCTATATGACGCCCGGCGGCACCACCGTGCCGCAAATCCTTGCGTTTGACTTGGGTCCGACGCCCCAGGCTGTTACCCGGATTCGCGTCGCCAAAAGCGGCAATATCGACGGCATCGGCGGCACCGACAATATGAACCTGGAAGTCCTGTACTCGACAGGCACCGGCCCGCTGAATGCGCGGCAGTACCAGCGCGTGCGCGGACTCGCCAGCGGTTTCCTCGGGTCAGAACAAGTCGTGGCCGCTGCCGTCAACGCGGACGGCACAGTTCTCAAAGAACACACGGATTACGCAACCGACGGGTGGTACTCCCTGAACTTCAGCCAAGTGGAAGCCACGGCCATCGCCCTCCGAGTAGCCCGCGACAGCGGTGACCCCTATAACTTTGTCCATTACCTCACCTATGAATTCGAGGTTTACTACGACACCCCCACGCGCGTTTCCGCGCCCCCGTTCACCGGCATCAAGGTGTTCGCCGCCCCGCGCATCGAAACCACCAGGGATGACGCGACCAATGCCATCGACGGCAACATTGCCACCTCTAGTTATGTCACTGCGAGCGGTACAGTCGGACCCCAGATCGCGACGTTCGACCTGGGCAACGCCACCCACATCAACCGCCTCCGGGTCGCCCCCATCGCGGACGTGGATGGCACTGGTAACCCGGTTGACCATCTCAATCTGGTGATTCTCTACTCGACGAATTCCGGAGATCTGTTATCCCGCAGCTACCAGCCCGTCACTAATCTGACCAACGGCTATCAGGGCACAGAGTTGGCCGTCGCGGACGCGGTGAACGCGGACGGCACCGTCACCCGGATCTACCACGACTATGTGAACGACGGCGGCTACTATTCCCTGACCTTCGACGGGGTGGATGCCACCGCCATCGCGGTGCAATTCACGCGCGATCTCGCGGATGACCTGCCTTACACCCACTTCCATGTCTATGAAGTAGAGGCGCGCAACGGCGACGTGAAGGCCACGATCTCGGGATTACGGGCGTTTTCGGTCGGGCTGACTGACTCCACCCGCAACGATGCCGCGCTGGCGATCGACGGGAACATCAACACCTTCAGCTATCTCACCCAAAGTGGCACGACAGGGCCTCAACTGGCGGTGTTCGACTTTGGCGCTCTTAAGACCGCCAATCACCTCCGGGTTGCGAAGATCGGCGACATCGACGGTCTGACGGGCCCCTGGACGATGAACCTGGAAATCATGTACACCTTCGGCATCGGCGACCCAACCAATCGCACTTACTACCCGGTAAGCGGGCTTCAGAATGGTTACAACGGGGCGGAACTGATGAAAGCGGTGGCGGTGAATCCGGACGGAACCATCCAAAAGGACACGCACGACTTCGCGGTCGATGGCTGGTACTCCTTGACCTTCGATTCCGTGAATGCCACCGCCCTGGCCATCCAGTTGGCCCGCGAGCCGAGCGATCCGTACCCGTACGTGCACTATCCCAGTTTCGAGATCCAGGGTCTCTACAGCCCGGTCGTAACTGCAACTCCGCCGAGCCTCGGAATCACCGCGGGCACGGGAGGCCTGACGATCAGTTGGCCGATCTCAGCGGCAGGCTATGGACTTTATGCCGCTCCTACCCTGCCCGGTTCCTGGACGAACGTAAACCAAACCGTCATCCAGGAGGGCGGCACCAACAAGGTTACCCTCCCGGCAACGGGAGCGGCACAATTCTTCCGCCTGCAAAAATAAGCGGATGATAACCTGCGGGCGGGGCGGTTTGCCGCCCCGCCCTCATTGGACGATATTACTATGATGGACATGAGATGGAGAGCGAAGGCCCGGAGGACAGGCTTCACCTTGATCGAACTGCTCGTGGTGATCGCCATCATCGCGATTCTCGCCGCAATGCTCCTGCCGGCGCTTTCCAAAACCAAGAGCAAAGGCCAGGGCGTCTATTGCTTGAACAACATGCGCCAAATGATGCTGGGCTGGCGCATGTATTGTGAGGATTACAATGACGGCCTGCCAGGCAATCAGTGGGGATCGCTGCCCAACTGGGCGGCGGGTGTCCTGGATTTCTCCCCGAATAACCGGGACAACACCAACACCGTTTATTTGGTCGATGGCCGTTACGCCCAGATCGGGCCCTACGTCAAGAACCCCGCCGCCTATCGCTGTCCGGGGGACAATTCGACCGCTCAAATTCTCGGCGTCGAGCTCCCGCGCGTGCGCAGCATTTCCATGAACGGGTATCTTGGCTCACCTAACAGCCTGGACGAATATGATGGAAAAGTTGACCATGCCTACAACTACGGCGGCAAGTCCTACAAGATACCGGCCAAGTTTAGCCAGTTCACCCAGCCCGGGCCGGCCATGACTTGGGTCTTCCTGGACGAACACCAGGGAACCATCAACGATGGATTCTTCCGCGTCATCATGGAAGATACCGGCGCCCAAGCGCACATGGGTGATCTGCCCGCCTATTACCACAACAACGCGAACAGTTGGTCATTCGTTGATGGACACTCCGAAATCCACCGTTGGCACGACGCCCGCACGATGGTGCCCTGGCGGCGCAACCAACCCTTGCCGTTCGATGTCCCCTCTCCGAACAATCCCGACATCGCCTGGATGCAACAGCGCACCACTTCCTATACTGCGCCATGATTTCTGCCACTGTCGCAGCATCCTCGGACAGTTCGACGACGGATTACGCTCGGGATTGAGGCAGAGAACGAGTTCCTCACCGAGGCAACCACAAGAATCCTCCTATGAAAATATCCTCATTGGTCAGCCTTATGCTGTGTGCGAATGCACTGGCGGCAGAACCGTACGGAGACGGTCGTGACGCGACCCCGGCGGTCGTCAACCCCGCAATCCACTCGCCGCTCCGGCAAACGATCAGCCTGGACGGAGCGTGGGACTTTTCCACGGACCCGAAACAGGAAGGTGATCAACAGAAATGGTTCGCTCCAGGCGTGTCGTTACCCGACAAGATCCCTATCCAGGTGCCCGGCTGCTGGGAGGCTCAAGCTGTCGGCGGCCCGGGCAACAGCGTCTCGGTTACCCCGGAGCAACAGACCCGCCCGCTGCGTGGCTCCTATGTCGGTGCCGCGTGGTACCGGAAAGAATTGACCCTGCCGGCGGATTTTGCCGGCAAAGAACTCTGGCTGAAAGTCGGCGGTGTCCATGCACAAGGCTGGTTCTGGGTCAACGGTGCCTTCCTGCATCATGACGCCAGTTACTGCGGCACGTATAAATACAACGTCACCGACCTTGTCGGTGCGGACCGAAGGGTGGTGGTCGCCGTGAAGGTTCGGAACGATCTGCCCAGCGGCAAGGGCTTGTTCGGCTGGCTGCAACGCTTCGGCGGGCTCTACCGCAGCGTGGAAATTGACGCCACGCCCGCCCGTTTCGTGGACTACGCCTACGTGGAGGGCAACTTGGACATGAAATGCGCGATCGCCCAAGTCAAACTCCGCTCAACTGCCTCAACGCCCGGCGAGGTCGAACTGGAGGCAACTGTTTCCACCCTGGAGGGCCAGAAGGCGGGTTACGCTTCCGCGAAATGCACGCTCAGCGCAGGCCAGTCGCAGGATCTGGCCCTCGAAATCGCCTTGGACCCACTCAATCCATGGTCGCCCGAACAGCCGAACCTCTATCGGGCCGACATTGTGCTCAAGCAAGGCGGCAAACCAATCGATGGCTGGGTGGAACGTTTCGGCGTGCGCAAATGGGAAGTGCGCGGCGGCAACTTCTACCTGAACAACCAGAAATATTTCGTGCGCGGATTCGGCGACGACTGGGTTTATCCTTTGACGATCTGCTCACCCGCTTCCCGCGATTATCACCGCCAGCATTTCCAACTCGCCAAGGCCTTTGGCTTCGGCTATGTCCGCCATCACACGCACTGCGAATTGCCGGAGTTCTACGACGCCGCCGACGAGATGGGCATTATGGTGCAACCGGAACTTCCCTACTACGGATCGACCCCTTCCGCAGGCGACAAAAGCTGGTTCCGGCCCAAGGAAGACCTGGCCGAGTTGATTACCCACTATCGGCGGCACGTCTCGTTATCCACCTATTGCACCGGGAACGAAGGGCATCTCGGTTCGCCTATCGACAAGGAAATATACCAGTTGGGCAAACGCCTCGACCCGACCCGCCTTTTTCAGCACCAGGATGGCGGCCACAACACCCCGGAAAATTCCGACTTCCGCACCGGCCCTTCGGATCCCTGGCAGCCGGGGGCGATGGATGATTCGCGCCCCTTCTTCGCCCATGAATATCTCAACCTGGCAGTGGACCATGACCCGCGGCTGACTCCCAAATACACCGGCGCCCAGCTTCCGCCAGCGCCACTGGAACCGTTCCAGGCGGAACTCACCAAGGTTGGCTTGCCTCTCCAATGGGGCTACGCCTGCCTCGATGCCGGGCATCAACTCCAGCGGATCTACCAGAAACGCGGCCTGGAAAGCGCCCGGCTCGACCCGGTCTGCGACGGCTACATCTACTGGACGATGATGGACGTCGGTTTCTCCGGCGACCAGGGTCTCTTAACCCAGTTTTGGGACGTTAAGGCCAGCACGCCGGAATATTTCCGCCAGTTCAATGGACCCACCGCGATCCTGGCAAAGGCGCTGCCTGCAGAGCGGGTCATGGCGGAAGGAGAGGACCTCAAGGTAGATTGGTGGATTTCGCCGTTTGATTGGACGCCAGTCCGAAACGGTGTCCTGGCCTGGAAGCTCGCCGCCGCTGGACAGAACCTTCTTTCGGGACATTTAACCGGAATCAATGCGAACGCTGGTGAGGTGAAGTCCATTGGCCATTCCGTTCTGAAAATACCGGCATTGCCCAGGCCGGTGAAGGCGGAGTTGGTGGCGGAACTCGAAGGCACGAGCATTAAGAATTCCTGGGATGTCTGGCTGTTTCCGCGCATACAAGCTCGTGCAGGCGCCGGCAAAGGGCTCGCCGCCCCCGAAAAGATTTCCGCGGCACTCTCCGGCCGTTACCCAGGCATCGCCCGGTCAGGAACTCCCGACGCCACGGACGCCGATGTCGTCCTCGCGAGTAATCTCGACGGAGCAGCGGTGAACGCCTTGGAACAGGGCAAGCGCGTATTGCTCCTAAAGCTTGTAGGCCAAAATCCAGGAGTCGGCCTCGGTTGGTGGGGCACTGGCCCCCAGACTGGCACGGCGGTGGCCAGGCATCCGGCTTTTGGCGATTTTCCGCACGACGGCTATCTCAACGAACTGTTCTTCCGCTTGATCAGCCACGCCGTGCCCCTCGGCGACGGCGGCTATGAACACGTTGAACCTCTCATGGTTGGCCGCGGCAATCTCGGCTACCTGCTCCATGTGTTCGAAGCCAAAGCCGGCCGCGGCAAGCTTTTCGCCTCAGGCTTGAACCTGCTCTCCGGCACGCCCGAGGCAGACTACCTGTTGGACCAGTTCATCCAATACGTCCGTTCAGACCGCTTTGACCCAGCCGGCACGCTGGATTTGGCCCGTGAGAAGGCCCGCGCGGAAGCATTCGCCAACCTGCGCCAAAGTCTCAACGGCTGGTCACGCACCATCGAGACTCGGCACACTGTCTCGTATCCCTCGTTCCTGGGCCCCATGAACATGTCCGTCGTTCGGCTCAGCGGCCCGCAAAACATACTGCGGTGGCACACGGCGCAATTACCTGACGACTTGCAGGGCAAGGAGCGCTACACGTTCAAGTGGCTTGCCGGCATGGGTTACCTGAGCCAGCCGGCGGGCAAATTCAAGCTGATGCTAGCCGAACGGCCGCTGGTCGAATTCGAGGTGGTCGAGAAAACGGCCAAGTGGAAAAGCCCGGATGGGACCGTGGAGATGGAGTATGAGGTGCGGCAGGCTGGCACCGAGGACACCTCAGGCATCCTGTGCCTGACTCTCCCATCCGCCCTCCTTCGTCCAGGACGGGAAGCCGAGTTGCGCGTCATCCCAGAACAGAATGGCAGCCTGCGCTGGTGCTCGGTCTATGAACCCGAGTAGCGCTGCGGCAAAGCCGGGCACCGAATCCCCGGTAAGGAAACCGTCCGACCGCTCGAATTCCGGCCCCACAGAACCGCTCTCGTGCGCCGGCACCAGTCTCCAGCGGGACGGCGCCGGAGCGGTTACACTCACGTGAACTTCGCCACCGGGCGTTTCCGCTGGACTGGGGCGGACTGCCCCATGAAATGCACAAACCCGAACGGGGTGCGTCTAAGTACCACGCCCGGTCGCCAGGATGGCTGGACGGCGCCGCGACATGCTCAAGCGACCGTAATGGTCGCCCGAGTCGAGCGGAAATTAGCCCAATTCCTTCGAGACTCCTTCGAAGCCCCTTCGAAGCATGGCGCTCACCACACGTTGGCAGTGCCGGAACATCCAGCGAACCGAAAACCTGATTCCACCGGAAACGTCGAGGAAGCAACTACTTGGCAGGATGCGCGGTGGCAAAGGTTTGATACGCGCTGGGGCGGGTGCCGGTGGCGCGGTGAAAGGCGTTGCTGAAGTGGTAAGGATTCTGGAAACCGAGCCGAAAGGCGACGTCCTTAATGGTCGAGCGCGGATCGGCCAATAGACTCTTGGCGAGTTCGATCCGGTGATTCACAGAATACTGCCGGATGGTCATCCCTGTCTCGCGATGAAACAGGCTGGAGAGGTAATTCTGTGAGAGCCCGACTTGATTGGCGAGTTCCTTGACCGTGGGGCGGGTTTCGGTGCTGCGGGCCACCAGCTCCTTCACCGCCAGGATCTGCTCGCTCGCTCGCGAGGGCTTTTGGTGCAGGCTTTGGTCCAGCAATTCCATTATCCAGTTGACCAGGCGGAGCAGATGCATGCGCGCCTGTGCTTCGACCGGCCAGCCAGGGCCAAGAAGTTGCGCCGCGCTCCTTCGCAGGAATGCCGGCAACTGGGGGAGTCCAAAAACGCCGAACGATTCGTAACCGCTGCCGGATCGATATTCCGTCAGGTGCAAGTTGGGATAGGGCCGCTCTAATTCGAACCAGATTAGCCGGTAGGACGTGTTGCGGCTGGCATAGCATTCACCATGGGGGACTTCCGAATTCGCCACCAGCCAGTCGCCGCGCTGCACGCGATACATATATTGGCCGATGGCTACGTCCAGCTTCCCCTCAATCACGGTGGCCAACTCGGGCCACGAATGGTGATGGCCGGGGAACCGGCCATGCGGCGGCTCGCTTTCATAAAACCGAACATGGGGAAACACTTGCCGTGGCGAGGCCCGGTCAAGCCGCGGCTCCCCCCGGAAGACCCGCTCCTCCGTCACCTCGGCGATGTTCTCAAGGACGCGCGACCCTAGAAGCGAATAGACCAACTCCTGGCCCTTCTGGCTGCCGACGCTCGCATCAGCCTGTATCAGATTCATAGAGGCGCTCCGCACGACGGGGTCGTATTGGAACTCGAGATATTTTCCCAAACGGAGGCAGGTTTGCCAAGCAGAAATTCATCGAGGTGCGGGTGTATTGCGCGCCCAGGTCGTCGTGGATACGATGGGCGATCCGGGCGGGTTCCAGTTCGTTGGCTCGCTGGCGTTCGAGGTGCCTCGGACGACAATTAGAAACATGAAGAGTGACCTGCTTCGGCGGAGGCTCTGCGGGGACGCAACCTGAGCGCCGTCAGAAGCCTGGTGCACGGCAGGTCGGGTCGCGTACTGTCCGTAATGCCGTGCTCGGCATTATGGACAGTAGGGGTCGGCCATGACCGCACCGACCAGGCGCTACTGGCAGGACTCAACAGCTTGGGCCAGGCGGTCTGTGCTGGCATCCGCTATGTCTGTTCGGATATGTGGGTGTCGTATTTGGCGATGGTCAAGGGGCGATTGGCCGCGTTGCACACCCTGGACCGATTCCACATCCACCAGCAGCTCAATAAAGCCGTCGATGAGGTCCGCCGAGACGAAGGCGGCCAAGTCTTACCGAGCAAGGGGAGAGCCGGCTCAACTATTTCCGAGCCAAGAAAGCCATTTCCGGCGGGGTTATCGAGGGCTTGAATAACAAGGTCAAAGTGACGTTCAGAAAGTGGTTCGGGTTTCGCACGGCTAAGGCCCGAGAAATCGCGCTGGTTGTGGTTGATGTGCATGGCAAGTTGCGCGCTCCTGAACTTACCTATGGATTCCTTTAGCAAACCCCTTCTACGTGGTCTATCAAGAGAATCGCGGCGGAATGGCAGATGATTTGGAGACATCAAAACGGAGATGTTGGCATTGGCCGCGATGGCGCGAGTTTGCTAAGGTATCAGAGAAATGAGCAGCCATTGTGTGTTAACTACATTCGTAGAAATCTTATGATTAACGAGCATCCTCAGCTTATGAACAATATGAAGATGAAATGTCTTTCGTGTCTTCTTCGCGGTTCCGTCTCAATGTTGGTCGTCCTGTTGCTGGCAGCCCTGGCCGGGCAAAGGGCCGGAGGGCAAACTACCATTGCGTACTGGCGGTTTCAGCCAGGCAATCCGGGGGCGGATTCTTCGGGCAACGGGCACGACTTGAGCGTGACGAACCTGACCTTTACATCGGACGCGCCGACTAATGCTCCCGACAACACCAACAGTGCTGTTTTTGATGGGGCCAGCAGCTTTGCCCAAACGGCCGCTCCGTTGGATATGAGCCTTTACTCGGCCTTCACCATTGAATGGTTTATGGAATCTTCGCAACAGAACCTGGGCATGGTTTTTGAATTGTCGCCCAATTTTAACTACAACGCGGGCAGTTTCTACGAGGACATTAACGAGGCGGGGACGGGGAGTCTTAGGTGGGCGACATACACCCACAATGGGGTTGCTTCTCAAACGGCCCCGAACAGTTTCCCGCAAGACGGCCTTTGGCATCACTACGCGGTGAGCGTCAATACACTGGTAACCAACCTGCCCACCCGTTTAGAGATCTGGGTGGACGGTATTTTGCAAACGAATGTGACGGGGGGCACGGGGGCAGGGACGTTTGGCGTGTATCCGCTTTTCATCGGGTCCCGCGATGGGAATGCGTTTTTCTTTAGCGGTCAATTGGATGATCTGCGGATTTCAGAGGGAGTGCTGACCCCGGACCAGTTCCTGACCCACGTCTCTTATCCCAATGCCCAACTGGGTATCAGCAGTCAGCCATCGAACGTGACGATGACTGTAGCAGGGCCGCCCCCGGTTTTCCAAGTTGGGGTAAGTGTGACGAACATTCCAGCCGACGCTGTGTTGTATCAGTGGCAGATCGAAGGACCGGGCGGTAACCAATGGGTGGCGATTCCGGGTGAGATTTCGCCCACCTACACGGTGTCACAACCACAACTGATCAACAGCGGCACCCAGTACAGGGTCATCGTAACTGCGCCGGGAGGGCCGAGTATTAGCAGCGAGGCGGCGACCCTGACGGTCAACCCGCTGACTTCGCCAACGATTGCCTATTACAGATTTCAGCCGTCCAATCCGGGGGCAGATTCTTCGGGCAACGGGAATAATTTGAGTGTGATGAACATGACCTTTACATCGGACGCGCCGGGCAATGCTCCCGACGACACCAACAGCGCTGTTTTTGATGGAGCCACCACCTTTGGTGAAACGGTTGCTCCGTTGAATTTGAGCTCTTACTCGGCCTTCACCATTGAGTGGTTCATGAAATCTACCCAGCCGGACCTGGGCATGATTTGTGAATTATCGCCCAATTTCAACTATTACGCTGGTACTTTCTACGTGGATATCAATGAGGCTGGGGCAGGGAGTGTGATGTGGGCCTCAGACATGCCGCCAATTGGGTACGTCAGTCAAATGGCTCCGAGCGGTTTTCCACAAGACGGTCTGTGGCATC
>Ga0209777_10006596_pt1 | contig 13048 bp, 10 predicted proteins | sample FrelakmetHBP12HB_FD_187147 | JGI IMG/M metagenome (GOLD analysis project Ga0209777, IMG submission 187147) | Freshwater lake sediment microbial communities from the University of Notre Dame, USA, for methane emissions studies -HBP12 HB (SPAdes)... | ecosystem: Environmental > Aquatic >...
CCGCCCATTAGGTACAGCTTTATTACTTCTCCGAATCCACTATAAAAATCCACATCTCGCAGGCTATTAAGAAATGGGGAATAAATATGGATTTGTATCGGCGGGAAAAAAGTTCCGACCAGATTTTTGAATCCACGATAGTTCAAGGAGGTCTTACTGCCGATACAACTATCCGCCTGAGCCAGTAAGGTAGTGGGGACATAAATCCAATTAATTCCGCGGTAGATCGTGGATGCTGTAAAGCCCGTAATATCCTGAAGGATACCCCCTCCGAAGGAGATCAAGGTCAAATTACGCTTGGCTGAATGCGTAACCAATCGATCATACAGTTTTTGAACGGTCTCCAGGTTTTTTTGATCTTCATTGATCGGGAGGATGATCGTATTTTCTTCAAGAAGATCCTTCAATAAAGTCTTCCTGTAAATATTCCAGACGTTCTCATCAACCACAAAACATGCTTGTGGATGTACGCTTAGATCATATATAAAATCGGGAGTTTCCTCAAAAATTACCCGGTAGTCATGTATATTTGAGGTGATGGGGATATTTACAGGCATGTGTAACCCCCATCTACGACGACCGTTTGACCGGTTAAGTAGGTATTTTGTTCTGAACAGAGGAAAGAGACCACATGTGCAATTTCATCTGGTGATGCAAGACGCTGCATTGGAATGGAAGTACTGATCCTTGCCAATTCTTGTTCGGTATTATTCTGGCGGGTCAGATCGGTCAGTACATAACCCGGGGCTACTGCATTGACCAGAATATTGTAAGGCGCAAGCTCCACCGCCAGCGAACGGGTAAGTCCATTAATAGCCGTCTTGCTCATAGTGTAACTTGCCCGGCCAGGTTTACTCACCACGCTCCATATGGAACTGATATTGACGATCCTTCCATAATTCTTCCGTTTCATATAAGGGGTGAGTGCCTGGATTAATTGGAAGGGAGCGATCAAGTTTATCTGAAAGGTATCCTGGAGATCCTCCAGACTTATATCCAACAGGTTGGCAATCCGATTGATCCCGGCATCATTAATAAGAATATCAATGCTTTGATCGAAGGACGAGAGATAGGTATCAATGGACCCCTTGGATTCCAGGTCCATCTCCGCACGTGTTGGGGTCAAAACTTTATAGCCGTCCGCAAGCAACCTTTCAGCTATGGCGGCTCCCATGCCGCGTGATGCCCCAGTGACTAATGCTGTATATTGCCGGGCCATGAGATCGCTCCTTCTTTCAGCGATTAAAGTCCCCGATTGAATATTTTCTTCCGTAATTCTTCGTTACCAGCGTAAGGTGTATCGATCATGTCAATCGTGATCGGTTCATCTTTGGCACATGCTTTGATCATCTTATGGCCAAATCTTCCCAGCATCAACTCACGGGTGGATAATTGTCCTTTCTGAAGAGGAATTGCCAGATAAATATCATCTTCGGTCAGAAGTTCGCCTTCAGAAATATCTCTTTGAGCATATACACCACGAATATAGGTGTCCAGATATTCAGTTTCTTTGGCCAATGGCTGCTTACGATGGTCATTTGATGTACCGCACATCTCCTCTGCCTTATGAAAAGCTTTAAACCAAGCATCCACTTGTTCTGGCAGGGATGAGTAGGAGGATATTTTAAATCCGTCGCTATTAATGTCGATGTGCCTTTCGAATAATCGAACTCCCTTGCCATAGGAAACCAACAAAGAGGTATGCCAGTCATGAAATTCATGGCTCGACAGGCCAATCGGATGCCCAGGGTAGCGATTCTTAAGAAAATCGATCTGGTGGAGTTCCATTTCACTGTCTTCGGTGGGATAAGCCGCCACACAGTGGTTGAGAGCCATTGGGATATTCCGGTTGTCAAAAAACGTGACCATATCATCCATATCTTTTAGAGAAACTCCACCAGTGGAGACAATGACCGGTTTCTTAGTCTTGGCAATTTTTTCAAGCAGAAGCCAGTCGCTGCCATCTGCGCTGGCAACTTTAATGATCGGCATCTCAAATTCAACACACAGGTCAACCGATTTCTCATCAAAAGGTGTCGCCATTGGAATGCAGCCACTCTTGCGGATCGCCTCAACCAGGGTGGCATAGTCATCCTTGCTCATTTTTGTTTCCGACGTACGTTTGATATAGCGGATGTCAGTCCGCTTTGAAAATTCTTTGTGCACAAAACTATCCACATCACGGAATTGGAGTTTGATCGCCGCCCGCACGTTATTAAAACGGACTACGCGGGAATGTTCGTGAATGATCTGTAAACCTCGTTCAACTTTTCCTTGATGGTTGTTGGTCATCTCCAGCACAAACAGGTTTTCAAATATATCTCTGGTCAACATATTGCCTCCGTTGCCTGTCTATCACCTCAAGGATCGAATGAAAAGATTTTCTTTTAACTCTTCTGCGCTTAAAAATGGATACATGTCTTCCAGAGGTGATGAAACAATCCGGCCATCATCCAGTTGTCTTGAGGCTATCCGGGGTTCAAACGACTGCTCGGGATCAAGCATGACATCGCAGACGAACGGACCCGGTGTCTCAAGCGCTTTCTGAACACCTTCCTCGAGTTGCTCATACCCGATTCGGTTTGCTGGCAGACCGTAGGCCTCAGCTACTTTGATTATATCTGGAAATGATATCCCGCTGTCGGGTCCTTCCCCAGTTACCCGTTTGAACATATTCAGTTGAGATAACCGGATCGACAGATAGCCATTGTTATTCAGAACAAACAACTTGACCGGCAGGTGGTGGTGAAACACGGTTTGTAATTCCTGGATATTTAATTGCAGGCTTCCATCACCGGCCAGGCAGATCACCCGACCTCCATGAGCAAGGCTGGCGCCTATCGCCGCGGACAAGTCATACCCCATGGATGCATCTCCGGTATTGGCTATCAGCCGTTGGCCCTTTTGTATATTTGCCGCCTGAAATGCAACAACATTGGCTGTGCCATTGCCACATACAACGACATCATCCTTGTTTAATTTCGAATACAGGTACTCGACAAAATAATACGGATTGATCCAATCTTTTTTTCGTTCGCGATGCTGGGGCAAAACAACCGGATAGCGGGCCACTCTTTCTTGGCACCATGCAAGCCATTGGGAATGGGTTCCGGGTTTGAGATCAGCCTTCTCTATTTGGCGATTGAGTTCTGTCAAAAATAATTTCACATCACAATGAATAGCCAGATCAGGCCTGACCGTCGGTTTGTTGAACTCCACTGCATCGATATCCACCTGGATTTTATAAGCTTCTCTGGCAAAGGATTTCCAGTTATAACTTACCTGACGTAAACCAAGTCGGTTGCCCAGAATAAGCAGAACATCTGCATTCTGAACGGTGAAATTTCCAGCGCGCGTGCCGAGGTCACCGGGCCGGCCGCAATAGAGCGGGTCATCATTTGCAATTAAGTCGATGGATGTCCACCCCGGCACAACCGGGATGGAGAGGGATCGTATCGCTTGTTCAAATTCATCCATGGCGCTTCCCAAGCGAATACCCTTCCCGGCAAGGATCACCGGACGCTTTGCCGTGGATAACCTTTCCAACACATCCTTGCAGATCTCAGGCAGATCGGGCGCATAGACCGGTTGATCCTCGCGCGGATCGTACCCTTCCAATTGATCCGGTTCGATCAGACTGGATTGGACGTCAATGGGAATATCCAGCCAGCATGGCCCGGGGCGCCCGGACTGTGCCAGGTGCCAGGCTTTTTCCAGGTGATAGCGGATCATTTTCGGGTCATCCATGAAAACAGCATATTTGGTGATCCCCCGAACCATGGAAATGATGTCCGCTTCCTGGTCCCCTATCTGGCGCAGGCCGGGAATTGCATAGGTCGCCAGGCAGGTTTCACGTTTGACCTGCCCCGATACGACCAGCATTGGGATCGAATCCACCCATGCACCAAATACGCCGTTGAGCGCATTGATCCCACCCGGCCCGGTGGTGACATTGATCACTGCTGGTCTGTTCGTTATCCGCGCATGGCCTTCCGCTGCAAAGGCGCAGGCTTGTTCATGATGGTTAAAGATACATTTGATGCGTGCTTCATGACCAAAAGCGTCATTTAGAAACATCGCCCCGCCGCCGGTCAACATGAAGACGTGGCGCACACCATAGTCAGCCAGGGTTTTTGCAACATAATCAGAAACTCGCATTTTGAAAAAGCCCTTTAATTTACGTTTTTCCCACAATCAAATTGGCCTGGAAAAGGCAAATCAGGAAATTGCTGCCTGTATTCGGTCTGAATGAGTTTTGCCCATTTAAATTCTTTTATTCCCTGCAGATAACATACATTTTTTGAAAGGGCGGCCTGAAGCCCGGCGCCGGCCTGCCTGTTTTCATCCGTGCTAGGGCTTGAAAGCCAGAAAGCTTTTTTATATTGTTCAAAAGCGATCCAACGTTCATTATATTCCAGATATGCCTGTGCCAGATCCAGGCGCGCCTCGGGGCTGGCAGGCTCATAGTCTGTCCACTGCTGGTAGTAGCCAATGGCGGCGTAGTAATCCTGGTCGCTTTCGGCGCCTGCTCCCAGGGCGGCCAACTGCTGCGTGACCGCAGTTGGAACCGTCTTATCCGCTGCGGGGAGAGCGGAGGCGGCGATCCAGGCCAGCATCAGCCCGCCAAGCAGGATGGTTCCATATTTTTGCCAGCCCGGGAGGCTGACCCAAAAGCCACGGAAATTGACCCCGGACCGGGATACCTCCTTGACCTTTTCCGCGATGATCAAACCGATCAACCCCAGCATCAGGAGTGGATTGACCAGGGCCGAAATGGAGATCTCCGGCAGGATTGACAGGTGAAAATAGGATTTCGGGATGAACAGGCCGGCAAAGAGCAGGGCGTAGACCCCATCCAGGCGGGAGGGGGCGGGAGCTTCCAACCACAAGAAAAACGGTACGTAGAACAGGAGCAAGCGGTAATCCGCCGAGGAGGCGGGCAGGAGCAGGATCAGGCTGGTGACCAGGACGGCCTGCTTCCAGCGCTCTTTTTCGAACAGGAGAAAATAGATCGCCGCCAGGCCCGCCACCAGCGGGACCAGCCAGCATAATACGCCAGCCGCTGCTGAGCTGGCAGCTTCCAGGTCGGGCCGGGGCCAGAAGGCCATGAACAGGAATTTAACCCCCGAGGCAAGGCTGCTGTTGAAAGCCACATCGCGGCCGATGGAGCCATAGAACAATGAACTTATGCGCAAATTGAACAAGTGGGCGCGGATGTTGGTGACCAACCCGCCCGGATAGAACGCGTACCCGGCCAGATTGAGCAGGCAAGCCAGCCCGCCGGTGAACAACGCCTGCTTGTATTTCCTGTCCTTCAAGTACAGCACCACGTACCCGATGGGCAGTAATTTCATGGCAGTGGCACAGGCCAGGGCGCCGGCGCTCAACCAGGGATGACGGTCATACCAGAGAAAAAATAGATATACGAATAAAAAGATGAAAATCTCAAAGTTTGACCTGTCCATCATGTATAGGAATGGATACGAAAGGACACATACGAGCAGCGCCCGCCCCAGGCCTGCGGAGCGGCGGATTTGTTTAATACAGACCGGAACAAAGATCAGCAGGGAGGCGATCCAAAAAGCCAATATCGCAGTGCCGTACGGCAGCACGTGAAAAGGATAGGCGATCCAATAGGAGAACGGGAAATACAGCGGCCCATTGGAGTTCTTTACCCACAGATCCCCGGTGATGATGTCCGGTAATATCCATGTATTCCCCCCGCTAACGGTTTTGTCCACAACATCACTGTAGGGGTCAGCGGCGATGTTGTAAGGATATACAAAATCACGGAAACTTACCTCGGGGCGATATAAAAAGGTATTAAAGGGGTAACCGAGTTTAAGATAATTTCCAAGAATAAAATTAATAATCAAGGAGATCCCAAATCCAATTAACAGGATCTTGATGACCAATGAAATGCGTCTATATTTAAGAATGGTTTGCATGAACGGTTCATCCCATTAATCGATACCAATTAATGGTGTTTCATTGCTGCCACAACGATTCATCGCACGACCGCCGGTCAGCATGAAGACGTGGCACATGCCGAAATCGGCAAGGGTTTGGGAAATATAGTCAGCCAGGCGCATTTAGACTCTTTGTGACAGTATCTTCCCTAACATTCGTTTTATTATGCCTATTTGAAAAATAGTTCCTGATCCCGTTTACCATAATCAATATTGACATGATAAGCATTACCAGAATATTGATCACAACTGCTATCCCGATGTCGTGACTTCCTTCAGTATCCGAATATATCCTTAAAAAGAAATAATAATCTTTCGGAATCAGCAACAAACCAAACAAAAGCAAATAAAGTATATCCCATTTCGATCGGTGTTCTTTGTTTATGAACAAGTATAGGGGAATAAAGATATGCAGTAACTTGTAGTCAGCGGAAATAGTGGGAAGAAGGAGCATGGAGAATATCAGTAAAGCCACTTTTTTCCATTCTTCTTTTTCCACAAAAATCACATACAAAACGACAGCCACTGCCAGGATGCCCACCAATCCAAGGTAAAAGGATGAAAAGTTATTCTTAATTAAATCAGGCAATAGATGGGTCTTTAGGTAATACAGCTTGATGAAGGTCAGGAGCGTCACCCCGCGTTGGACCATGTTACTACCTAAAGAAGTAAATTGGGTGAATTGGTTATTAGAGCTGATGTTCGAGCCCCTGAGAAGAAAATTCAAATTCATCAGGAAGCCCCCCTTAAAACACAGCAGGCTCGCAAAAGTGATACCAGCCGTCGAGGCCAAGCATAAAAAGAGTGCGCGACACTTTTTTTCTGAAATAAACAACACCAACAGGATCGCCGGGTATATTTTCATCGAAATTGCAAATGCCAAAAACAATGCGCTAATTAAATAGCGTTTCTTTGTATAAAACAATAAAAATACCAACAAGAATACGAATAGCAGACTCTCAAAATTTCCTCTATCCATAGTAAATAAGAAGGGGTAGTTAAAGAATGTGATGGTAATAATAGGCACAACATTTGTAAACCAATCCTCATTTCGTAAATATAAAAAACCGAGAAGAAAAATAACGCTACTGATCACAACAAGATAAAAAAAGTATGATTGACTTGAGACGAGAGAGAATAAATATCCCAAAACCACCAGAAAGGGGTATTGGGCGCTTTTATATTCTAAATAAGGATCTAGAGAATGGCTATCTCTTATCACACTGAAATAATCACTAAAGTGGGCGGGAGGAAAAAACAGGAACGTATTATAGGGGTAAGGTTGGCCTAAATAAACGCCCCGATAATAATGATATGCAATCGATATTCCAAAACCCACCAAAACAATTATGGCGATAATATGTATTTTTGCATTTTTGACCATATTTATTCCTCAATTACTTTGGTGGATGAATATTTTTTTCGATGACGTATTTTTATCGTAACACACGCCCGATCAAATGCGATCAGAAATGGGTAAGAGAGAAAGAAAATAATAATGAACCATATCGGAAAGGAATATTTTTCGGTTTTAAGCTGTCCATAGCATATGGCAGCAAAAGACAGCGAACAGATCAGTAAGTATACGCTCACGGCTTCTTTCGCTTAGAGGAAAGTAAATATTGAAACAATCTTGTAAAGAAAAACAAAATATATAAAATCAGGGCTAACTGCCTTATACGGGTTTGCACTAGCATAATAATGGTTAACAAAATCCATCCAATGATCCCAGGGCCGGTACAGAAAAGTGTTATAAGGATATCCCAATCCGAAATAATAACCCATTACGAAGTGGTATTGAACAGCCAGGACAAACCCTGAAAGGATGATCAAACAAAGAATGATAATTTTTCGTTCTTTACTGGTTTTTTTTTAGCCCCCATTGAATTCGATGGTGCGCAGCAGGGAATCTTGAAATTGCCTTGTCTGATGTAATCCCAATTCCTTTGAGGCGCGGGATGTCAGTGGGACATATTGTTCCAATGGCATCGCCGGATCAGGTTTGTTGCGTATCTCGATTCGGGTCTGTGGTGAAAAACATTCAGCCACCTGCTCCGCCACCTCTGCAATGGACAGGCTTTCCTCGCTGCCCACGTTGTAAGGCCGGCAGGATCGACCCTTGAACAGGATCGTCCACAGCCAGATGGCCAGGTCGGCGGCATAGAGATAGGAGCGCCGGGGCGTGCCGTCACCCTTGACGATGATCGGGCCTCCGTTCAACCCGTCGCGAATGAAATTGCCGATGGCGAAGTGGATGTCCAGGGGCAGGTAAGGGCCGACGAAGGCAAAACAGCGGGCGATCCTGGCCTCAATTCCATATTGTTTCGCGTAAAGCGTGCACAAGGTTTCGGCGGCGCGTTTGCCCTCGCCATAGGCGGAGCGTGGATCGGTCGGGTCCGGGGCACCCGGGTAATCTTCGGGGATGTGGGTCATTTCAGGCGGCTGCCTGCCGTAAACAGCACCGGAACTGGTCAGCAGGAATTTGCGTGCACCACACTGCCGGGCAAAGTCCAGCGTGCGGCGTGTCCCCTCCACGATGGTAGCGAACATGGTCAGCGGTTCTTCAGCATTCAACCTGGCGCTCGACTCGGTGGCGGCGTGGATGATGTATGGGAACGAACCAGCAGGAAATTCAAAAGAGCGGATGTCACCCAAATGGGATTGGATGGCCGGATGGTTTGCGAGGTGGGGTGCCTTGCGGCGGAACGCCTCCAGGTCCCGGGTCAGCACCAGCGCCGAGGCGTTCAGCCCGAGCCGGTCGTTCGCCCAGGCAAAACTCTCCAGCAGCCAGCAGCCGAAGAAGCCGGTTCCGCCGGTGATGAAAATGCGCTCCCCGCGCAGTTCCTCCCACAGGTCACGGGTGTGGTCAAGGATATGGTCCAGGTCGGCTGACAGGCGGTTCCCGGTCATGCTCACTCCCAGGCGTCAATGACGATCCGAGCGGGGGGCACCCCGCCCTGCTGCAGGCCCGGCACCAGCGCCTGCATCATCCCGGGTGGGCCGGACAGGTAATAGGTCACCGACCGCGGGTCGGGGACCAACCCAAAAACAATTCCCGTCGTGACCCGCCCCGGCAGGCAGCCCACCTTCTCCGCCCCCTGCTCGGCGAGAAAATGGACGCGCAGCGCCGGGCAGCGCCGGGCGGCGGCTTCCACCTCCGGGCGGTAGATCAGCAGCCCGGGGTACCGGGCCCCGTAAAAGAAATGCACAGGGTGAGGATGCTCCGCGGGAAGCCCGGCCAGGAAGGCAGTAAAAGCCGTCACCCCGGTCCCGCCGGAAAGCAGGCACACCTCCCGATCGGTGGGCACGATGAATTCACCATACGGCAGCTTGACCCAGACGCGGCTTCCGGGATGAAGCTCTTTTTCCATCCGCCCGGTGAACAGGCCTTTCACGGCATAGGTGATGCGCAGCAGTTGGCGCCCGGCAGGTGGGCTGGCGATGGAGAAAATGCGCGAATCCGGCCAGAAATCCCCCGGATCGTATTCATCCAGCGCCAGGTGCAGGAACTGTCCCGGCAGGAAGCGCGGAGCGGGCGATCCCGGTTTCAGGAAAATGCTGTAAACCCCCTCGCCGTGGCTGAGGACCTCGGCCACCTCGCAAAGCAACTTCTGCGGCATCAGCCCGCTCTTTCTCCGCCCATAAAGCGGGAGAAGACCGATTGAATGTAGTCCAACTGGCTGTCCCCGATGCCCGGGTAGACGCCGATGAAGAAGGTGCGTTCGGTGATGATGTCGGAGTTGGCCAGGTCGCCCACCACCCTCTTCTCGATATCCATGAAAGCCGGCTGGCGCAGCAGGTTCCCGCTGAACAGGTTGCGGGTCTCGATGCGGCTGCCTTCCAGGAAGCGGGTCAGGTCGTTGCGGCTGAACCCCGCTCCCTCCCGCAGAGTGATGACAAAACCGAACCAGGCCGGGTCGGCCTGGGGCGGAGCCTGGGGCAGGATCAGGCGATCCTGCCAGGGTTCGAGCATGGCATGGATCTTCTGGAAATTGGCCTTGCGCCGGGCGATGAAATCGGGCAGCTTGGCCAGTTGCGCCACGCCGACTGCCGCCTGCATGTCGGTGACTTTCAGGTTGTAGCCAATGTGGCTATAAACATATTTGTGATCATAACCGTAAGGCAGGCTGCCAAACTGCTGGTTGAAACGTTTGCCGCAGGTATTGTTTTCGCCTCCCGCACAGTAACAGTCGCGGCCCCAGTCCCGCAGCGAGCGGACGATGCGTCCTAACAATTCGTCCCCGGTGATGACGCAGCCCCCCTCGCCCATGGTGATGTGATGGGCCGGGTAGAACGAGAAGGTGGCCAGGTCCCCGAAGGTGCCGGTCAACTGCCCGCGGTAGCGCGAGCCAAGCGCGTCGCAGTTATCCTCCACCACCCACAGGTCGTGTTCCTTGGCCAGGCGCATCACGGTATCCAGGTCGAAGGGCACGCCCATCGTGTGGGCCATCATGATGACCCGCGTTTTTGGGCCGACGGCTTCCTCGATCCGGCCGGGGATGGCGGTGTAATCGCCCAGGTTCACATCCACGAAGACCGGCACCAGCCGGTTCTGGAGGATGGGCGCCACCGTTGTCGGGAAGCCGGCCGCCACGGTGATCACTTCGTCCCCCGCCCGCAGGCGGCGTTCACCCAGTTTCGGCGAGGTCAGTGCGCTCAATGCCACCAGGTTGGCCGAAGAGCCGGAATTGACCAGGAAGGCGTTCCCCGTTCCGAACAGCTCGGTAAACTCCGCTTCGAACTGGTCGGAATAGCGGCTGGCGGTCAGGAAAAAGTCCAGGCTGGAATCGACCAGCCTGACCAGTTCATCGGCGTCGAAGACCCGACCGGCATAGTGGACCGTGTCCGCGGCGGGGTCGAAGGAGCGCCCCCCGAAGCGTTCCCGGTGATATTCACCGACCAGCTTCAAGATCTCGGCGCGCAGTTGGGCATCCCGCTTCATGGTTGCCCCGGCTCCGCCAGGAATTCCCGGTACCAGGCGATGGTCCTGTCCAGGCCCTGCTCAAGGCTGAACAGGGGGAGCCAGCCCAATTTTTGACGCGCCTTGGCGGCGCTGAGGGTCTGCTTGCGGATCTCGTGGATGGCTTCGTTGAGGATCACGGGCTCGAGCTTCGAGCCCATCCGTTCCAGGATGCGCCGCGCCAAGTCCAGCACGGTCACCTGGCTGCCGTAGGAGAAGTTGAAAGCCTCGCCGCGGTACTCCGGGTGGTTCGCCAACTGCTCTGCCAGCAGCATGTAGACCGCGGCGCCGTCTTCCACGTAGAAATAATCCCGCACGAACTGCCCGTCCGAGCGGATGACCGGGCGCTGCCCCCTCAGCACCGAGCGGATGGTGCCCGGCACGATGCGGTTCCAGTTCAGGTCCCCGCCGCCGTAGAAATTACCGCAGCGCGTGATCACCACCGGGGTCTCAAAACTGACCGCATAACTATGCGCAATCAAATCCCCCGCTGATTTGCTCACATCGTAGGGGTGCCGGCCCTGCAGCGGCGTATTTTCGTCGTAGGGTAATTTTTCCTGATCCCCGTAGGCCTTGTCGGAAGAGGCCACCACAACCTGTTTGACCTTGGGACTCCTCCGGCAGGCCTCCATCAGGTTCCATGTGCCAGCCACATTCGTCTCGAAGGTGGAGAGCGGGTTGCGGTTGGCGATGGTGACGATGGTCTGCGCAGCCAGGTGGATCACCGTGTCGATCTCGTACTCGCCGAGCGTGCGTTCCAGCAGCTCACGGTCGCGGATATCGCCGCGCACCACCTTGACCCGCTCGATCCAGCGGGAACGAACCAGCTCGCTCTGCGGTACCCAGTCACGCACCAGGCAGACCACATCCGCCCCGGCTTCGACCAGGCGGCGCAGCAGCCAGCTCCCCACCAGCCCCGTCCCGCCGGTGACGAAGGTGGGTCGATCCAGCCAGAAGTCCGGTCTTACTTCCATATTTTCCATGGTGCCTTCCCTTCAGACCACAGCTTTTCCAGCGAACGGACATCGCGCATGGTGTCCATCCCCTGCCAGAAGGTTTCCAACGGATAGGCCGCCACCTGCCCCTGGGCTGCCAGCTTTTCGAGCGCATCAAACTCCCAGGAGGTCTGGTCACCGGCAATGTAGTCCAGGATGCCGGGTTGAAGCACAAAAAAGCCGCCGTTGATCCAGCCCTCGCCAATCTGCGGCTTTTCCTGGAACTGCACCACCCGTCCATTTTCGATCACCATGTGCCCGAAACGGGCGGGGGGGCGCACGGCAGTGATCGTGACCAGCCGGCCCTGCGCCTTATGAAAATCAAGCAGCGCCGGGAGGTCAATATCCGCCACTCCGTCTCCGTAGGTCAGCATGAACGGCTCGTTCCCAATGAACTCCGCCACGCGCTTGACCCGACCACCCGTCTGGGTATCCGCCCCGGTATCCAGCAGGTGGACGACCCAGTCCTCCCCGCTGCCATCGTGGGTGGATACTTCCCCGTCCCCCAGGTTGACGGTCAGGTTGCGGGCATGATAATGATAGTTGAGGAAATAATCCTTGATCATCTCCCCCTTGTACCCCAGCGCCACCACGAATTCCCTGAAACCCTGGGCGGCGTAAATCTTCATGATATGCCAGAGCATGGGTTTCCCGCCCACCTCCACCATTGGCTTGGGTTTGACCGTGGTCTCTTCGGATAAGCGTGTGCCCAATCCACCTGCCAGGATCGCTACTTTCATGGGATCTCCTCACTCATAGGGATGCCTGTACAATAAGATTATATTCGATTTTCCGATTCAGGCCGAAACAAAGACCTGGCGGGTTATGCCCGCCAGGCCCTTGTCTTTCATCTTTTCACATCCTTTTTTTTACACTTTGACCAATCCGAGGCTGAGCTTCTCCCCGTCGAATTCGTCGGAGATGCTCACCGACCCGGCAACCGGCTCGGAAAAATCCAATTCAAGGGCAAGAGTTTCCGCCATGATGTAGTCCCGGTTGGCCTGAATGGCATCCTTCAGGCCGGGAGTGGCCTGCACATGAACCTTGATGCGGTCGGCCACGTCCAGGTCAGCGCTCTTGCGCAGGTCCTGCAAACGCCGCACGAACTCGCGCGCCATGCCGTC
>Ga0209777_10006597_pt1 | contig 13047 bp, 5 predicted proteins | sample FrelakmetHBP12HB_FD_187147 | JGI IMG/M metagenome (GOLD analysis project Ga0209777, IMG submission 187147) | Freshwater lake sediment microbial communities from the University of Notre Dame, USA, for methane emissions studies -HBP12 HB (SPAdes)... | ecosystem: Environmental > Aquatic >...
TTCCGATCTCGTGCCCGCGCCTTTCAGCGTGAACTTCAGCCGGTAGTCGTAGCGGCGGAAGACCAGTTTCTTCAGGTCAATCTTCTGCTCTCCGGAGGCGGTCAGCGAAGGTGCGGCCCCTTTCCAATCCAGCCCATTGTTGTCACTGAATTGCACGACAATCTCGCCGGCGTTGCCCACAGCAGCCTTAAGCGTCAACTCACCGCTGAGATAGACGTAGCTGGAGGGCACGCGCAGAACCAGTACGCCGGGCTTGGTGGCATCGGCGATCTGCACGCCGGTGCCTTTGGCCTCCAGATTCTCGTGAACGAATGCGGAGCGCGCGACCTGTGCCAAGGGCACATCGTACTCCAGCCTCCCGTTGCCCACACGCCCTGGCGCCAGATCGCCGTACTTGGGGCTGAAAGCCAGCACCCCCGTCCCGACCGGTGTCAGGTCTGGTCCCTCACCGCCGCCCATATTCACGTTCAGGCCCTTGTGGCCCCAGTTGCGGACCAGCCGCTCGCCTGGGCACAGTTGGATATTCACCTCATAGCCCAGCAACCCGCCGTAATCGTAGACGAAGCGCTTGCTGCCTTGGTCGAACATTCTGACAAAACCCCACCAGCCGTGCAAGCCTTCCGGGCATGTCCCGTTCTCATCCAGGGTGGGGCAGCGCGACATGGTCTCGGGCCCGTTCCTCCAACCGCCCTTCGCGCCGAACTCACGCAGCTTGGCCTCATTGCCGCGATAGCCGGCGTTCTTTCCCATCCAGGCGTTGATGTCCGCGCCCATTTCCTCCATGCCTGAGAGCTGGCCGTCGGCCTTTGGCCAATAATCGAGGTAGGCCGCATCGAGCATGTGCCAGCCATTGTCGTAGAAGACTTCCGGCACGCTGTGGCCGTTCAAGGCCCAGCCGCGCGTCTGAAAGCCCACGTATTGGCCCAGCGCTTCCACATGCGCGCTTATGTCGCTGCAGATCCCATAGCCGTACACATTGAACGTCTTGATCGGATCTTTGACGCAGTTTTCATATTCCAGGAACTCGTTGGGCGGGGGGCAATCGAACTCAAAGGCGACCACTGATTTCCAGAGCGCCAGAGCTTTCTCTTGGTTGGTCATGCCGTCGCGCAGAAACGACTTTTCCCAGGCCTGCGGGCTGGAAACATCCGGCACTTTGTCGGAGACAACGTTGACGTGGCAAACGACGCCGGGCGCTTGAGCGTCAAAGGCCACCGCGCCTCTCGTGCTCATGAAGGCAAGCAGCAGAGCCGGCAATGCGGCCAGGCATGACGTTGGGCGCATGGTGTTCCTCCTTGATCGCCTCGGCAATGCGTTCGCACACCGCAAGAGCCGGCGGCTCAGAGGCATGCCTGGGGAGCTTTGACTTATATACACCAACCGCGGTTCCTTGTCAGGCAATGGGAAAGCAGCCTCCTCAGTACTCAGTACTGAGTACTGAGAAACGCTTGCTCTCTCTCGTTCGCGCCCTTAGACAAGCGACATTCGGGCCAAGGTTAGACATACGGGAACTCGGCGCAAGGAGGTCTGCTCATGAACCCCAATCCGTGTCTCTGGGCCGTTGCGGGCGCGTTGCTGCTCGCGGGCGTGCTGCCAGCGCTAGACGCTGACCCCGCGACGCTGAAGACGTTTTGCACCATAGGCAAGGGACTCCCGGTGCTGAACGGCTACAAGGAAGTGGAGCTCTTGAAACACGAAGGCAAGGGCTGCCTCACCCATATGTGGTTCGGCGGGGACTGGAAAGGGTACGAGAAGACGCGCGTCCGCGTGTACGTGGACGGAGAAGACGCGCCATCCATTGAGATGGAACTGGGCTTGGGCCACGGCTATGGCTTCGGGGATCCCGCGGCGCCCTGGGGCAGCGAGAAACTCGGCAAGACCGGCCATCCCAGCGGAGTCTACAACACCTACCGGGTCCCCTTCGGCAAGAGCGTGCGCGTAACCGGGCAGCGCGCGAAGGAATCGCCGGATGGCGCACCGTTCTGGTGGATCGTCCGCGGCATGGAGAACCTGCCGGCGGCCATCGGCGGCATGCGATTGCCGGAGAACGCGCGGCTCAAGCTCTACAGGCTGGAGAAGCACACGGCCAAACCTTTGGAGGAGTTCAACCTGTGCGACGTGAAGGGCGCGGGCGCGCTGTACCAGGTGACCATTGCCGGCAAGGCCCTGCGGGCAAAGGAGGGCTGGGAGGGCATCAGCTACCTGGAAGCGTGCATGAGGGCATACTTGGGAGGCGCCAAGGAGCCTGTGCTGTTGTCCTCTGGGCTCGAAGACTACTTCCTGGGCACCTACTACTTCAACCGCGGCCGCTACGCGAACGCGCTGGCCGGGCTGACCCACCTGGATCAGAAGGACGGCTCTTTCTCGGCTTACCGGTTCCACGATGACGATCCATTGTTCTTCCAGGAGGGGCTGCGCCTCACATGCCGATGCGGAGAGGAACAGGATGGAAAGAAGATCGGTGATCCCCCTGAAACAGAGTACACGACATACACGTGGGTATACCAGTGGTGAGGGTGGCGGGAATATGGGACCCCCGTCACTCACCAACAACCGTCATTCTCCCGCAGGCTTAGCGCCGCCACCGGCTTCCTGCGGCACGAATTCGTACGCTCCGATGTCCGGCGCATGACCCAGCGGAACCTTTGTGCCGGCGATGTCCTTGTTCAGACCCACATCCACTCCCGCATCAATGGCCGGGCTGCCTGGCTTCAGATGGAAATCAAGCGAGCTTGAGTTCGTGAAGATCCTGGCCAGATCGGCTGCGACCACCCGGAGATTGTGTTGCTCGTCCATCTTGCTGGCGTTGTCGGTGATGATGTTGTTCCTCAGTGTAGCGGTGGTGCCTTCCACCTGGGTATAAGCGGTCAGGTCCTCGCCGCCCCGCAGGATGACGTTGTTATAGACTTTCATGTCGGTGTTCTTGGCCCAGTTGGCGAAGGCGTAGAAAGCTTCCGTATGGAAGACGTTGTAGGCCACGGTGACATTGACGGAATCGGAGCTGGTGAAGGCAATATTCGAGTTGGTGACGCGGTTGCCCATGACGAGGATGTTCTTGCTGCCCATGTAGACCGAAATGCCGTTGGCGTGGGTGCCGTTGCCATCCAGCACGGTGTTGCCGACGATCTGGCTGTCCTGGCAGCCCATGAACCAGATGCCTTGTCCGCCGCACTTGCGGACCAAGTTGTTCCTGACGATGACATGGTGCGGGCCGACCAGCATGCCCATGTTGCCCGGATTCTCCGCGATCTCGTTGTTCTCGATGAGCAGGTTGTCTGCGGCGTTGGCGTAGATGCCGCCGTAACCGAGCTCGGAGGTGCGGATATGGCCGATGCTGTTGTTTCGAACAACAAGGTTCTCGTTCTTGTGGTGCCACGAGAGGATGCAGATGCCAACGCCATCAAACAGGCCCGTGCCGCTGTAGCGCTCGATGCGGAAACCCGTGATGGCGATGCCGCCAACCCCTTCGGCGATTGTAAAGCCCGTGGAGCGAACGGAGATCGTGACCTCCTGCCGGTTCAAGTCGCCTGGCTTCTTCGGCCAGAGGTAGACCTTATGCCGGCCATCGGGGCCCGGGCGGTTATCGAAGTAGTATTCGCCGGGCACGCTGAGCAAGTGGAGGCTGTTGTAGATCGTGTAGCGCTCGGGCCGGTCGGCATAAGGCGGCGCGGGCAGCTTGGCGAAGGTGACCTTGTTCTCCGCCGGGATGAAGCGGGTGATCCGCCGGTAGTAGACTGCGTTCGGTCCCGCCCACACTATCACCCAGGCGTCGTCCCAGTAATGCTCATCCTGCTGGTTGAGGTGTGCGGGATCAACGACTGACGTATCCGTCATGTCCTTGCAGGGCATCGTGTAGAAGTACTTCACCTTGTCCATGAAGAAGGGGTCAGGCTGCTTGGGATCCTGGGCGAGGAAGAGCATTTGGCCGTCCTCGAAGAGGTTAGCGCTGCCTGAAGCCGTGGCTTGGGGCGCCCACGCCCACCACAGGTCTCTCCAGTGCGGATTGCCGTTGCATTCCTCGGCCGACTGGCACTGCGTCCAGCCTGTGAGAGGCTCACAGCCCTGCAGCACGGCCCGTCCAGCACCCCATTGTCCGTCGCTGTTGCCGTCGTAGGTGATGGGTTTCCCGGCCGTGCCGCTGGTCTGGGCCACGACGCTGCCGCGGTAGATCACGCCGCCCTTGAACCTGACAACGTCGCCCGACGCGAGCATTTCCCCTGCGGCGGCTGGCTTGTCACTGGCCGCTTTGTCGCCCGGAGCATGTTTCCAGGCCGTTTCCTTGGTCACGCCTTCGTTGGCATCGCAGCCATCAGCGAAATCCACGTAATAAGTTGCCGCAAGCAGCCTGCCGCCCCCAGTCAGACTCATCACGCTGCCCAGCGTCAGCTTCATCACAGTGACCCAGGTTCGATTGCCCATGAATGCCACCTCCGCCCAGGAACCCACTGCCTTGCCCTCACCGACAGGAGTTCCACCGTGCCGGCTTCGGTCTTGGCAGTCGAGACGAACACCGCATATTGCGACTGTACTGCCATGCAAGGGAACGGCAACTCACGACCAATTGGTGTACGCCTCTTTAGACTGGAGGGCGCACATGAAGCCGCACGCTCTGCTCATTCCATTTCTAGCCGCGTTGCTCGCCGCCGGCGCTTCAGCCGGCGAACTGCGCGCCTGGACCGTTGCGGACACGCGTCACGTTCTCAGGGGTGACCCGGCCGAGGAAGCCAAGGCTGTCAAACTCGGCGCGGCGCGCAATGAGTGGCAGAGCTTTCAGATTCTGGTGCGCTCAGGCACGCCTGTCGCCGGCGTTGGCATCGTCCCCGCGAACCTGCGCGGCCCAGGCGGCGCGATCCTCAAGGCGGGCAGCGCCCGGCTCTACCGCCAGCACCAATTGCGCCTGGAAACCGGCACATACCGCAACACCGGGTTCAAACCCGACTGGTATCCGGACCCGCTGATCCCGTTTCAGCATCCGCAGGCAGCGAATGGGAAGAGACTCGAAGGCGCGCGCTTCACCGCCGTTCCCTTCGACCTGCCTGCGAATGAGACGCACGGTTTCTGGGTTGACATCTTCGTGCCTGACGACGCGCCTGCGGGAGATTACAGCGGCGTCTACCAAGTGACCGCGGCCGGCGGGCCCGGGGCGGATGTCCCCGTTTCCGTCACAGTCTGGAACTTCAGTCTGCCCAAAACGCCCACGCTCGAAACGGCCTTTGGCTCGCCCGCGGGGGTCTTGCGGGGTTACTGCCTCGAGCGCGCCAAGGCCAATAAGGAAACGTTTCCGGCCGATTGGGCAGCGGTCGAGGAGCAGTGTGCGCAGTGCCTGAGCGAGCACCGCCTCAACGCCACGCCGCCCTCAAGCACGCTCACACCGGTGGCGCAGCCCGACGGTTCTTTCCGCATTCCGCCGGAGCAGGTGCGGGCGTTGCGCGAGTTCGTTGACCGCTACCGCCTCAACGCCGTTCAGACGCCGCACCCCGACCGCGCCGTCAAGAACCCGGAAGCTGAGCGCGACAGGCTGCGTGCCTGGCTCGCGGCCTTCGACGCCGCGGCCAAGGAACTCGGCCGCCCGCAGGTGGTCTTCTTCACTTACCTGAAGGACGAGCCGAATTCCGCGGAGGACTACCGCTACGTTCAGAAATGGGGCCGCGCCGTGCGTGAGGCGAAGTCCGCGCTGAAGGTGCTCGTGGTTGAGCAGACCTGGACGGCGCCGGGTATGGGCGGAGCGGACAGCGCGTGGGGCGACCTCTACGGGGCCGTGGACATCTGGTGCCCGCTCTTCTCGCTGCACAAACAAGACAGCGCGGCGCAACGCCAGGCGCTGGGCGAGACTGTCTGGACGTATACAGCGCTTTGCCAGGGCCAGCCTACGCCCTGGTGGCACATTGACTATCCGCTGCTGAACTACCGCGTACCGGCGTGGATCGCCTGGCGCTGCCGCATGAAGGGACTCTTGTACTGGGGCGGGCTGTCCTACTGGCGGCAGGTGGACGACCCGTGGACGCAAGCTCCCGTTTACACCGGCCGGGGCAAGCCGCAGCAGGGAGAGAAAGGCATCGTGTTCAACGGCGAAGGTTCGCTCGTTTACCCCGCGCGCGCTGTCGGCTACGACGGCATCGTGCCCACCGTGCGTCTGAAGGCTCTGCGCGACGGCATCCAGGATTATGAGTATCTGGCGCTCCTGGAACGCGCTGGAAAGGCGGACGCGGCTGATAGGATCGTGCTCCCGCTGGCCGAGTCCTGGTTCGCGTGGGAGAAGAACCCGGAGGCGTACCGGGAGGCCCGCGCCAAACTGGCCGCCCTCCTCTCCGCCAAGTAGCAGTTTTTCATGGAAGGCCGCGGTTCGCACGGTGTACCTATCATTACAATACGGTGTGTTGGCCTGAACAGGCAGAACAAGAGAAGGGAGATGAACCCCATGCAACGACGCCAGCTTCTCAAGACCGGAGCTTTCGCGGGAGCCGGACTGCTCATTCTTCGCAGCGGGATGCTCCGCGGCGCGGACGCCCCCAGCAACAAGCTGAACATCGCCATGCTCGGCACCTGGGGCCGAGCCGACGCGCACTTTGGCATCATGGGCAGGGAGAACATCGTGGCCCTGTGTGATGTCAATGAAGAGCACTTGGCCGGCGCGGCGAAGAAGTTCCCCAACGCCAAGACGTACGCGGACTGGCGCAAGTGCCTCGACCAGAAAGACATCAATGCCGTCGTCTGCTGCACGACCGATCACACGCACGCCTTCATCGCCAACTGGGCGCTGAACCGCGGCATGCACGTCTACTGCGAGAAGCCGCTGGGCAACAGCGTGGAGGAGGTGCGGGTCGTCCGCGCGAACTACCTCAAGCGCAAGGACAAGGTGGCCACTCAACTCGGCACGCAACGGCATGAGATCCCCAACTTCGCCCGCGTGAAGGAACTGGTCCGTGACGGCGCCATTGGCGAGCTGCAAGCCGCCTATGCATGGGGCGACCGCCAGATTCCGCGGCCCGGTTATCTGCCCGCTCAAGGCGAGCCCCCAAAGCATCTCAACTACGACCTGTGGATCGGACCCTCGCCCATGCACCCGTATAACCCAAGTTACTTCTCCGGCGGGCCCGGGATGAACTGCCTGAGCTGGAACATGTACTGGGATTTCGGCACTGGCCAGGTCGGCGACATGGGCAGCCACACCATGGACCTGGCCTGGAACGCGCTCGATGCCGAACTCCCCACCAGCGCCGAGGCAGAGGGTGAGAAGTTCAACCCGGAAGTCTCCCCTGTCGCCTTGCACATGTCGTGGGACATTCCCGCCAACGACTGGCGCAAGGCCGTCCGCGTCCACTGGTACCAGGGCGGCATGCTGCCGCAGCCGCCGCCGGGCGGCATTGATCTCAGGAGGGTTGACCACGGCGCCATGTTCAAAGGCACCCAAGGCTTCATCGTCGCCGGCTTCGATTCGCGCGTGGTCATTCCCTACGGTGGCGGAGCCGACATGACCTATTACAAGCCGCGCTCCAAGGAACAGCAAATCCCGCCTTTGGGCAACTTCCAGACAGAGTGGCTCAACGCCTGCAAGGGCAATCTGAAGACCACCTGCAACTTCGACTACGGTGGGAAGATGACCGAGATGATGATGCTGGGGCTGGTGGCCTATCGTGTCTTTCCGCAGTTCCTGCCCGACGAGTATAAGGAGGTAACGCCGCCCAAGAAGGAAAAGCAGGCGGGGCCTGCGATCTATCGCGGGAGCAAGAAGCTGGAATACGACGGCGAGAAAGGCGTCGTGACCAACTGCGACGAAGCCAACCCCCTGCTCAAACGCAAGTACCGCGAAGGCTGGACGCTCGACGGATAAAGAACGTTTCAAGTTTCTCAGCCTCACTTGTGGGCCACCTCCGCCACTTCGGCAGGAGACAACGCTTTTCGGTAGATGCGCACGTCGCTTAGCAGGCCGTGGAAGTACCTGGGGCTGTGATAGCCCAAGCCCAGCTTGAAGTCCTGGTTCGGGTTGGGAGCGAGAGGGCCTTTGGCGGCTGCCCGGCTCTTCTCCTCGCCATTCAGGTAGAGAACGGCTGTTTCCCCGTCGCATACTACGGCAACGTGCTGCCACTCGCCTGACTTCAGTTGTACCGGCCCTACTCCCTGCCAGCGCTTGCCGTCGCCATAACCGAAGCCGAACGAATTCAGCGTCTTGCCTTGTTGCTGCAAACTGATGCCAACGAAAGGTTCGCCGTGATTGCCAAAGATGTCAGCATGCTCCATTTGCGTTGCCGCCGGGTTCGCCCATAGCGTTATCGAGAAGGGCATCGCCAGGTCGGGGAGGAAGGTGCCGCTCTCGACGCGGTCGGCCGCCCCGTCGAAGCTCAGTGCCATGCCACGGGCGCTCTTGGTCCAGGCGGGGCCGCCGTGGGCGCCGGCCAGTGTCCCGTGGTATCCGTTGCCCGAAGAATCCAGGGCCAGTTCGCCCTTCCCCTCGTCCAACTTCCAATGGGCGAACATGCCGGAGTAACGAAACGTCTTGCGCGAGCCTGGAGCGATGGCGTTGACCTGCCGCGCGCGGTCTTTGATGTTGCTCACCGCCAAGACATAGTCAGCGTTCGGCGAAAGGGGCGAGGTGGTGAGCGTGACCGCCAATAGATTCGCATCGAGCGCCGCGGAAAGGACTTTGACTCCCTGGTCAACCGAGTAATTCGCAGCCGTTTCGGCGCTCGACTGCTCGACCGGTTTGCTGAAGATCACCACGACCTTGTCCGGCTTCCCCGACGCGGCATTGGCAATCTCTGGAGGCGTCACGTCCACGGGCCTCACGGTGATTGTGGCGTTGGCAGTGTCTGAGCCTCCTTCTTTATCCGTCACGCCAAGCTTCACAGCGTAGCTTCCGGCGGTCTTGTAGGCGTGTTCCACGGCCGGGCCGTTCGCAGTCGTCCCGTCCCCGAAATCCCAACTGTAACTTGCGATGCCGCCCTTGGGGGCATACGAGTCCTTGCCCACAAAGGCAACTGACTGCTGGATTTCGCAGGCCTCGGGATCGGCCGAGAGCACCGCCGCAAGCGTGCTGATTCGCTTGTAGGCGATGAGTGCGGCCTGACGGCGGAGGGGGAGTTTCAGCAGCAGCCCCTTTTCCAGCAACTCGCGTCCGGCAACTCTTGTTACGCCCTCCAGGTCCAGGTTCCTTAGCTCATATACCGCGGCAGGCTCCAAACCTTGGAGCTTCAGGCGCATCGAATCAGCCGTGGCCCTCGCCCGGCGGAACGCCTGGATCATCCCCTCCTCGGTTCCGGGCACGTTGAACTGCCAGGCGATCCATTGGTCTTCTGACAGGCTGTAGGGGGTCAGGGGGTAGTAATCGCCATAGAAGCAGGCAGCGACCTTCTTCCAGTCCTCGACCCTGCGCTGGAAACTCGCCCAATCAACCTGGGCGGCATCGCCGGCATAGCCGATGCCAAAGGCCGGGGTCAGATGGCTGCGAACGGCGTAGACGTCATTGTAGTAAACCCCCGTCCCACAGTAAGGCACCCAGAAGGACAGGCCGTAGGTGTGGCCCTGGTTGCCCACGATGATGTCTTGGGCGGTGGGGTTCTGAGGGCCCTGGTAGTCGCTCCGCAACAGCGGCACCGCCCGGCGCAGAGTCTCCAGGTCGTTGCGCCGGCCGCCTGAGGCGCAACTGTCAATGAGCATGTCCGGATGCCGCCGCCGCAACTCATCCCAGAAGGCCAGGTAGCCCTCCACGTGGCGAATCTCCGTGAGCCCCTGGCGGTCCTGGGCCTCGCCAGCCCGCCAGCAATCGAGCGGATCCATGTTGAAGTCCTGGCGATACAGGTCAATGCCCTGCTCGGTCAGGAACTTGTCAATGTGATTCGTCAGCCAGGTGCGCGCCTCGGGACTGCCCAGGTTCAGGAGCTGCCCTTTGAGGAGCCATTCCGGATGTGTCTTGTGGAGCCACGTGCCAGGCTGGACCCGCTCCGGCTCAAACCAGAGGACCAGCTTCATGCCCTTTGAGTGGGCATAGTCGGAGACAGGGCGGATGCCTTTGGGAAACCGCTCCGGGTCAGGCTCCCAAGTGCCGGTGTTCCACCACTCCCTGCTGGGATACCAGCCGGCGTCCATCCACCAGTAGTCCAGCTTGATGCCGCCCTTCAAGTAAGCGTCAATGTAGCCGATCTCGCTGGCCTCGGACTGGTGCAAGCCCATGCAGGCGGAGGTGAACGGCGGCGGCAGTTTGCCGCCGGGCCGGGGGAGGTTGTGCGCGATCATCCAGCGCCGCCAGACGTTCTGGGAGCGGATGCGGTCGCCCTTCCAGAATTGCAGCACCACCAGCGGCGAACGCACTTCCTCGCCGGGCAGCAGCTTGAAGTGGGTCAGTTCCTGGCCGCCCGAGACGCGCAGGCCTTGCGCCTCATCACGTTCGAAGTGCGCCGCCCATTGCCCAGGCCAGCCGATAACCGAGATTAGGCCGCCGCCGTCATACTCGAGGTTGAAGTAAGGATACGCCCCATTGGTTGGCCGCCCACCAGCGGGAGCGAAGCCGAGTTTGGACTTGGGTTCCAGGCGCGTATCGTGCGGTTCATAGCTCCTGGCCGAACAGTTGTCCCCGGTCTGGTGATGCAGGACGAACTCAGCGCCAGTCTTGCGGCTGAGTTTGATGTCTAGCGCCTGGATGTTCTCAAGAATGGGTGTCTCGTTCGCCCCAGTATTCTTGAAGTAGAGGGTCCATTCCACTGTGGGGAAATCGGCGTAGGCGACTGCCCGGCAGCGAACCGACAGGCTGGACTGAGGGTCCTTCCAGACCACCACGTATTCCGTGGGCTGGCCCCCTCCCCCAACCCCCTCCCGCGGCGGGGAGGAGGCAGGGAGCGGGGCCTGGCGGGCCTCTCTCTCCCACTTAGGCAGCAGGGCGGATGCTGGTTGCCCACCGTAAGTGAAGGAAAAGGGAAGGGTTCCAGGCTCGGCCCCCGCGAGGAAGTATTGCCTGACCCATTCATCCTTCTGTGCAAGTTCGTCGGGCGACATGGTTTCCCCCGCAAGCGCCGAGATGGCGACAAGCAATGACCCACAGAGTTTCAAGTTGCACGTTTCAAGTTTCAAGTTCTCAGCCCTCCGTACCTGGTACTCAGCACCCATTTACCGTCTGGCGAGGCGCTTGTCCAATGCCCGGACGGTCTTGTGCCGTGCGCCTTTTTTTCTCCATGGTTCATCTAAGTCCTGAAAAGTCTGGCAAAAACACGGAAAACTGCGGTTTTCTGTGGAGAGCTCTGGCCGCGCCAGCATCCGCGAATAACGCGAATGAAGGCCAATGGGTGGAACCTGCCATGGAGTTGGTAGTCCTCCCGGCCCGGCCCACGGGCAGGATGCCCGTGCCAGGGGTGGAACCTGCCCCGGAGCTGGTGGCCGTCCCGGCTGGAAGGGCATTACTGGCGAGAACTACCAGTTTTTCCACGGGAACTACCAGTTTTTCCACGGGAATTACCAGTTTTTCCACGGGAATTACCAACTTTCTTTGCCAGAATTGTGAACTTTCTGCTGTATGGGTGGCAGATGACAAGTGGCGAGTGGCGCGTAACATGCTTCATCATGCTCCTGTACCCGGCCCGCCTGAGCGAGTGCGGTGGTTTGGTAACGCAGGAAACAGCTTCCCGCAGGAGTACTACGCATATACCGTGCCACAGTACTAAGACATCTTAGAATCACGATGTATAATGGCTGGACGAGAGGGGGGACGACGAGAGGGGGGCAGAGAGGCAATCCAAGCTTGGGGGTAGCCGTGCGTTTCCGCTGGCCCCGCACGCAGGCAACGGGTCATTTTGACCGTGTCATAATGACATTATAGTACTATAGGCTTTGTCCTTTTGACAAACCGTGTCACTGGTCACTCGTCATTCGTCATCGGTCATCTGGTTGTTGTCTGTAGGCAGTCGTCCTTCCGGACTGAAGGGCCGGGCTGAAGAAGCCAGCGGTGGAGCGGAGCGCGTCCGTAGGTTTCCGCGACCTCGGCAACCACCGCCCTGGCCGCGGCGACCGTAGGATTGCCAAGGCCTGATTACGGACGCCCTTCACAGGGCTTGTCGTGGTCGCTTGGCCCACGTACCAGGGCCTCCCGGCCCTGGCTATTGACGCGGCGGCCCATCCGGGCCTAGAAGCCCGTAGGATGGGTGAGGTTCCCAGTGAAGCGTATGGACCTGTAGTAAGCTTGACGCACTGCCTTGAAGGGGAATACTGATTCTTTATGAAAAGGCGGGCATGCGTTACCGCTGCGGTTCTTAGTCCGACTAGATGCCATGGCCTGTCCCTCCTTTCCGTCCCTACTTTCCCTACTTTCTTGGCGGTCTTGACGCGACGTTTCAGAGCGCATGTCCACCCGAGGACGATCCTATGCCGTTAAGATTGCTCTCATTGTGCTCGGTCCTGATTACGCTCTACTGCGCAATTGCTGCTGAGCCCGCCCCTCCCTCCAAGGAACTCCTCGACAAGCTCACTGCCGCCGTGAATTGGTCCGCCGGGGACCAAATGGAACTCCTTTCCGGCCCCACTGCCGTAGCCCTGCCCGGCGCTCCCGCGGCTTGGACAGTGCTATATCGCCGCACGTCGTGGGATCTGAAGAAAGAGTTGCAAGGCCAAAGCTCGGATCGTAATGAGAAACTTAGGCGTGAGGCCATGCAGTTGCCCGAGGAGGAGCGCGTAATGAAGATGGACCGCTTCGACGACCATATCCAGTTCTGGCTCGTCCCCGCGGACGGCCAAAGAGCCGCCAGACTGAAAGACAAACTGCCCTTCACGGAACAGCCGCACCAGCGGCATCGCGAGATCGCCTGCCTGGGCGATGGCCAGGGATTCACTTTCTATGCCTGCGCGCCAATCTACGACTGGATTCACATCCAGAGGAAACTCGGCCTGCAGAATGGAGACGATCCCATCCAAGGCGCGATCGGTGGCCTCGGCGTCGAAGACAAGGGGCACCACACCGCCAACAGTTGCGGTCCGATCCTCGTGGAGGCGGGAATGGCCGCGTTACCCGCCATCAAGACGGCGGTCGCCGACAAACACCCGCAACGAGCGCAACTGGCCGGCCTAGAT
>Ga0209777_10006598_pt1 | contig 13046 bp, 10 predicted proteins | sample FrelakmetHBP12HB_FD_187147 | JGI IMG/M metagenome (GOLD analysis project Ga0209777, IMG submission 187147) | Freshwater lake sediment microbial communities from the University of Notre Dame, USA, for methane emissions studies -HBP12 HB (SPAdes)... | ecosystem: Environmental > Aquatic >...
TGGACGGCTTGGTCGCCACGTTGACGCGCGTCTTTGGAGAGATGCAGTCACACCCGCAATTCATCAGTTCCTATCTGGCCCCTTTTTGTTGATCCTAATGTCCCTTTAATTATGCGCGGCTGTATAGACCCCTAAACCGTAAATTTTCGAGGCGGGAGCACCGCTCGCAAGCTGTCTGCGGTGATGGTGCGGCGGATGGAGGCTATGCCGGTGCCAGCCCGATAGGGTGCGGCGGCGAAGGGGAACCCAGCCTGGCGAAGGAGGGTAGGGACGGATAGGTGTCTGAGAAATCGCCTGAGATGAGGCACTCCCAGGTTACGTACCCGGAGGAGGCAGAGTTGGCCCCGCCCCTTCCTGGAGCCGCTGGAGGAGGCGGTTGGATGTACAATCGACGGCGGCCAGGAAGCCAAAACGGAATCGTGGGTAGCTATGTTTGGTTCCTATCCCAAGAGTGTGATTGCGGATAAGCGGTTTTGCATCAATGAGTTGTGAGTTCCACACAACACCGACGATCTGCCGTGCTGGTGGGATGCGCTGTTGCGTGTGCCGCCGAAATCGGCGTTTACCAAGCCAAATCGGCTACTTCAGCTTGGTGAATTGGATCGCCGCGGCCTGCCAGCGGCCGCCACGCTTGACGAATGTCTCCGTGTAGGCGTACGTTCCGCTCACGTCTTTTCCGTTGGATGTTCCTTCCTGGACCTCATGCCCGGTGACCACGGCGGTATCGCCGAACATGTGCACCTTCACCTTCTCAGGAGTGCAGGACCGGAGCTTAAAGGCGCCCGATTTCACCTCGGCGATGTCCTCCGCCTTCCCGCTCACCGCGCCTTCCAAATCGGTGTAGACAAAGCCGGGGGCTTCGATCCGCTCCAACGCTGCAATGTCGCCGCGCAGGTACGCGTTCCTCCATTCATTATCCAGGTTGATCAATTCCTGTTCGGTGCTCTGGGAGGGAACTGCCGCCCTGGGTTTCTGTCCCTTGCTCTGCGCGAATGCCAGCGCGGCCAGCAGCGCAACTGCCAACAGCAGCAGAGATAGACGCTTCATACAGCACCTGATTAGGCAATCGTGAACTTATCTCGATTTCCTATAACTCTAATGCTGCGAAATGTCAAGCGACCTTCTGTGTCTTCGGTGCGACGGTTCAAGCTGCCTGGGTCAGTTCTGGAAAGCAGAGGTGGGTAACTTCTCGCGAGCGCCGAAGACCCAGTTCCTCGAAAGTGGCGTTATCGGTAAACTTGCCGATCGCTCTCCCGTGCTGGTCCTGGATCATGGCCCATCCGGGAGTTAAGACCCCACCGGCGTGCGGGAAGCTGCCCGGAGGCCCCGCGCAACCCGGAGCAGGGCATGTAGACGACTTAGTGGACTTTACGATTCGGCAGCCATTTGTGGGCTTGGAGGGCCTCTTCGTAGCCTGCGCCTTGCGACTCACCTTCTTAAACCACATGAGACCGATCGGACCCGGCCCGGACAACAGGACAACGTCGCCCGCCTGCGGCCGGGCGACATCACACACCGCGTGGGTCGCCGCCGCGAAAGGCTCGCTCAGCGCCGCCTCTTCGAAGCTGAATCCCTCGGGGATCTTGTAGACCTGGTCCTCGCGCACTACAGCGTAGCGGGTAAACGCGCCGTTGACTCCGTGCCCCATGCCGCGGCGGGTGGGACAGAACAGGAAATTCCCGGAGCGGCAGTACGGGCACTTGCCGCAGATCACGGCCGATGCGGGGAACACGGTCACTCCGTCCCCGCGGACCACCCTGTTTACGCCCGCGCCGGTCTCCACCACTGTGCCCGAGAATTCGTGGCCGAGGATAACAGGAGGGTAGTTGCGGAAGGTGTCGTGAAGCACGTGCAAGTCAGTGCCGCACACCCCGCAGAACCGCACCTCGATTTTCACCCGGCCTTCGCCGCAAGCCGGCTCGGGCATCTCGGCGATTGCGACGTTGCCCGGCCCGGGCGCGTGCTTGATCAGTGCGCGCATGATCTCTCCCGGGGCAAATGCCCCGCTCTGAAGTCTATCCGCAAATTGGCGTGCGGCGGAAGTTCTGGACGGGTTAGGGGCGGGCGGCTAACGTTATAGGAAGCTGTATAAATAATGCAATAATAAGCACAGGAATCGAGTGCCTGTGCCAAGACCAAAGGGTAGCGCTGATTTGCTGTCAGACCGACGCCGGCGCGCATTGGCGTTGCTGAAGTCGGGCTTGTCGCTCAACGAGGTTGCTCGTCGGATCAAGTGTGTAGCCAGTTCCGTAATGCGATGGCGAGATGCTTGGCGGCGCCGCGGCGCTGACGCTTTGAGGGTTGGCACCTCCCCCGGTCGACCTCCGAAGCTAAAGGCGGCCCAGCAGCGTCGTTTGCTGCGGGTGCTGCTGAAAGGGCCCCTGGCGCACGGGTACAACACCAACGTGTGGACCACGGCGCGCATTGCTGAAGTAATCAGGCGCGAATTTGGAGTCAGCTACCACCGCGATCACGTCGGGCGCCTGATGCACAGCCTGAACTGGAGTCACCAAAAGCCGGAGAAGCGCGCGGTCGAACGGGATGAGGAGGCGATCGAGCGCTGGAAGCGGAAAGACTGGCCGCGAGTAAAAAAAACGCTGCGCGGCTGGGCGCCCATATCGTCTTCGCGGACGAATCCGGGTTCCTGTTGATCCCGAATGTCGTCAAGACCTGGGCCCCTCGCGGCCAGACTCCAGTGCATCGACATTGTTACCGACGCGACAAAATCTCGGTCATCTCGGGAGTCTCCGTCAGTCCGAGGCGCCAGCACCCGGGCCTTTTCTACCAGCTTTACTTCAACAACATTGGGCAGGAGGAGGTGTGCGTGTTCCTCCGTGACCTACTGCGGCACCTGCGCGGTCCAGTGATCGCCATCCTCGATAATTCGCGAACGCACTATGGAGAACCGCTGGCAGAACTCCAACGCCAGCATCCCCGTCTCCATATCGAACACTTTTCCTCCTACGCGCCGGAACTCAATCCGGACGAGGGAGTCTGGTCATTGGCCAAGCGGGATTTGGCCAACGGATGCCCTCATGACGTCCAAGAGTTGATGGACGACCTTATCCATTCCATCGAAAGAATCCGCAAGTCGCCCGCGAAGCTTCGCGGTTGCATCCTACAATCAGAGCTCCCCCCTTTTTTATCTTGATCATTGCATTATTTATGCAGCAGTCTATAGCCTACGTATGGATGCTGTCCGCTAAGTCGAACTCCGGCTGGTACAGCGCACGCGCCGGGATCGGGACGGCGGGGATGGCGCCGGGAGACGGTTCAGCGCTTGCCGCCATCCGCGCCAGGGCCGTAACCGCAAGCGGCGGGCGGTTTTACATATATTCGTGTGTTCCAGAGGTCCGGTTGTGGATGCGCGGCACATGCGCCGATTCGCCGGCGCCTTCTGCGGTGCCGCGTGCGCCGGCCGGCGCTGTCCGGCCACAGCGGTACGGCGCGAATCTCTGCGATTATCCATGGAGGCGTCCGGCATTGAATAATGCGAACGGCGTAACGGTGTGGTTCACCGGGCTCAGCGGATCGGGCAAGAGCACGATCGGCGGCGTGGTAGAGGAAAGACTTCGCGCCGCGGGGTGGAGAGTGGAGGTGCTCGACGGCGACGTTGTCCGCAAGAGCCTGACGAAGGGCCTCGGCTTCTCGAAGGAGGACCGGGACGAGAATATCCGCCGCATCGGTTTCGTCGCGCACCTGCTGACGCGCAACGGCGTGATCGCCATCGTCGCGGCCATCTCCCCTTACCGGGAGATTCGGGACGAGGTGCGGGCCAGGGTCGGGAGCTTCATCGAGGTCTTCGTGAACGCTCCCCTCGACGTATGTGAGCAACGCGACACCAAGGGGCTGTATCGGAAGGCGCGCGCGGGTGAGATCCGCGGCTTTACCGGCATCGACGATCCCTATGAGCCCCCGCTCCATCCTGAAGTGGAGTGCCGGACGGACCTCGAGAGCCTGGAGGAGAGCGCGTCCAAGGTGCTCGCCGCGCTGGCTGCCCGGGGCTTCTCGGCCTCCCCTGTAAGCCGGTGAGTTGTTCGAAAGTCCCGGCACGCGATCGCACGCGCATCTCCGGCGATGCTTTGCGGGTCTTGTGCCGGGCTGAATCGATCTCGCTTCGCTCGCCAATGTGAGCGCCTTCGATCCTGTGATATGCGCATTCTGATCGTTTCCGATCTACACGCGAATCTCGAGGCCCTTCGCCGCCTCCCTTCCGTCTGGGACGAGTTGTGGGTGCTCGGAGATCTCGTCAACTACGGCCCGAACCCCTGCGAGGTGATCGAGTTCGTGCGGGCGCACGCCGCGTTGGTTGTCTCGGGCAACCACGACCATGCGGTTGCCTGGGATGAAGACCCGCGCTGTTCGCACCGTTTCCGGCGGATGGCGGAGGAGACTGGCCGGTACACGAAATCGGTGATCACAGAGGACCAGCGCGCATTCCTCCGCGGTCTGCCCCGGACGGCGGCGCGCGAGTGCGCCGGTGTGCGCTTCCTGGCCTGCCATGCGGCGCCTCGCGACCCCCTCTACGAGTACCGTGCTCCCGAGTCACCTTTGTGGGAGGAGGAATCTTCCGAATCCACAGACGTACTGCTGGTGGGCCACACACATCTGCCCTTCTGCCGGTGTGCGGGCCGCATTGTCGTGCTCAATCCCGGCAGTGTCGGCCAGCCGAAGCACGGGCGGGCGCAAGCCTCCTATGCGCTGTGGGATGACGGCGAGTTCCGGCTCGAGTCGGTGGACTATCCCGTTGAGGAGACCGTCGCGAAGATCTCAGCGCTGCCGCTCTCGCCCGAGGCGAGGACCGATCTGATCAGCGTGCTGCGCAGCGGCTCGGCACTGGTCCGCTTCTCTCACACGGTTTCGTCGTGAGACCGAGGAGATGCCCGTGGATACGAGGCGCGCGACGGGAGCCGCCCGGAGGCGTACTTGAACAGTACGTCGAGGACGGCGAGCGAGCGCAACGAAGTAGACATGGGCAGATCGTGCGTCGTAACAGACAGCGTGTGAGAGATGCGGACTAGGGTTGTCCTGAGTTCCGGCCCGTCGCGATATCGGTCGCATCGCGCGTCGCCGGTAGCCGCTTCTTCCCTGTTTCACTCGGAAGCCTTTGCCCCATGCGCCGCGACTCAGCGTTTCGTTCCGGTGGCGAATCCGTGCAGTTTCACCTCGACCTTCTCTTCGAGGCTGTCGTAATACTCCTTGAGAACCGCGATCACTTCCGGTTTCGAGAACTCGGCCGGCACGGGCTTGCCTTCGCTCATCAGTTTCCTGAGCAGGGTGCCGGAGAGCAGCAGCCGCGCGCCACCCTTGTAGTTCCCGTTCTCGTCGATCACTGCTTTGCTCTCGTGCGGGCACGTCTTCATCGAAGCCATCGTTCTGCACTCGTAGCAGTAGAAGGTCCAGTCCATCGACAGCGGCCGCAGCTCCAGTGCGCCGGCCGGAATCTCGCTGAAAATCTTCTGTGCGTCGAAAGGCCCGTAGTAGTCCCCCACACCGGCGTGGTCGCGCCCGACGATCAGGTGCGAGCAACCCGTAGTTCTGCCGGAACACCGCATGCAACAGCGCCTCCCGCGGGCCGGCGTAGCGCATCTCCATCGGGTAGCCGCCCTGAATCACGCGGTCCTTGCGGAAGTATTTATTGACCAGCGCGTCGATCGCGCGCACCCTCACCGCGGCGGGAATGTCGCCCGGCTTCAGCTTGCCGACGAGTTGATGAATGTAGACCCCGTCGCAGACCTCGATCGCCACCCAAGCCAGGTATGCGTGGGAGTTGTGCATCGGGTTCCGCAGTTGGAGCGCCGCCACCGTGCTCCAGCCGCGCGCTTCGAACTGTGCGCGCGCCTCCGCCGGACGCTGGTAAATGCCTTTGAACATCTCCGGGTAGTACGACTCCGAGAGGACTTTCACCGGTCCCGCAAGATTGACCGGTCCCTGCTCGAGCACCTTCTCGACGCCCGGATGCGCCAGGTCGGCCGTCTTGAAAACCTCTTTGCACTCGCGCTCTTTGTCTATGGCGTACTTCTCGGTCACCTTCATCGTGCCCATGATGGCCTCGGCCTCGAGGTCCCACAGGGCCACCTCGTCGCCGGTCGCGACCGAGCCGGCGACGTCTTCGCTTGCCGAGAGCGTGATGGGGATCGGCCAGAACAGCCCGTTTTTGCCGGGCATGCTGCACGTATCGCAGCAGCCTTGCCAGTCCGCCTTGCCCATGAACCCGTCGAGTGGCGTGAACGCGCCGATTCCTATCATGATCAGGTCGCTGGTTTCGCGGCTGCTCATGGGAATCCTCTTCAGCGTCGCGGCGCGCTTCATCTCCTCTTCCCTCTCCACTCCTTCGAGGAGAAGAGGCTTCAGCTCCGGGCTTCCATGCGGCGGTACGAGTTTGTTCATTCAACGCCTCCTGGCGATGCAAAAGTCGGCCGATCGTCCGCGGGCGAACCGGAGCGGCGTTCGTGATTCCGCACACCCGGCTCGTCTCCGGCCGGCGCAGTTCGGATCTGCGCAACTGGCCCGGACGCCGCCCTCCAACGATTCTATCTTGGCCTCTGACGCCGCCCGCATTCCGGAACCGGAGGCGCACGGCCCGTTCGCACGCGTTTCGCGGTATTTTCGTCGTGATGACTTGTGTGGTTTCGGCTGGCGGTCTCCCGCACCACTAGCGCGCGGCGTGGAAGCGATCATGCACTTTCCGGTATCAGGTGTCGATTGTCCTCTCTGGTTGCCGCCGCTGGCGGGTTTCGTGATTTCCGTCTTCACCGCGCCTGCCGGTGTGTCCGGCGCCTTCGTGCTGCTGCCGTTTCAATTCAGCTTCCTCCACTTCACCAGCCCTTCCGTCACCGCGACGAACCTCGTCTATAACATCATCTCGACTCCCGGCGGTGTCTTCGGTTACGCCAAGGCTCGCCGGCTGGCGTGGCCGCTCGCCGCGGTGCTTGCGGCGGGTACGCTGCCCGGCGTGTGGGTCGGCGCGTTGCTGCGCGTGAAGTATTTCGCGCGCGCCGGTCCCTTCCAGTCCTTCGCAGGATGCGTGCTGGTGGTTTTGGGCGCCCGCCTGCTCTATACCTCGTTGCGGCCGGCCGGCCCTCAGCCGGAGGCGCGTAACGGTCCCGCCAGAGCGGCCGCGTTCCCCCGCAGCCGCATTGGCTGCAACCTCCTCGGGACGCATCTCACCTTCGAGCCGCTCACGGTTGCTGCCGTCGCGCTCGTTGTCGGTGTCATCGGCGGCATTTACGGAGTTGGTGGCGGAGCGATGATTGCGCCGTTCCTGGTGGCTGTTCTCGGGATGCCCATTCAAGCGGTCGCGGGCGCCTCTCTGTTCACCACGCTCGTCACCTCGGCCGCTGGCGTGCTCTCGTTCACGCTTCTGAGTGCGGGCGGGCCGAACGGGTACGGGGCGGTTCAGCCCGATTGGGCCCTCGGAGTACTGTTCGGTTGCGGCGGGTTGCTCGGCACGTATGCCGGTTCCCGTCTGCACGCCCGCCTGCCCGCGCGGTGGATCGTCTCTCTGCTCGCGTTCCTGGCTCTCGGACTCGGCCTCAGCTACCTCGCCGCAAGTGTGGCGCCCTGGCACTGGAAATAGCCGTTCCGCGCCTGTTCATAAGAGCCGGGCTCGCGCTCGGTCAGTGAATCGAAAGAATCCGCGTTCATCTGCGTTTATCAACGGCCAATACCTATGTGCCGCGCCAACGCAAAGCTCTCAGAGCAATGGTTAGCCGCTGATCAACGCGGCTGTTGCGGTGAACCGCGGGGGTCAATTTGTCCAGCTATCTCTTGGAGACTACACTAGCCTCTATGGCTGAGCCCACCCGCCGCCGCTTCATCAGCCGCTCGACAGCCGCCGCCCTTGGCTGGGCCCTCGTGCCCACCTGCCCCGGCGGGGAACGTCCCCGTACCTATGCGGACGACATGCCGGACATGCTCGCGTCCTATATGGCTCGCAAGCTGAACGCCCTTGCGTCGCACTGGGACGCGGAGCGAAGCAGGATCACGACGGCCGCCCAGCTCGAGGACCGCAATCGTTTCGTCCGCGCGAAGTTCCGTGAGATGGTGCACGGTTTCCCCCAGCGCAGCCCGCTCAATCCCATCGTTGTGCGTTCGGCCCGGCGCGACGGTTACCGCGTCGAGAACGTCATGTTCCAAAGCCGGCCGAACTTCTGGGTCACCGGCAATCTCTACGTGCCCGCGGGCAACGGGCCATTTCCAGGGATCATCTCCCCGTGCGGGCACTACCCGCTGGCGCGAATGGAGCCGGAATACCAGTTCGCTTACATGAACCTGGTTCGGAGCGGATTCGTCGTCCTGGCCTACGATCCCATCGGCCAGGGCGAGCGCCGCCAGTACTGGAATCCGCAGACCAACGAGACCGAGGTCGCTCCCTCGTCAATCTACGAGCACTCCATGCCCGGGCAGGTGCTGTTGCTCCTCGGCGAAGACCTCACGCACTACCGCATCTGGGACGGCATGCGCGCCATCGACTACTTGCTTACGCGCCCTGAGGTGGACCCTGACCGCATCGGTTGTGCCGGCCATTCCGGTGGCTCGACGCTCACCACGTTCATCAGTACGCTCGACGATCGCGTGCGTTGCGCTGTCGTGAATCAGGGCGGCACCGGGCACCGTTGGCCGCTCAATCCCACGCCCGACGGTCCGCTCGGCCCTTCCGACGTCGAGCAGAACTTCTTCCCCGCCGCCGTGCACGGCATCGATGTCTGTGACCTTTGGGTATCGATTGCGCCACGCCCGCTGCTCATGACGATTGAGGAAGACTCCGATGCCTTCCGGCGCACCAGGGAGCACATCACCAAACGCTACGAGCAACTCGGCGCCGCCGGCAAGTTCGCCACTGCGGAAGCGGACGATCCGCACTCGTGGACCGCCAAGCTCCGGCTGGCCACCTCGGACTGGTTCTCGCGCTGGTTCTATTCCAGGCCCGGCCCCGGCCGCGAGCCGGATTTCGAGCCGGCGCGCCCCGAACAGCTCTACTGCACCCCGAACGGCTCTATTCGTTACGCGCAGCAGGGCGACACCATCTTCTCACTCATCCTGAAAAAGGGCGCCGCCGCACCTGCCTTGTCAAAGCCCGCCCCCACGCGCCGCGAAATCGCCGGGCTGATCCGCTACCAGCGCAACGAGGGACCGCTCGCCGTGCGGCGCCTCGTCACCACGCCGCGAAAGGGATACCAGGTCGAAAAACTCGAGTTTCTCGCTGAGCCGGGCATCTACATTCCTGTCTGGGTCTTCGTTCCCGAAAAGCCCGGCGCAGGTCCGGTCACCGTCTTCGTGCACGAGGCCGGCAAGGAGGCCGAAGGTGTCGAATTCGGCCGCCTGGAGCGCATGGTCCGCAAGGGGCGCTTCATCGTCGCCGCCGACGTGCGCGGAGCCGGCGCGACGCAGCCGCCGCATTCCGGATGGGACCAGGAGGGCCGCTTCCGCCATCTCTTTGAGCCCGAAACCGCGCTGGCCTACATGGCGTGGTACATGGACGAGTCGCTCTTCGGGATGCGAGTCGGCGACGTCCTCCGCACCGTGGATTACGCTCTGAGCCGCGCCGACTGCGGTGGCCGTCGAGTGACGCTCCACGGCAAGGGCGCGGGCGCACTCTGGTCCCTTTACGCGGCCGCTCTCGATCCTCGCATCGGCGCCGTCATCGCGGAGAACGGTCTCGCTACCTACACCAGCCTCACCCGGGTGGACCGCTACACGCACACCGCCGGCATCTTTGTTCGCGATGTGCTCCTGCAGTTCGACCTTCCGCAGGTGGCCGCAACCGTCGCGGACCGCAACCTGGTTCTGGTCTCGCCGGTCGATCCCATGCACCGGCCGCTTGACATTGATGCCGCCCGCGCCGCCTACGCGTTCACCTCTCAGACCTACCGGACCGCGGGCGCCGCGGATCGCTTCCGCATTCTGGAGTCTCTCGATCTATGAACCGCCGCCGTTTTCTCGCCGCCAATCTGAGCGCGCTTCTCTCGCCCGTAGCGTTCGCCGCCCCGCGCTCCGTCCGCCTCGGCCACCGCGTCTTCCCCGGTCTCCACGAAATGGATGGCAACTGGGCAGCGCTGTTCGCCGCGAGCGATGGCAAGGTGTACGCCGGCCTGGCTTACCATGGCGGCGACGGCCACCTCGTGTTCTATGACTCCAAATCGGACCGCATGCACGATGCCGGCAACCTCACTGAGCTCGCCGGCGAGTCGCACCTGAGGCGCGGCCCCCAGTCCAAGATTCACGCAAAGTTCGGAGAAGGCAAGGACGGCCGCATCTACTTCGGCACCCACGGCGGTTACTGGTGGAACTACTCGCGCTTCGCCACCAAAGAGGGATATCCCGGCGCGCACTGGATGGCCTACGATCCGAAGACCGCCCGCGTTGAGGACTTCGGCCTCGGCGTGCCGAACGAAGGCGTGAACACCGGCGCCTACGATCCGCTCTTCAACCGCATCTACGGCCTGACGCATCCGCGCGGCCACTTCGTCTACTACGACGTCAAGTCCCGCAAAGCCATCGACAAGGGACGCGTGAACAACTTCGAGTCCATCTGCCGTACCCTCGGCATCGACGACCAGGGCAACGTTTACGGTAGCTTCGCCATCGGGCAGATCTTCAAGTACGATCCGCGGAAAGACGAAATTGAGGAACTGCCTGTGCGCCTTCCCATCCGCGAGAAGGGCATCTCGCTCGGCCGCGACTATGACAAATCCGAAACGGCTTGGCGCACCGTCGTCTGGGATACGAAGACGCGCCGGTTCTATGGAGTCGAAGAGAGCGCGACGATCCTGTTCTCCTTCGATCCGCGCGACAACACCGTCGAGCGCCTTGGCCAGCTCGCAATCCCATCGCTTGCCGCGAGCCGCGACGTGCCGTACGCCACTCTGGCCCTCACGCTTGGCCGCGACCGCAAGCTGTATTACGGTGCATCCGGCCGCGAGTTCGACTACAGCGGCAGCGCCGGCCTTGCCACCGCTCACCTCATCACGTATGACCTCGCTTCGAGGAAGACTGAAGACCTGGGTGAGATGCTGCTCGACGATGGGCGGCGCGTCTTCGGTGTCAACGCCGCCGACACCGGCCCTGACGGAACCGTCTACATGGTGGGCGCCATCGAGGTCCGGCCCGAGCCCGGCAAGCCGGTCGAGGCCGCGGGAAATATCGGCGATGCCTGGTACCGGCTGGCTCTGCTCATGTTCCGCTCCCGGTGAGGCTTTCCATGCGATACCTTCTCTGCCTTCTTCTGATCGCGATTCCAGTCGCCGCCCAGCGCTCGCTCGAAGCCGACCGGTCCGTGGTGAGCCAGGTTCGCATTGATCTGCGTGATCTCGGATACCCGCCCGTAGACGTCATCCCGTCTGACGAGTCCGCCATCCGCGCGCTCGCCGTTGCGCCCGGCGGAACCCTCTACGGCGCAACGAGCGGAAAGCGCAGCCACCTCTTCGTGCTGTTCCCCGCGCACGGTTACGTGCAGCCTCTCGGCTTCCTCCAAGGTGTCTCAATCATCCACCGCTCTTTGGTCGTCTCGCGCTCGGGCGACGTCTACATCGGCGCCGGCGATCGGGACGGCCATCTCTACCGGTACGTGCCAAAGAATGACGACGCGAAACCCATCCGCGTCGATGCGCCGCTCGATGTCACAGACCTTGGCGCCCCCGCCACCGGCGAAGGCGTTTACAGCCTCGCGATTGATCGCGAGAAGAACGTGATTTACGGGCTGACCCGGCCCAGCGGGCACTTCTTCAGCTACGCTCTCGCGACCTCCAAGTTCGCTCTGCACGGCAAGGTTGCCGAACACGATATCCCCGGGGAGAAGTTCGAAGCCTATAAGAACATCGGCCGCTCGCTCGTGGTCATTCCGGGCGGCCACGTCCTGGCTTCGGGCGAGAACGGCGCGATTTTCCACTTTGACCCGCTGCAACAGACCCTCGCGCGCACGCCCCTCACTCTGCCCGGCGTGCCCGGACGCGAGCCCTACAGCGGCGCGGACGCGTGGGCCATCGCGGTGAGCGGCTGGGTCTACGGCGGCGCCTCCGACGGCTACCTCTTCCGGCTCGATCCGAGTCTGGCGCGCGTCGAGAATCTCGGCAAGCCGCTCAACCAGTACCGCATCCGCGGGCTGGTGTTTGCGGAGAATGGCAAGCTCTATGGCGTCGGCGGCGATGACGACGAAATGGCGCGCCTCTTCTCCTACGATCCAGCAAGCGGCGTCTACGACGTCCTCGGCATGATCGACGTCAACCGCCGCCCGTACTACTCCTGGCACGCCTATGTCATCGATGCGGTAGCCGCCGGCCTCGACGGCACTATTTACTTCGGCCAGGCTGAGCGCAAATCAAAGCTGTACCTGTACCACCCGTAAGGGCGTCAGGCTATTTTGCGGCCTTTGCAGCCTTGCGGACCGCCACCCAACGCCTCTTCTGGGCCGCGGCCATTCGCCTTCTTGCTGCGGGACTCACTGTGCGCTTTGGCGTCGATGCCGCATCTGCGCTCTTGGTCTTGGCTACAGAGCGCCCTGTGCCCAGCAACTTCTTCACTTGGGCGATCTGTAATTCGATCCGTTCACGCTGCGCTTCCAGCCCGGCGAGGGCCGCTTGCCATACAACAGGATCCAACTCTTTTGTGCGAGCCATGTGAATGCCAGAGTAACATCCCGGAGTCACTCTGGACAACACGGCGGTATTCACCGCGGCATTCACGCCCCCGAATTTCCCGCCGCTGGCTTCCGGTTTCTTACTCCTGGCTCCTGGCCTGTGATTTCCTCGCTGTATGACGGCCACGGGCTTGCCCGTTTGTCTTTTGGGGGGCAGACGCCCTCGTCTGCGAGCCGACCCCCTGGTCGGCCCTCTGGACTTTCTACATTTGGTGAGAATTCTGCGCCTCGCGGTCCACTATCTCGGAGCCGTCCGCCACCAAGCCCGAAGGGCAAAAGATACTAGTACATCGTCCAGTTAATTCTTTATAGTATTATCCTTGCGGCCGGTGCGTGCCTTGCGGCGTCTTCTCCGAGGCTTGCGCGGGTGGGCATCCTGATATTGTTTGGTGGCCTCGATGATGCGCTG
>Ga0209777_10006599_pt1 | contig 13046 bp, 11 predicted proteins | sample FrelakmetHBP12HB_FD_187147 | JGI IMG/M metagenome (GOLD analysis project Ga0209777, IMG submission 187147) | Freshwater lake sediment microbial communities from the University of Notre Dame, USA, for methane emissions studies -HBP12 HB (SPAdes)... | ecosystem: Environmental > Aquatic >...
AGATTGACCTCCTGGACGCCCGGCCCGCCGGACGACCACTGGCCCCAGTCGTAGTTGCCGGGGGCACCCTTCTGCTGCCACTCGGAATAAGACTCTCCCAACTGGTCATAGCGGGAGCGTTTCTTGGTGTCGCTCAAGACCTGGTAGGCCTCGTTGATCTCTTTAAAGCGGTCCTCGGCCTGCTTGTTGCCGGGGTTGCGGTCCGGGTGATATTGCATGGCCAGTTTGCGGTAGGCGCTTTTGATGTCGTCAGCGCCGGCGCCGCGGGGAACGCCCAGGATCTTGTAGTAATCTCGATATTCCATACAGCACTCTCATCCGCAGTTATAACTTATAAATATATTCTAGACCCCGGCGGAGGGCTGGTCAAGCGCTGGGAGGGGGGTCTAATGCAACTCTAACATGCTGTTGGCGATTGGAGAAGGTGGCAGTATACTTGGCGGACATATGAATTCCATCTGTGTCTACTGTGGTTCCGCCAGACAAGCCTCCCAGGTCTATATCCGCGCCGCCCGCCAGATGGGTGAGACGCTGGCGCGGCGAGGCCTGACCCTGGTATATGGCGGCGGCCGGACCGGGCTGATGGGCGCGCTGGCCGACAGCGTGCTCGACAGCGGCGGCCAGGTGATCGGCGTCATCGTCGAAAGCATGAACACGCCCGAACTGGCCCACACCCGCCTGACCCACCTGGAGGTGACAGCCACCATCCACGAGCGCAAGCGGCGCATGTACGAACTGGCGGACGGGTACATTGCCCTGCCAGGCGGTTACGGCACGCTGGATGAGCTCTTCGAGACGCTCACCTGGGCGCAGATCGGCGAACACAGCAAGCCGGTGGGTCTGTTGAACGTGAACGGCTATTACGATGCCTTGCTGGCCATGCTCGACAAGGCCCTGGAAGAAAAGTTCCTCTTCCCCGAGCACCGGCGCGCCCTGCTGTGCGACTCCCGGCCGGAGGCCTTACTGGATGCGATGAGTGCCTACCAGCACCCGCACGAGGCGGTGAAGCGCTGGATGAAGCAGGAGTGAGAAGAGCAGGAGGCGGAAAGATATGAACTCCTCGAAATGGGTTATCCAAATTTTGATATTATGCTCTCTGGTCTCTGCCTGCACTGGTGTCTCGTCCACACCAACCAGCCCCTGGATGACAGAAGAGCCCATCTCCCCTACCCAAACAGCCAGGGCGACTGCATCCGCATCCCTCCTTGTTCCTACACCCACCCTCGCAAATACTCCCACCGGAACCTGGATCACCCTGAGCCCTGACTCGGGCAAACCGGGAACGGTCATCCAGATCGACGGTTACTTCGCGGGAGGCCTCTCCGGGCAGGAACTGATCGACAACAATTACTTAACCCATGGGGACGTCTGCTGGGATGGTTGCCAGGACGGGCTGCTCGAGGAAGCAGTGGATGTAAACTGGTCTGCGACTGAGCCAGGCCATTTCAGCCTCCAGATCGTTGCCCCCTCTGCACCCTGGTTGGCCTCCGACGGGCTGCATCCTTTGCAGCCGGGTGATTACCCGATCACTATCCAAACCCTAAACCTGAGCTCTGAAGAATGTCCTTCAGGAACAAAATGTCTGGTCGCTCCCCTGGCCAGCGCCTCATTCCATCTGAGCAGTGGGTATATGGGATCTGGATGTCAGGACCAATCCTGTGGGATACTCCATGCCCAACCCTCAGAAGGAGCGCCGGGTGCCGTGATCCAGGTAACCGGTTGGGCGCCTCTCCTGGAGGTCATCGGCCAGCCCTTTGGCTATTACTTGATGCTCGAAACAAAAACAGGCGCACCTGCTTATCAAAACATGATTAGCCTGGCCACGGTTCAGCAAGGGATGGACGGCAGCCTGTCAGCCACCTTCAGGGTGCCCCAGTACGAGGGTGATGGGTCGCCAATCGATCCAGGAACCTACACGCTGGCACTGGATGCAAGTGTCCTGACACTTGCCAAAGGCGGACCGCCTGCAATGATCGCTCCAGCTTCCTTCAAAATTACCGCCGCTCCCGCCTGGGTGGCGCGCGAACGCAGCGCGCCCCTCTGGATCCAACCGGCCGGTTCGATTGATGAGACAATCAGTGTTGATCCCTCCAATCCAAAACGGTTGGCTTACTGCGAGACCGGGGCAATCCGCTACACCCAGGATGGAGGTCAGAGTTGGGCTTCGATCCCCACCAGCGCCGTCAAAAACCTGTCCCCGTCCACCGGCATCCTCGTGGGCGACCAGGGCGCCGGGCAACCCCATTGCATATCCGTGACCATGGATTCTATCCACCCGGACAGTTTCTACGCCGTCTTCGGTGCGGTGGACGAGCAATATGGGCCGCCCCCAATCTACTATGTCGGTTACTTCACGACCGACCTTGGCAAAACCTGGCAGCTTGTCCCGGTGCCATCTGTTCAGATGACTCCTTCGGGGGCTGAAGGAAAATTCGGCGGTTTCTGGACGGACGGAAAGGCGGTACAGGCGCTTTATTTTGGCGAGGCGGTCAGCCCGGACCAGGCACCGCCGGTACAGGCCAAACAGACCACGAATGGTGGAATAACCTGGAATCTTACCTCGCTCACCTGCCCCTCTGGCGGGCCCTGTCTGAGGTGGGGCCCCGCACCGGGCGCTATCTACGGGATGGGATCCGATCTGCTGCAGGGGGTCATGGCCTCGTACGATAACGGCCAGACCTGGCAGCCAACGGGCGAATCCGCCGAGCTGCGTCAGGGTTGGCCGTTCCAACTCGTGGCCTTTTCCCAGGATGAAGCGCTCATGCTCAATGGCAGGCCTCCATATCCAATGCTTTTCACCCCGGATGGTGGCAGGACCTGGCAGGCGCTGGCCCTGCCGCCTTTACCTGGAGCCAATTCGGGTTGGCCTTCCGGATACCCCGGCCTGCAGATGCTCCCTGACGGAAGCCTTCTGTCGATGAACCCGGATACCGGTAAGTGGTGGGTTCTGCCGCCCGCTGCCCGGGGTTGGTGCGCCTCCAAAATCACATCTCCGGATAAATACTTCCCCCTTTTACAGGTTCTTGGGGATCGGGTCTGGTGGTTGTCTTTAATGGGTGTGCCTGAAAGCGCCCTTCTCAGTAGCTTTGTCTGCCAGTAGTGAACGATCTTTTTGTAAATGACAGAGTTCCTGCGAAGACATCCAGGCCTCACTCCAGCGAGTGCCCTGCCTGGGAAGAGTTTCTGTATTCGGCGGCGGGTAGGACCGGGCAGAGGGGCGACTCCCATCCGGACGGCTTTGCTGGATGCGATGAGTGCCTACCAGCCTCCGCACGATGCGGTGAAGCGCTGGATGACGCAGGAGTGAATAATAAAAACTTGCGAAAAAAGGGTATGCAGTGGGTGCTTCGCACCCACTGCATACCCTTTTTATGTTCCCACCGGCCGGTTCTCATAAAGCGTCCACAGCTCCTTCAATGCCTGTTCGAGCCTTGTCCCTAAAGCCTCCCCGCCTTGGGTTGTCACATCGTCGGCATTGTCGAACACCACATAGGGAACCTGCATCCCTTCGATCACCAGGGATTGGGGATCATACTTGCTGACCTCCCTCCAATCGGTTTCTTTATATAAACGTTCCAGTTTCTCGTCCGGCAGGGAATGTTCCAGGATGCTGTCCGGTTTCTCGGGGTTGAATCGTTTTCTATTCTTTCGCAGGGATTCTTCCCACGTGACATCCACGTACAGCACCGCCGCTTTTTCGAGTATTTGCCTGGATAGATGCGAAAATGCCGAGCGATACCCGCCGTGCTCTGTGCCGCGCGAGAATTCGATGATCGTCGTGGACGCTTCGCCATCCTCTGGGAGGTCCCGCAGTTTTTTCTGGTATTCCAATCCGATCCGCTCGATTAAAAGGTCCCAGAGATAGTTGGAGAGGAAATACCCTTCTGGATCGGTATGCAAACGGGGATGCCCCATTTTCTCCAGCAGCGCGTCCTCCTCGAACCAGGCCCAGATCATCGGGAAGTCATCGATCTCCTCGAACCTGCCCAGGTGCATGCGCCGCCTCCTTTCCTCGGGCGGCATCCTTTTGAGATAATCGATGATCTCGCTTTTCCCGGCGGCTGGCCTGGCGATCAACAGGAGGATGTCAAACAGGTTCTTTTCGCTCATTTTGGACTCCCTTCAGATGCGCCTCTCTCCATGGCCGGTGCAGGCGGAAACAAGGTCCACTTGAAGGCCAGGAGCAGGGGCGAGAAGAAAAAGGCTCTTTTCATGCGACCCTTTCCCATGGAACTCCCTTAAAGTATAGCAGTCCACCGGGAAAGGGGCAACGAATTATCATGAATGAATTGGGTCGTGTTCGCGGCTGCTCGGTAGTTGGCGTACCGGGACAATTGCTTGAATATCTTCGCGGCGGTAACCGGCCTCCCTGGGCGAAACAGGCGAGATAAATTGCGTCATACCACCAGAATGGGTATACTATATATACAATTCGCATCTGCGGGGGAGACCTCGCCCGGGAAATCGACCATGCCCAAACAACCTGTTTTGAAAACCACACCATCCCTGACCGATGAACAACTCGAAGCGCTGCGGACCCTGATGCCGCAGGTATTTACCGAAGGCAAGATCGACTCGGACAAGCTGCGCGCCACATTGGGGGATCTGGCTGACGACCGTCCCGAACGTTATTCCTTCTCTTGGGCCGGTAAACGGGATGCCATCCGATTGCTGCAAGTGCCTTCGCGCGCAACACTCCTCCCTGCCAGGCACGAGTCGCTCGATTTCGATACCAGCCAGAATATCTTTATAGAGGGCGACAACCTGGAAGTGCTCAAGCTGCTCTATAAGCCCTATTTCGGGCGCGTCAAGATGATCTACATCGACCCGCCCTACAATACCGGCAACGACTTTATTTACCCCGACAACTTTGCAGACCCGCTGGACACCTACCTGAAACTGACCGGTCAGAAGGACAGTACCGGCAACCTGCTGACATCCAACCCTGAGACCGGCGGGCGCTACCACTCGTTCTGGCTCTCGATGATGTACCCGCGCCTATTCTTATCAAGACAGTTATTGTGTGATGAAGGCGTTATTTTCGTAAGTATAGATGATAACGAACAAGCAAATCTTAAACTCTTGATGGATGAGATTTTTGGGCAGGAGAACTTCATAGAATCTTTTGTGTGGAAGAAGAGCTATGGTGGCGGAGCAAAGGAAAAATATGCTGTCACCCAGCATGAATATATTTTGATGTATGCAAAAGATAAAGAAAAAATTAAAGACTTGATATTGCCTCCCGACGAGGATGTTGAAAAGAGATATTACAAGTACAAAGATGAAAAATTTGAAACTCGAGGTGGATATCGATTGAATCCGTTAGAAGCATCGGCAAGTATGGATGTGCGTGAAAACTTAAGGTATTCAATAATCGATCCTCAAACAAAAGAAGAAGTTTTTCCCAAGCGCCAATGGTGGTGGAGTAAAGATAGGGTTGAAAAAGCTCTTGCAAATAACGAATTGGTTTTTTCCCGAACTGGAGAGCGGACAATAGTGTCTTATAAACAATATTTAAGAGATGATCAAGGAATTAAAAGGGGAGCAAAACCGTTCTCAATAATTGACAAAATCTATACCCAGCATGGCACTGAGGATCTTAGAACTTTTTTCGAAGGCAATGTAATTGTTCAATTTCCAAAGCCTGTGAGGTTATTAAAGTTCTTAATTAATTTGGGCGCATCTGATAAGTTCGGTATTATCATGGACTTCTTCTCTGGCTCAGCCACTACTGCACAAGCAGTGTTAGAACTCAACCGCGAAGATGGCGGCAACCGCAAATTCATTCTGGTTCAGTTGCCCGAACCTACTGATAATCAGCAATTCTCTACAATTGCCGAAATTGGCAAGGAACGCATTCGGCGCGTTGTTGCACGCATGAAAAAAGAGCGCGAGGGTCAACTAGCGCTTGACAAGCCAGAGGATCTGGGGTTCAAGGTGTTCAAGCTGGCCCCGTCAAATTACAAACAGTGGGATGGCGCACAGCCGGATGCCGCCGCCTACACGCGCCAGGCCGAACTGTTCGCCGATCCGCTGGTGGAAGGCTGGCAGTCGGAAAACGTGCTCTATGAAGTGGCATTGAAAGAGGGCTATGGGTTGAATGTCCAGGTTGAAGAAACTGCGGTTAAAGGTGTTCAGCGAGTCACCGACCCCGATAAAGGCCAGTCCTTCTACCTCGCCCTGGCCAGGAAGCTTGCCTCGAAGGGCCTTCGTCCGCTCAACTTGAAGAAGGACGATTTGTTCATCTGCCGAGACGCGGCCCTGGATGATGAAGCGGCGGCCAACCTGGCGCTGCAGTGTAGGTTGAAGACGATATAACAGGAGACAATATGGCTCTGTATCATGAGGAAACTCTTCTCATAATTACAAAAACATACCCCTCCCCGAGCCGGAAATATCGTGAAACATCTTGTGTGGCTGCAATCAACCAGGATGGTGAAATGCGCAGACTTTTTCCTATTCCATTTCGTTTATTGGATGGTGATATGCAATTTAAACGCTGGGAATGGGTTAAAGCGCAAATCACCAAAGCATCGGACGACCACAGGACAGAAAGCTTCAAAGTAGATATCGACTCAATCGAAAGAATACAAAGAATGGGAACCGATCAAGGCTGGGCGGAAAGGATGCAATGGATTGCTCCCCACTTCTTACAAAATTACGACGCATTGGAAACTAGGCGACAGACCACAGGCCAAACGCTTGGATTCATCCGCCCTGTTGATTTTACCTTGATAATCAAACCTTCTGACACGCCCGATTGGGCGCCAGACGAGAAGGCGAAACTTATCCAAGACGGCCTGTTCGATTCAACAGATCTCCGAACTATGTTACCCTTGAAAAAAGTGCCTTTTGATTTTTATTACTCATATACCTGCCAAACACCAACAGAACAGCAACTGTATAAGCACAAATTGACAGATTGGGAAGTTGACGCTCTTTATTGGAATTGTCAGAGGGATTATGGACAGAACTGGGAAGAATATTTCCGCCTTCGTCTCGAAGCTGATTTTAGTCAAAATAAGGAGATTGCATTTTTGATGGGAACGATGCACCGTTTCCCTGATCAATGGCTCATTGTAGGGTTGGTATACCCTCCAAAGTTGGAGGCCAGACAACAGGCTTTGTTTCTCATGCCTCCAGGTGATTAATCATTAATCCACCATCAGTTTGAGCCAAAACAGCGTCTGCAACATAATTGCGATGGCAATGTGAATGATCAGCTTCAAAACAAATTAAACAACAATTTTCTTTTTGGACCATTTCGGTCAAGAGTTCGATCTCTGTGCTTTGCAGTTTCAAGTGTTCTAGATACCTTTTAGAAAATCTATCCCAATCCTCATCATCACGATATTCATGGCGAATTTTACGAGGCGCGCCTAAATCACGTAAATGAATATACCGGAAGCCATAAGATTCCGCGTGTTTGGATAAAGCTGTTTTAGAAAAACCTGATTTCCGGCTAAGAGGTAATTCTCTAATATCGACAATTGTTTGAACTTTATTACGATCCAGGATACTGAAAAAATCTTCTACATCAAGACCTTCGTATCCAAGCGTTGTAAGCACCATAAAAATTCCTCGCTGAGTATATTGACCTTTGATAATACATTTTATGACTTTATTACATTAGAAGTCAACCCCCATTTATGGGGGAGGATTAACCAATGCAATTTAAATTCGACGCCAATCAGGAATTCCAGTTACAGGCCATCGAGGCGATTACCGCCCTGCTCGAAGGCCAGCCGCCTCTGGAGAATGAACTGCGCCTGTCACTCAGCGCAAACCTGGCCGCCATCCCTAACCGCCTCGACCTGGACGAAGCCGATTTAACCCGCAACCTGCGACAGGTCCAGGAAGCCAACCGACTGCCGCAGGATGACGCCCTGCAGGTGATCGAGTCCGAGATCGAGACCGCGGAAGGCCACAAATTTGTGCGCTTTGCCAACTTCTCGGTCGAGATGGAAACCGGCACTGGAAAAACCTACGTCTACCTGCGCACCGCCCTCGAACTGCACCGGCGTTACGGGCTGCGCAAATACATTGTGGTGGTGCCTTCGGTCGCCATCCGCGAAGGCGTGCTCAAGACCCTGCAGATCACCGAAACCCACCTGCGCGGCCTGTACGACAACGTCCCCTGCCGCTACTACGTCTACGACTCGGCCAACCTGAGCCAGGTACGCCAATTCGCCCTGTCGGACGGGGTCGAGATCATGGTCATGACGATCGACTCGTTCAACAAGGCCTCCAACGTCATCCGCCAGAACACCGACCGGCTGCAGGGTGAGACGCCCATCCACCTGGTGCAGGCGGCGCGGCCCATCTTGATCCTAGACGAGCCGCAGAACATGGAAAGCGAACTGCGCATCCGGGCGTTGGCCGCCCTCGACCCACTGTTTGCCCTGCGCTATTCGGCCACCCACCGCAACCCCTACAACCTGGTTCACCGCCTGACGCCTGCCGAAGCCTACCGCCAGGGTCTGGTCAAGCGCATCGAAGTGGCCGGCGTCGAAAAGGAAACCGACGAGAACCGGGCCTTCCTGCGCCTGGACGAAGTGCGCAGCGAAAAGAAGACTCTTACCGCCCGCATCGCCGTCCACAAGCTGATGAAGGGCGGCACGGTCAAGGAACAGGTGGTCACCGTTCACCCAGGCGAATCACTGGAGGCTAAAGCCAACCGCCCCGAGTATGCCGCCTTCGTGGTTGAGGAAATGGACGCTGGGGCTGGGACGGTACTCTTCACTGACGGGACGACCCTCAGCCTGGGCGAAGCGCGCGGCGCGGACAAGGAAGCCATTTTCGATTCGCAGATCCGCTATACCTTGGGCGAGCACTTTCGCAAGCAGGCCCATCTGCGCGAGCGCGGAATCAAGGTGCTCTCGTTGTTCTTCATCGACCGGGTGGATAACTATGCCCTGGCGGATGGCTTGATCCGACGACTGTTCGAGCGCGCCTTCCTGGAATTGCGAATGACTTTCCCGGAATGGAAAGATGTATCTCCCGAGAAGGTACAGGCCGCCTACTTCGCTGCCCGGCGCACAAAAGAAGGCCAGGTCATCTACGAAGACAGCAAGACTGGCGAATCCGAGAAGGACCGCGAAGCCTACGACCTGATCATGAAAGACAAGGAACGCCTGCTCTCCTTCGATGAACCGACCAGCTTTATCTTTTCTCACTCCGCCTTGCGAGAAGGGTGGGACAATCCCAACGTTTTCCAGATTTGCACCCTGAACCAGACCACTTCGGAAGTGAAGAAGCGACAAGAGATCGGCCGCGGTGTACGCCTGGCCGTCAACCAGGACGGCGACCGGGTGCGCGACGAGCAGGTCAACGTGCTGACGGTGGTTGCCAACGAGAGTTACGCGCACTACGTCAGCCAATACCAGACCGAAATCGAAACCGAGTTCGGTCGCGAAGGCCTTCCGCCCCAGCCAGTAAATGCCCGCCAACGCGGCATGGCCCGCCTGCGCAAGGAATACCTGCTCAAACCGGAATTCAAAGAACTGTGGGCGCGCATCAAGCATAAGACCCGCTACGCTGTGCGCATCGACACACCCCAATTGATCTCCGATGTGGTAGAGGAGTTGAACCAGGCCGAGATCCGCCCGCCGCACGTGGAAATTCGCAAGGCGAAAGTGGAGACGGAAGGCGAGGCTTTCGTGGCAGTCCAGGTGGCCGAACGCGGCACACCCTATACCCCTGAAGCGCAGCCCTTCCCTAATCTGGTCGAAGTGCTGTCGGCCCTGCTCGAGCGCACCTCCCCACCGGTCCGCCTGACCCGCCGCACCCTGCTGGAAATCTTCAAGCAGGCCTGCCCCCAAATCCAGGCGGCTGCGCTTAAGAACCCGTTCGAGTTTGCCACCATTGCAGCGCACTTTATCAAGGCTAAACTGGCCAATCAATTGGTGAACGGTATCCAGTACGAGAAGATCAACCAGTGGTACGAGATGACCCAGTTCGAAGACATCCCCGGTTGGTCCGACAACCTGGTGCCGGCCGCGCATTCGGTCTACGACCACGTGGTTTATGAATCCGAGATCGAAAAAGCCTTTGTGGAAGGTCTTGAGCATCGCGAGGACGTGAAACTTTATGTAAAACTTCCAGGCTGGTTCACTGTCCCTACTCCGGTTGGCGAGTACAACCCTGACTGGGCCATCGTCTTGGAGCCGCGCGACGAATTCGGAATGCCTACCGGGGAGGAGATGCTCTATCTGGTCCGTGAGACGAAAGACACCACCGACCTGACTGAACTCCGTCTTGACGAAGCCCGCAAGATCCACTGCGGAGAGAAGCATTTCGAAGCATTAAATGTTTCGTTTGATGTGGTCAAAAACGCGCAGGAAGTGTAGATGAATCTCGAAGAGGCCCGAAAAGTTTTGTGGTTACGCAGTAATCCCCATCCATTGGGAGAGTTACTGGATGAAGGCTATCTTACAAGAGAAAGGCTGGAGTGGGCTGTTCAATGGGCTTATAGCCCCAAGCTCCAACAAGCCGCAAAGGTACTCCTGGATACTGGAAGCTCAAAAGAGAAAGAATTGGAGAAACAAAACGCATCGGGAGCATCTCCAGAACCATCCCTTGAAATTGGAATCCGCCTGGATCAAGCGCGTGCCACGCAATGGCCTTTTCCTCCCTACAAAGGTCAACCAATGGGAGCCCTTGTAGAGTCGAAGCAACTTTCACTCAAAGACCTGGGCTATGCTATAGAGAATGCCTGGGATGAGAAAGTCCGGCGAGCGGCAATTGCACTATCATTAGTGCGCTTCGAGCGAGCTGTCAAAGAACCTGACCCTCCGGCAGGGTTTGTCCAAATCATTTCAGGCGGAAGAAGCTACTCCGAGAAAAAACAATCGCGACTTACTTTACTCGAAGGAATGTTTTTTGGTGCGCTGGTTGTCCTGATGATTGTTCTGATTATATGGGGAGTGACAGATATTCTAAGACCACATCCAAATGCTAAACAGGCATTCGAGGCCCTCTCTTCGCCTGCCGGGATAATGGCAATAATTATTGCCTTGGGTCTTGCAGTCTTCGCTACATCGTTAGCCTACTTCATTCCTGATCAATTTACCAAAAAAATCGATAAGCAGATTGAAGCGTACCGGCTCGGCGAAGAGGGCGAAGATAGAACTGTCCAAATGATCATTCAAGCGCTGGATGGTAATTGGACGCTAATTAGAAATGTCAGCCTTCCCGGTCGGAATAAAGGAGACTTGGATATTGTCCTGGTCGGGCCGCCCGGAGTCTGGTCTCTTGAAGTAAAAAATCTTCGCGGGGAATATCGTAACATTGGGGAAACCTGGGAATATCGCAAAGGTAAAAAATGGAAAACTTCGCCTGCAAATCCGAGCAGGCAGGCATTCAAAAATGCTATTCGTCTGGGAAATTTCTTGAAGGCAGACAATCTAAAAGTATACGTAAATGCTACTGTCGTTTGGGCGAACGAAGAAAGTCCTTTGTTTGTGGAAAACCCGTCCACAGCCGTTTGGCTGTACAATCGTCTGCCCGATGAATTAGGAAATATCTGGCATGGGGAAAAGCTTTCCGAAGCAGAACGAAGGAAGATTGTAGAGAAGTTCAATAAATTGTGCGATGCACAGAAAAAAACTAGATAATAACCACCAGGGATGATGTATGGGTTGCCTGAGGAAGAGATAAAGATAGTTGAGAGATAATAAAGAAAAAAACCGAATCAGAATCTTGTAGTTCTTTTATAGCCACGAAATTTTGATTTCGTCTTCCAACGCCTTGAATTCTTTATAGCCAGTAATCAGTTCCGCTTTACGGCTCTTTGCCAGCGCCGCGGCAAAATAATCGCCATAAGCAAGTTTGCCATTGGCTTTAAAAACGGCGGCCTGGCGGGTCAGTCCCCAGTCTGCATCCACAATGTCAATGGCCATCCCCTGGATTTCATGAATGTACTGGTCCGCCGTTTCGGTTGAGGTCGTGCGTGCAATGGAATACCACACTTCCCCCAGGTTTACAACACTCATCAAGAGTTTTAGATCGCTCTCTTCTGCTTTGAGAAGCAGGCCTCGCACTAGGTCTGCGCCCGGCTCATCTTCGAAAAAAGCCATCAGTGCATAAGAGTCAAGCACTTTGGTGGCCATGTTCACTCCCTTTCCTTATCTTTGCGGCGTTCGTCAACGAGCACCTTCAGGGTCCCTTTCCCCTTCAAAGAACCTTGCAGGTTTCTGAGATACTGTTCGGTGACTGGCTTTAAATTGATCGAATCGCCAATATCGGTAACGATGATCTTTGTGCCGTTTTTGATCCCATATTTCCGCCGTAACGTTGCCGGAATGACGATTTGGCCCTTCACAGTTGCGTAAGTTTCCATTTCGGAATTCTCCTTTCAGTGCCTATATATTACCTCAAGTATAATAGTAAGTCCAGTGTTTAATAGTACTACTTGTTATTCAAATTACAACTTTCAAGGGCTTCATTTCGGCGGCCGTTCACTATTTCCCTCCGCTCCTCTGCTTCCCACCTTCTGTATACAATACTCTTCCTTGGAGACCTGTTTTGTGTTACAATTGCAATACGAACAGAAACGGAGGAACAATGACCAAGACAACTGCCATTACCGTGCGCCTGGATCCCCAGGTAAAAAAGGATGCCCAGGCCATATTGAAAGAATTAGGGCTGACCACCTCGCAGGCCGTCAACCTGTTCTTCAAGCAGGTCAGTTTGAACAAGGGTCTGCCTTTCGCTGTGGAAATCCCCAATGAGGCGACCATTCAGGCCATCGAAGATGGTTTAAACAAACGCAATGTAAAAACTTTTGAAAATGCCGAAGCCGCCCTCGATTATCTGGGTCTGTAGCCATGCGCAAGGTTGTCCTTACCGCTCAATTTGAGAAAGATGTCAAACACGCAAAAAAACGTGGTTGCGATATGAGTAAATTAAGCGAAGTCATCCGGTTCTTATGCCAGGGCGACCTTGAAGACCGTCAATACCGGGACCATCCCCTGAAAGGAAAATACGAAGGCCTTCGTGAGTGCCACCTTTCCCCCGACTGGCTATTGATCTACCATTCTTCCATC
>Ga0209777_10006601_pt1 | contig 13041 bp, 10 predicted proteins | sample FrelakmetHBP12HB_FD_187147 | JGI IMG/M metagenome (GOLD analysis project Ga0209777, IMG submission 187147) | Freshwater lake sediment microbial communities from the University of Notre Dame, USA, for methane emissions studies -HBP12 HB (SPAdes)... | ecosystem: Environmental > Aquatic >...
CTTGTTCCAAATTCACAATAATCGCAGGGATATCCTTGCGGGGGATATACTTCGTATCAGTGATTTCAACTACTTTTTCTTTAATAGGTTTGACAATCGTCGTCGGAATAATATTATGAACCTTGTTGAACTCAAGCTGCAGGGTTCTTCTTCGATTTGTCTCCGCTACCGCCTTCTGAATCGAATCCGTCAGCACATCCGCATACAACACAACCTTTGAGTTCACATTTCGAGCAGCTCTGCCAATAATCTGAATTAAACTGCGCTCATCACGTAAAAATCCTTCCTTGTCAGCATCACAGATCCCAATAAATCCAACCTCAGGGATATCAATCCCCTCACGTAACAGATTAATACCAACCAAAACATCGAACTTTCCAAGACGAAGCTCACGGATAATCTCAGACCGTTCAAGGGTATCAATCTCAGAATGAAGGTACCGTGTTTTAATTCCTTTTTCAGCAAGATACTCAGAAAGTTCTTCAGCGAGTTTCTTGGTTAAGGTATTCACCAAAATCCGATCACCTCGTTTCACCGTCGTCTGAATCTCACCTATCAAATCATGCACTTGACCGTCTATCTCCCGTACCTCAACGGGAGGATCCACAAGACCAGTCGGCCTGATGATTTGTTCAACAACCTGCTGTGATTTCCCAAGCTCATACTCAGCGGGTGTCGCAGAAACAAAAACAACGGTACGCATATACTGCTCAAATTCTTTGAACATCAATGGTCGATTATCATATGCGCTCGGCAAACGAAACCCATAATCAATCAGCGCTTGCTTTCGAGAATAATCACCATGGTACATCCCATGAATCTGTGGGATAGTCCGATGACTCTCGTCAATAAACAACAGGAAATCATCAGGGAAATAATCAAGAAGACAGTACGGTTTCTCCCCCGGTTTTCGCCCATCAAGATGCCGCGAGTAATTCTCAATTCCTTTACAAAACCCGGTCTCCTCAATCATCTCGAGATCATACAATGTCCGTTGCTTCAACCGATGTGCCTCCAACATCGGCAATTGAGGCAAGCGTTCCTCTAGTTCTTTTTTAATCGATACAACCGCCCGTTTCTGGCTACTCTCAGGGATGACGAAATGTTTCGCAGGAAAAATGAAAAAATAATTGAGGACCTCAACTGTTTCACTGGTAACCTTATTCAGCTCCTTTATCGACTCAATCTCATCGCCACACATCTCAATACGATAGATGTTATGATAATACCCAGGGATCACATCAATCGTATCACCCTTCACACGGAAACGCCCTGGTTGAAGCTCGGCATCATTCCGCTCATATTGAATCTCAAGTAATCGTTTCAACAACTCATTTCGCTGGACATGTTGTCCCTTCCGGATTTCAAATCCTAACCCCTGATATTCATGGGGATTCCCCACGTTATAGATACACGAGACAGAGGCGACAATAATCACATCACGCCGTGAGAGTAACGAGGCGGTCGCAGCCAGTCGCATCTGCTCAAGTTTCGGGTTCACATCCGCATCTTTCTCAATGTATAAATCCTTCTGCGGAAGATACGACTCCGGTTGATAATAATCATAATACGACACAAAATACTCGACACGATTCTCCGGGAAAAACTCCTTAAACTCGCTATACAACTGTGCAGCAAGGGTTTTATTGTGGGCAATCACAAGAGCTGGTCGCTGAACGTGATTGATGACTTGAGCCATCGTGTAGGTTTTACCAGATCCTGTAACTCCCAGCAATGTTTGTGCACTATATTTTTTGATGATGCCATCGACTAGTTGTTTGATCGCTTGCGGTTGCGATCCTTTTGGCGTCAGAGTAGATGTTAGTTTAAATGTGGTCATTCTCTCAGTTTTTTTTTCCGTAATAACCGATTATAGGTTATCGCAAATCGATGTGCCTCATCGCGGATTTCCTGTATAAATAATAAGGCTTTTTCTTTTTTTGCGAGATGTACCGGTTGACTGCTCCCAGGAAGATAAATTTCTTCAAACTGTTTTGCAATGGAAATAACTGGAATTTTTACATCAAGTTTTTCAAGTTCATGCACTGCGCTGTTCAGCTGCCCTCGCCCGCCGTCTATTATAATGAGATCAGGCATCTCTGCATGTTCTTGTTTTAACCGAGTGTATCGTCGTCGCACCACTTCTGCGATGGCAGCAACATCATCAACTCCAACAACCGTACGTATCCTGAACCGCCGGTAGTTACTCTTATCCGGTTTCCCTTTTCTAAACTGCACCATCGATCCAACCGTCGATGTCCCGGAGAGATGTGAGATATCAAAACATTCAATGACCAAGGGTGTTTCCTGCAGTTGAAGTCGTTTCTGCAGCTCATCGACCTTGGTAATATCACCGAAGAAGGATATCTCGATGTTTTTTTCCACCAAATCGAGGAGTTGTTTTTTTGCTCCTTTCTGCGGCACGAGAACATGAACTCGTTGCTTTCGCTTCTGTTCAAGAAATGATATGATCGACTCGGTTAACTTATGTGGGACAATCACTTCTTTAGGAACTGGGTTTTCCGAGTAGTATTGCACGATGAATTCCTCTAAAAAATCATCGTTATATGCAAAGACATACTCATTTTTATTGACCAATGTTCCATTGTGGATGGTAAACACCATTAGATAGACAGTGCCCTCTCGCATCATGTAGTTGATGATGTCTTCATTATAGGTTTGTTGTCGTTGCATGTTTTGATGTTCCTGCAAATGCTGTATCGCCATTTTTTGGTTCCGAAGAATAAGAGCTTTTTCAAATTCTAACTGTTTGGATTGTTCTTTCATTGCTCGATCCATTTTTTTTATCAGTTCCCCAGATTTTCCGGATAGAATGAGTTGCGCACTCATGATTTTATTCGCATATTCTTCCTTTGAAATCAAGCCGCCGCAGGGTGCATCACACACACCTATATGGTAGCGGAGACAAGGCTTTTTCGGCATTTTTTTACAGGTTCTCAATGAAAACGTTCTATTCAAGAACGAATGCACGTAGTCTCGTTCCTGCGCATTGACAAACGGACCATAGAACCGTCCGTTCCCTGTCTTTTGTCGAGCAATAACGAGTCGTGGGAACTCCTCTTCGGTGAGTTGGATGAATGCATAGGTTTTTGCATCCTTAAGATTAATGTTGTATTTCGGTTGATGTTTTTTAATGAGTACGTTTTCAAGAATCAGGGCTTCAACCTCAGTATCAGTTACAAAAAATTCTACTGAGTCAAAACTATCAATAAGACAACGAGTCTTAGAGTCAACATCCTTTTTTTGAAAATAACTCTTGACGCGTTTTTTAAGATTTTTTGCTTTCCCGACATAGATAATCTTTTTATCGGCATCTCGGAAGAGATAACATCCAGGATTTATGGGTAATGTGGTTATGTCAAACATACCTTCGTCTCAGAAAACAATGGTCGAAGGATTTGACCGGTGTAGCTCTGTTTGTTCCGCGCAATTTCCTCCGGCGTTCCAATCGCGATAATTTCTCCACCTAAATCACCACCCTCCGGACCAAGGTCAATGATATAATCAGCACACTTAATGACTTCCATATTATGCTCGATGACAACAACCGTATTGCCCATATTCACTAGACTATTCAGGACGTCGATGAGTTTCTTCACATCATGGAAATGCAACCCGGTCGTCGGCTCATCCAAGAGATACAACGTTTGCCCAGTACTCCTCTTTGATAACTCTCTCGTAAGTTTTATTCGTTGCGCCTCACCACCAGATAGTGTCGTGGAACTCTGACCCAGTTTAATGTAATTAAGACCAACCTGTGAGAGTGTCTCCAGTTTCTTACGAATATACGGGATGTTCTCAAAGAGATTCAACGCTTCCTCTACACTCATCGCAAGAACATCAGCAATCGATTTTCCTTTATACTGCACCTCAAGGGTCTCTGCATTGTACCGTTTTCCTTTACATTCCTCACATTCCACATAAATATCTGGGAGGAAATTCATCTCAATCTTAATGAGTCCGTCACCTTGACACGCCTCGCATCGCCCCCCGCTTACGTTAAAAGAAAATCGACCTGATTTATACCCCCGGAGTTTTGCCTCTGGCACCTTAGCAAAAATGTTCCTGATCTCATCAAACACTTTCGTATAGGTCGCTGGGTTACTCCGCGGCGTCTTCCCGATTGGGCTCTGATCAATCACGATCACCTTGTCAATCTCAGAGTCAAACACAATTCCATCGTGTTTCCCAGGCGGGTCTCGTGATTCATGAAGTCGCTTCATAAGGCCTTTATAGAGAATCTCATAGATGAGCGTGGATTTCCCACTCCCCGAAACACCTGTAATAACAGTAAACACACCAATAGGGATGTTCACATCGAGGTTCTTCAGGTTATTTTCTTTACAGCCTTTGACATGGATATATTTACCTGCTTGCCGTCTAGAATCGGGGATCTCAATGGCTAGTTTCCTTGAGAGGTACTGTCCAGTAAGCGAGCGAGGATTTCGTTCTATTTCCTTTGGCGTTCCTTGCGCGATGATCCGCCCCCCATGGATTCCAGCACCAGGACCCATATCAATCACATAATCAGCATGCCGTATGGTTTCCTCATCATGTTCAACAACAATAAGCGTGTTTCCCAGATCACGTAACCGCTGCAGCGTCTGAATGAGTTTCTTGTTATCCCTTTGATGCAACCCAACAGAAGGCTCATCAAGGATGTACAACACACCAACAAGGTTTGACCCGATTTGTGTCGCAAGCCGTATCCTTTGTGCTTCTCCACCAGAAAGTGTTCCTGCGTTTCGAGATAATGTCAGATAGTTTAACCCCACGTTATCTAAGAATCTTAAACGTGCTTTAATCTCCTTTAAAATCAAATGTGCAATCTCCTCTTGTTTTTTCGTCAGCTTTATGGTTTCGAAGAACTCAAGAGACTGCTTGATGGACATATCTGTGATATCGATAATTGATTTATGAGCGATTTTTACGGATAGGATCTTCGATTTTAATCGTTTCCCATTACACACAGGGCAAGGGGAGATACGCATAAATCGCTCCATATCCTGCCTGCGATATTCTGACTCGGTTTGTTTATAGAGACGTTCCGACTGCGGAATGAGTCCTTCCCACCTGCCAATATGCGAGTAGTGCACATCACCGTTTTTCATAACTAGGTTAAACCGTATTGAATCAGAGGAGCCATACATAATCGCACGATACTGACGTTCATTAAGGTTTTTTATCGGAGTAAAAATGTCAAACCCATAATGTTTTGCAACAGCACCAAGATAATTATTCCTCCAACTGTCCCGAATGGTTTTATACAAAGCGATCGCCCCATCAGCGATGCTCAGTTCTTTATTAGGAATGATAAGATCTGGGTCAAACTCCATTTTTATACCAAGCCCATGACATGACTCACAAGCGCCAAAAGGACTGTTAAAAGAAAACATACGTGGTTGAAGCTCTTCAAACACCATGCCACAGGATGGACAAGCCATGATGGACGAGTAGATGTGCTCCGTCCCGGATTTATCGAGAACAATGAGAAGCCCTTCAGATTTTTTCAAGGCTTGTTCACAAGCTTCTGTGAGACGGGAGGTATCGGTTGAATCGACGCGATCCACTACGATTTCAATATCGTGTTTTTTGTACCGCTCTAGTTTGATTTCCTCATCGGTTCGATAGATCGTTTTGTTCACCCGAACTCTGGTGTATCCCTCTTTGTTCAAATCCTTAAACAGTTGTTCGTAGGTTCCTTTTTTCTGACGAATGATAGGTGAGAGAACCATGACGGCCCCTTTCAATTCTGTTGCAATTCGCCCCGAGATTTTCTCTGGTGATTGCGACTCGATTTTGATATTATGCGTAGGGCAATAAGGAGTACCAATCCTTGCGAACAATAATCGAAGGTAATCATAGATCTCTGTAATCGTACCAACCGTGCTACGCGGATTTTTACTCGTTGTCTTCTGTTCAATGGATATAGCAGGGGATAATCCTTCAATGCTATCAACATCTGGTTTATGCATAAGCCCTAAGAACTGTCGTGCGTACGCGGAGAGCGATTCTACATATCGCCGTTGGCCCTCAGCATACAGTGTATCAAATGCGAGTGTTGATTTCCCCGAGCCAGAAATTCCGGTAATGACAATGAATTTATCTCTTGGAAGCTCCACATTGATGTTTTTAAGGTTATGTTCCCGTGCTCCTTTAATGATAATGTTTTTCATTACAAATCCCCCTTGAAAACAGAAAGGATATATACAAATATATATACTATCTCTTAACAATCGATTATTGTTTATTCTTCGTCTGCTCGACAAGTACTATCATATATTCAAGGTTTTCTAAGACGTCATTGAAAGTATAAATACAAATTTTCTATAGAGAAAAATCCAAACGAAAACTTTTTTAGATAAGATCTGTAAAGACCCTGGGTATTAGTTGTACAACAAGACGCTTTAAAGAAAACAGACCACATAGGATATCGAGGAGTACGAAAAAAATGATGATTGTTGGACAAGTATCAAGCCCAGAGGAAGCAGCCGAAGTGGAATTTATCGCAAAATCCTTTGTTGTCGCGAACCGAGTAAAAATTCTTGCTCATAGCCTAAAAACGAATTAATATAAACCGTAGAACAACTTCTACGAGGGACTCGTGATGTCAGAATATGTCATTGATATCGATTCATTAACAAAAATTTACCAAACCGGTAAAACTGATTTCAAAGCATTAAATACTGTGACTATGAAAATTCGGAAAGGTGATTTTGTTGCGATAATGGGTCCTTCAGGTTCAGGGAAAAGTACACTCATGAATATTATCGGGTGTTTAGATCGTCCAACATCAGGGACTGTTATTATCGATGGAGAGAACATCTCTATAGTAAGCGATAACGAATTGGCTGAAATTAGAGGAAGAAAAATCGGGTTTATTTTCCAAAAATTTAACCTAATATCGACCATGAATGCATTGAAAAACATAGAACTTCCCATGGTATTTCTCGGTGGAACGAAAGCAGATCGAAATCGACAAGCTGCTGAACTTCTTGGCAAAGTAGGGCTTACTAAATGGGCGACACATCGCCCCAATGAACTATCCGGTGGACAACAACAAAGGATTGCAATTGCGCGAGCACTCAGCAACAACCCCTCAATAATTCTCGCAGATGAACCAACGGGAAATTTGGATACGAAAACCGGTGAACAGATCATGGAATTACTCGTTGAGTTAAACAAAGAAGGGAAGACCATTTTACTGGTCACGCATGCGATTGCATTGAAACGATTTGCGAATCGTGTTATCAATATGCTTGATGGAGAAATCAGTGAGGAATCATGATAAGAGATATTTTTGTTATGGCCCTTGAGGCGATGAGGTCCTATAAAATACGGACATTTCTCACGCTAATCGGGGTCATTATTGGCGTTGCTTCAGTAATCATGGTTACGACCGCAGGAGGCTCCGTGAGTAGTTTTGTTGCAGGACAATTTAATGTTTTTAATCCAACTGGTATGGTTATCGGGACAGGGACTGGTGGAGCGACACCACAGCTATCCATGCGATCAGTGGTATTCACAGACAATGATGTAGCAAAAATTCAGAATTTATCATATATAAAAACAGTTGCTCCTGTCGGCGTTGTTCCTCTTAATAAAATATTGAAACGTGATGGGTTTCTTAATTGGGAGTCCAGACCAGGACAAACAATGTATGCGAGTAATTCTGCTTTGCTAGAAATTATGAATGTTAAGATAGGCGAAGGAAGAATGTTTGAGGAAGGAAAAAACGAGGTGGTTATCAGTAAAAGCACCGCAGAGGTTTTTGGTAAGGATAAACCATTACAAGTGGGCGACACGATTTATCTGCGACGGGTCGATGGTAAAACTCTTGAGGCGAAGATTGTCGGCATCTTGAAAGCAAGTTCGACTACTAATATGTTTAATGCGATGGCAAACCCAGGGATTATCTGCCCAATAAAACCGTATTATTCTTCCTATTTTGGATCAAATGCCGGCACTATCTTGAAACGTGTTGTCGCTTATACAGTTCTTCTTGCAGAAGCAACGGACACGAAACATGTGCAAGACGCACAAAATGAAATTTTGAATTATCTTGATAGCGGTGGATCTGATGCGAGCAAGTATAAAGATCAAAGCCTCGATTTCGTCGTAATTACCCAGCAGTACATCCTCGTCCGTATACAACAAGTGGTTGATGTTATCCGGGTCTACATCGTGGCGATTGCGCTTATATCCCTGCTTATTGGTGCGATTGGAATTGCCAATATTATGTTTGCCACGGTAACAGAACGAACCAGAGAGATAGGAACGATGATGGCGATCGGGGCGAAACGACGTGATATCCTGCAGTTATTCTTGTATCAATCCACAATCATCGGGCTCCTTGGCGGCCTTATCGGGTGCATCCTTGGCGCCAGCGGGAGCTGGTTTGTCGTTGACCTTCTTAATAGATCTGTACAGAATCTTGGTGGAGCGCTCGCCACTGGTACAATTACTGTAATCTATGCCCCAGAATGGTTCGTGATTGCCGTTATCGTCGGAATTTTCATCGGTGTAGCCGCAGGAGTATTGCCTGCACGAAAAGCAGCAAAGATGGACCCCGTAGAAGCGCTCCGGTACGAATAAAATTTATTTATGGAGCTGGTGGAGCTTGTTTTTTCTCCATCGCCGTAATTTTTTCAAGCTCTTCTCTGATATACCGCAACGCCTGCTCCTTATCAGGGCCAAGACCAACTGCATCAGGGCTGATCTCGTTTTTCTTCAGTTGTCTCAACCACCGTTCCAATACCTGTTTTTGATCCATTGTTTCTCACCTACACAGACCCTATATCACAACAGATATATATTAACTCATAGAGACAAAGTGAAGAAAAAAAGTTAAAATACCAAAAAATAATACTGCTATTGGAGGAATGAATAATGTCATACTTTTGGAAAAAAAACGGTACTCTTTACCATTGGCACCTCCAATGTACATCGGTTCCGGTTTATGTGAGAACTAATCCAGATTGGGAAGTCAGCGAACAGCGTCCCACAGACAAGGAGCGCTGCAAAGAATGCCGTGAGAAAGATATCGCACAACGAATAAAAGGAAAATTCTAGCTAGATGACAGACAGCGATGCTTATCGACGTGCCACCGGTTTGTTCTGTGAGAGATCTAACATGATCCGCTTTAATTTTTTCTTCGTATTATAATCATAGACCACATCGATTTTTTTCCCGGTAACAGGGTTTAATCCGGTCCAATACATACACGACGACACGGTCATGGGTGTTGGGGTGAACAACTGGAATTGCTCAATATTTTCCAAATGCTTTTTTTTGATGATATCTCGCAGGAACAAGACTTCACTCAGGGTATCGCCGGGATGTCCAATCATAAAATAGTATCGTAACGCTTGTTTTTTACGTTCATTAATTGCAGAAAAATACGCAAGGAACTCGTCAAATCGTGAGTTATCCTTTCCCATCAAAGTGACAACTTTATTTGAAAAGTGCTCAGGAGCGATTTTGAGACATCCAGAGATGTGATGATCGGAAATTTCTTTGATATATTCTCTGCTTTCTAGTGCCAAGTCATAGCGGATGCCACTGCGGATAAAAATTTTTTTCACCCCTTCGATCTGTCGAGCTTTTCGTAACAATGCAATGAGTCGTTTATGGGTTTTATCTAACTGAGGGCACTGGATACATGTTCCTTGACACAGGGTGGTTGTCGTTTCAGGACGAGTACACACCATCGCATACATATTGGAAGACGGACCAACGAAATCATCAATGTACCCTTTAAAACCAGGGTGTTTCGTCAGCCGTTTAATTTCTGCAAGGATGCTCTCCTCAGATCGCGAAATAATTCGATTTCCCTGATGAAGAGAAAGTGAACAAAAATTACAAGCCCCAACACATCCACGATGAATCACCACGGAAAATTTCCCCATCTTTAATAAGGATTTCGGGTGCAGTTTCCGTGAGTACTCCAAGGAATAAATCCAATCCAAATCCCTGGCGGTATACTCAGGGTACTGGTATTGCAGGACGTAATTGTTCGTATATTCTTGCGCGAGATTCTTGTTGTTTGAAAATTTCATTTGCATTTCACAGAATTTCCGTTTATTCTCAATGACTTCTTTAAATGAGGGAAGAAGCTCAAACGACACATCAATGTCTTTACTAAGGACGCATGTTCCTTTGATTCCTCGTAGTTCTATTCGTTGTTTTAACCGGTCAGCAATTTCAATGATCTGTTTCTCCCCGTTTCCATAGACAAGGATGTTTGCGCGTGAATCAAGCAAGATACTTCGTCGGATGTTGTTATCCCAATAATCATAATGGGCAAATCGCCGTAAGGATGCCTCAATGCCACCGATGACAATCACGCTTGATTTAAAATATTCCTTTAGTTTGTTACAGTAAAAAATCACTGCACGATCAGGTATTTTCGTGGCATCACTATATTTATCTTCGACTCTTTTTCGTTTCAACGGCGTATAGTTATGAACCATGCTATCAATCGAACCGGATGTGACACCAAAACAAAGATGAGGTGCCCCCAATTTCGTATAGTGTTCTTTTGTTTCTGGTTTCTCGATGACACCGACACGATATCCTTTCGCATCAAGCACCTTTGCAATAACACCCACCGGTGAGAGCGGGTGGTCATCGTAATACTCACCGCTGATAAGAATTATATCAAAATCACTACCGGTCTTGGCAATCATACTTTTATATCTTATAGAATCCTCTTGTATATAAACATTAAACAATAATGACACTGGAAAGATTCATTAATCTCTTACTTTTTCCGTTGCCGATGACAGATATCCTAATCACGAATGATGACGGCTATAAATCCGCAGGATTTGTTCCCCTTTTCAAAGAACTTTCAAAAGAATTCTCAGTAACTGCTGTTGTCCCTAACCGAGGACGAAGCTGGATAGGCAAAGCAGTTACGACAAAAAAAGAACTACGACTCAAAAAGATTAACTACCAAGGAGTTGACATGTTCATTCTTGACGGAACCCCTGCCGATTGTGTTCAAATAGGGTTATACGACCTGGTAGAGACACGCCCTAAAATATTGATCTCAGGGATAAATATTGGACTAAATATCGGACAGGCACGAACGCTAAGTTCAGGAACAATAGGGGCAGCAATAGAAGGATCTATTGACGGGGTGAGAGGAATCGCCTCATCACTTTCAATACCACGAAGTGTACGAGATAATAAAACTGATTTTTATCATCCAAAAAATTATCATCTCTTTGAAAATGCAGCGAAAATAACAAAAAAAATTACTACTATTGTCTTTAATAAAGCCTTTAATGACGTGGATCTCTTTTCTCTCAATATCCCGTTTCATGCTACCATTGATACGCCGTTAGAGATAACGACTCTTTTTAAAAGACGGTATGGCAGACTATTCTATAAGAAAGGAAATAAATTCCTTCATCAGACCCCGCCGGTTGAGTATAAAAACATGGAAGAACACTCTGATCTCAAAGCATTAAGTGAAAACAAGATCTCGCTTACGCCGATGAATATCTCATTTGCTGCACTTCATTCATTAAAAACAGTGGAACATGTCTTTAAACAAAAATGGTAAAGATATCTGTTTTTTATGCCACAAAAAAGAACGCGATTGCGATAATAGAATAGACACTGATCAACTGTGCACCTTCTAACCAATTACATCTCCCATCAGCAGAAAGATAGTTTACTATCAACACAGCAAGCATGACGGCGAGGATTTGAAAAGGAGTGAAAACAAGTGAAAAACCAAAATTAAAAATTGAGCTTATTAGCATAAGTATAGGGACGACGAACAGCGCAATCTGTATCGCACTACTCAGCCCAATCTCAATAGAGACATCAAGCTTGTTTTCTAATGCGAAATGCACCGCGGTTGATTTCTCAGCAATATTCGTAATAATCGCAATAATCACAATCCCGATGAAGGTTTGTGTAATCCCCATGGTGGCCGCAGCAGCTTCTATACCGTGGACAAGGAACTCAGATTCAACAGCAACCACAACTACCGTAAGGAATAAAATAAAAGCGGCAAGTTTTTTACTCATCGTTGGTCTTTCATGTGTTGCCTTCATCTCATCACTTGCATCAAAAAGATCCTTATGTGTACGTAAGGAGAAGAACAACCCAGCAAGATAAATCAAAGTCATGACAACCGCAACAGCAGTACTGAGGACTTGGATATGAACGCCTTTGGGATTAAGGAAAGAATACACACTAGGAATTGCTAGCCCTGCAACAACAATAATAAGCATTGTCGAAGATACAGCGATAGTCTCGTTGTTGAATCGTTGATTTTTAAACCGCAGACCACCAGCGAAAAGACTCAATCCAATCAGGAGTAAAATATTACCAATGATACTTCCAATAATAGAAGCCTGTACCACTTGTATTAACCCAGCTCGCAGGGCAAAAATAGCGATAATCATTTCGATCATATTCCCAAAGGTTGCTGAAAAAAGACCACTGACTGTTGGATTTGACTGTAACGATATCTCCTTGGTTGTATATCCCATGATGCGGGCAAGAGGAACAATCGCCAAAATACATGTAACGAATGTTAATGTATCATTTTTAATGACTAATGCAGAAAAAATACTGAGCGGAATAAAAAGGAGGAACCAGTAAAAAACCTTCCCAATACGTAGTTTATGAATAAGGGTCTGTTTCAGAGGAGGAGAATAGAAGCCCTTTATTAGTTTTTTACGTCCTACGATAAAAGGAATCATCAAAGACGATATCGCAGCAATGTATCTAAAATGTTTCGAAAGTGAAAAGTTAATGTATCTCCGGGAGATGTTGAAAACTAATGAATTATGACGTTATCCTGGTGCGATACGGCGAGCTTTCGCTTAAGAGCACCTATGTGCGGAGGTATTTTGAATCAATTCTTGTAAGAAATATAAAAAAAGCGCTCACACTGGAAAATATATCGCATAGTATCACAAAGGAACGAGGGAGAATCTATCTTACCACAACGGAAATCTCCAAGAGTATTATGGTATTATCAAGAATTTTTGGTA
>Ga0209777_10006602_pt1 | contig 13039 bp, 10 predicted proteins | sample FrelakmetHBP12HB_FD_187147 | JGI IMG/M metagenome (GOLD analysis project Ga0209777, IMG submission 187147) | Freshwater lake sediment microbial communities from the University of Notre Dame, USA, for methane emissions studies -HBP12 HB (SPAdes)... | ecosystem: Environmental > Aquatic >...
CATTTGCTTCTATAACTATGAACGGATACAATTAAAAACCAGACAGACACCCTATCAAATCAGGTGCCTGTCCAGTTAGCTCATGCGGGGTCTTTCTTTTTGTGTCTTGCCGATAGGGTTCAGTCTACGCAGCGCTCCTGCATCCCTTTTTCGCTTCTTTTCCGTTATGAAATTGGGCTAGAAGGCAGCACAGCAATGGAATGTTTCAACGTTGAGAAAGCCCAGGACTTGAAATGAGAATGACTTGAAGATAAAGTGGTTATATAGTATAGTTTTAAAGTGAATAAGGCCTCAACCACGACCAATGGCGCTCGCATGGAGGTTCTGGGGAATGGGAACTCGCAGATCATTTGCCGTCTCGTTGCCTGGCTATTGCCTCCGCAGAATGGAGAAGTCCATGAACTCAAGAAAGAAACCCGTTACGAAGAAAGAGAATACGAAGACAACCCGATCGCCTTCGAAAGACGCCAACAGACGGCTCGATATTCCCGTCGACGGCAGCGAGAGCAAGCGAATTGAAGAGACGCTACGAGATGAAAGGGATTTTGCCGAAGGAATAATTGAGACGGCACAATCCATCATGCTAGTGCTGGACACTCAGGGGCGAATCGTCCGCTTCAATCCGTACATGGAACTAATTTCAGGGTACACGCTGACAGAAGTTCAAGGCAAAGATTGGTTTGTAACCTTTCTGCCGGAAGGCGAAAGGGAAGAGACCCGCGCTTTGTTCATGAAAGCGATTGGCGACATCCAGACACGCGGTAATGTGAGTTCAATCGTGACCAAAGATGGGCGTGAGCGCCAGATCGAATGGAACGATAAGACGCTTAAGGATGGTCAGGGTAATATCCTGGGCTTACTTTCCATCGGTCTAGATATCACCGAGCGTAAGCAGGCGGAGGAGGCGCTGAAGGAGAGTGAACTGCGTTATCGCGGCTTGTTCGAGAATTCACCTGTTTCGCTCTGGGAGGAAGATTTTTCGGCAGTGAAAAAACACATCGAAAAATTGAAGCAGCAAGGGGTCGTTGATTTTCGTGAATTCTTTGAAAGCCACCCGGATGTGCTGATCGAATGTGTGAATGAGGTTAAGGTAATTGACGTAAACAAAGCCACGCTGGCATTGATGCGGGCGGATAATAAGGCACAACTTATCGGAAACCTGAATAAGTTCGTTCGCGACAATATTGGTAAAGATTTTATAGATGAGTTTGTGAGTATAGCGGAAGGGAAAACCGAATTTGAATGGGAGGGTAAAAACTACACCCTGGATAATCAAATATTGGCGGTCAGCCTGCACTGGTCAGCGGCTCCCGGTTATGAAGATACACTGGAAAAAGTCCTGCTTTCCTTGATCGACATCACCGAGCGCAAGCGGGTGGAGAAGGCGCTACAAGAGAGCGAGCGCAAGATTTCCGAGGCGCTGGAATTCAACAGGAAAATCCTGAATACTTCTTCCATTGGCATCCTGACCTATAAGGAGTCAGGCCAGTGCGTATCAGCCAATGCGGCCGCAACCAGGGTAACGGGGGGTACGGTGGCGCAGCTTATGGCACAAAACTTTCACGAAATTCCTTCCTGGAAGAAATCGGGGATGTACCAGGCGGCCATCAAAGCATTGGACACCGGCGTCGAACAACTACTGGATGTTCATATCGTGACAACGTTCGGGAAAGATTCATGGTTGAGCTTCAGCTTCTCGCGGTTCGATTCCGCAGGCGAGCAGCATCTCCTGGTGTTCGCGTATGACATCACCGAGGCCAAGCGAGCGGAAGAGGCACTACGCGAGAGCGAGGAGCGATTTTCCAGATTATCAACCGCCACCTCTGAAGGGATCGGGATTTCCGATCAAGGAAAATTAATAGATGCCAATCCCCAATTGGCCAACATGCTGGGATATGACATAGATGAATTGATCGGGTCCAATGCCATTGATTTCGTAGCGCCTGAGTCACGCGATTTAGTAATAACCAATATGAGGGCCGGATTTGAGGGACCTTATGAGCATTTGGCCTTGAAAAAGGATGGGTCCATTTTCCCAGTTGAAATCCGCGCCAGAATGATCCAATTTAAAGGACGCCAAACCAGAGCCTCGGTCATCCGGGATATCACCGAGCGCAAGCAGGCGGAAAAGAAGCTGGAAGAGGAACGGATCCTGCTGCGGACGATGATCGACAATCTACCCGACCGCGTTTACGCCATGGATATTCAAGGCCGTAAAATCCTATCCAATATTGCAGACTGGCAAGCCTCCGGGGGAAAGGCAATGGAAGACGTCATTGGAAAGACAGACCTGGACACTTATCCGCCTGAATTGGCAAAGGACTACTGGGCTCTTGACAAGGCGGTCATTGATTCCGGAGAATCCGTCCTCAACCTTGAAGAATCCGGACTCGATCCCCAGGGCAACCTGGTCTCGGTATTGTCTTCCAAGGTTCCCCTGCGAGATAGCCAGGGAAAGATAATCGGGTTGGTAGGGATCGGCCGCGACATCACCGAGCGCAAGCAGACGCAAACTCTCCAGGAGGCCGTCTATCGGATCGCCGCGGCTGCCGAAGCAACCAGTTCCCTGGATGAACTTTATCCTCAGATCCACCAGATCATCTCGTCGGTGATGCCGGCTGAATATTTCTATATCACCCTTTACGATGAAGCTCAAGACCTGCTCCGATTTCCCTATTTCAAGGATGCTGCGGATGAACCATTTGTGGATGGGATCCAACCTGGGAAGGGCTTATCCGCCTATGTCCTGAGGACGGGCAAATCCCTGTTATGTACACAGGCGGTGCATGACGAACTGGAACGCAAGGGGGAAGTGAAACTGCTGGGAGTGCCCTCTGCGATCTGGCTGGGCGTGCCGCTGGTTGTGGAAGGCAAAACCATCGGCGCGATGGTGGTCCAGCACTATTCCGATCCGAAGGCATACGGCGAACGCGAGCAGCACATGCTGGAATTCGTCTCTACGCAGGTGGCCATTGCAATCAACCGCAAGCGGACGGAAGAAAAGATACATGAAGATGAAGCACGCCTCCACCTGGCGCTGGAGGCAGCCAAGGGTGGCGCCTGGGAATGGAATTTACAGACCAATGGAAATATCTGGTCGGAAGAGTTGTGGAATGTATACGGCCTGGAGCCGCACAGTTGCGTACCATCCTACGAAGCCTGGCTGCAAACCATCCTTCCCGATGACCGGGCGGAGGCCGAACAGGCAGTCCAGAGGGCAGTCGCTGAAGCTGGCGAGTTGAATGCCGAGTGGCGGGTACGAGACAGGAGGGGGAGGGAGCGGTGGTTGATGTCCCGCGGGAAGCCGATGTTCAATGCCGAAGGCCTGCCGGTACGATATATTGGTACCGTTCTGGACATCACCGAGCGCAAGCAGACGGAAGATGAGATCCGCCAATTGAATGCCACCCTCGAGCAGCGGGTGGAGGAACGCACGCGCGAGCTACGCGAGGCAGAGGAGCAACTGGTACGCAAGGAGAAACTGGCCACGCTGGGGCAACTGGCGGGCGGGGTGGGCCATGAATTGCGCAATCCATTAGGAGTAATCAACACTTCCGTCTATTACCTGAAGCTGGTCCAGCCGGATGCAGACGAAAAGGTCAAGCAACACCTTGCGATCATCGAGCAGGAGATCCATAACTCTGAGATGATCATCAATGACCTGCTGGATTTTGGCCGTGTCATTTCTGCGGAGCGGGAGCAAGGTTCCGTTGATAAGCTGGTGCGTCGCACGTTGGAACGTTTTCCGGTTCCTGCGGGGGTTGAGGCAGCGCTCGATCTACCGGATAACCTGCCGATGGTTTATGCCGACCCGCGCCAGATGGAACAGGTGCTGGGCAACCTGGTGACCAATGCCTGCCAGGCAATGAATCAGGGAGGAAAGCTGACCATCTCGTCCCGCCGGCAGAAGGGAATGGTGGGGATCGCCGTGACGGATACCGGCAAAGGCATCTCCCCCGAAAATATGAAAAAGCTCTTCGAACCGCTTTTCACCACCAAGGTCAAAGGGATCGGGCTGGGACTGGCCGTGAGCAAGAAACTGGCCGAGGCCAACGGCGGGCGGATCGAGGCGGAGAGTGAAGCGGGCAAGGGCAGTACATTTACGCTGTATTTGCCCATCAAGAGAAAAGAGAGAGCAAAGAGTAGAAAGTAGACAGCAGTTGCCAGCAGGCGTGAGTAGAATAATGAGCGAAATTTTATCCATACTAGTGGTTGATGATAATCCGGCCATGGCAAAAACCATGGCGGATGTGCTGGGATTCGAAGGGTTTGTCGTTTATGAGGCTCGTTCTGGAAAAGAAGCACTGGTGATCATTCGGGATCATCCGGTGGACATCATGGTGACCGATATCGTCATGCCGGAAATGGATGGAGTGGTGCTCAACCGGGAGGCCAGGAAGATCCATCCCAAACTCATCACGTTCTTTATGACGGCCTATGCGGCCGATGAACTGATCCAGCAGGGGATGAAAGAAGGGATCAAGACCGTGTTAACCAAGCCGGTGGATATCGATCTGCTTCTATCAATAATTTCGGCCACCAAAAGGCTTATTAAAAAGACTGGCTGACAGGCTTCAGGTTCGGTGAAGAATCTGATTCCTGCTCAAAAAGATGAACCTTCCTGTACCGAACGGCCCAGAAACAACAGGATCAGGGTTCAGTTATATACGCCCAGTCCCATAAGAGATTCGGGGTGATATGCTGGAACCGGGACTACTGCAGTACCCTGTACAAGCGGCAAGGGTGGCAACAAGAAGGAACAGCCAATTCTTCATGGTCGTTGACCGACTCCGGAAAGAATCATATACTTCGCTCAAATTGTATGAACCATGAATTTTAATTACAGACTCATAGTCAGGCGCATTGTCAGAGGTGAAGGGTACAAGTGAGCGAGACATTTCCAACGCCATATGTGGAACTCAATAACGTCTTACAGGATTTGGTAGAAAGTGTGCAAGAAATCCTAAGCGACAATTTCGTTGGCGCTTACTTGCAAGGTTCATTTGCGGTTGGCGATTTCGATATTCACAGTGATATTGATTTCATCATCGTCACGCTAGCTGAACCAGCGGAGAAACAAGTCCATGCTCTACAGGTTATGCACGAGCGTATTTACAATCTCGATAGCCGGTGGGCGCAACACCTTGAAGGCTCCTATTTCCCAAAAGATGTTTTGCGACGTTACACTGGGCGTGGTGAAAAACTCTGGTATCTCGATAATGGTAGTCGCTCACTAATCAAGGCTGACCACTGTAATACAATCGTTGTTCGATGGGTGCTTCGCGAAAATGGAATAGTCCTTATGGGTCAACCACCAAAATCACTGGTCGATCAAATACCCGTTGAATTATTGCGAAAAGAAATTATGGAAACGATTGTTGGGTGGGGTCAAAAAATAATGGACCATCCAGACCAATTCAACAATCGCTTTTTTCAGACGTTCATAGTATTGAATTATTGCCTAATGTTGCACGATCTCTACATGGGCTTCCCCAGTTCAAAACGCGCTGGAGCCGAGTGGGCTAAAATCAACCTGGATTCTTCCTGGCATGGGCTAATAGAAAGAACCTGGAGTGGGCGTCCGTATCCGGAGGTTTCTGCCCGACAACCTGCTGACCCCAAGGATTTCGAAAGAACTCTAGAATTCGTCCAGTATATAATCAATAAAAGCAAACAATTTGAAGCATCCAAATAATCGCACATAACACTGCGTACGCCGGACATGTGCTGCGCACACCGCCAAACGGGCATGGTGGTCCTGGTTGTGAAATCGTTGAATTGGCAGGATCCATTTGTCTGCACATGCCGGTAACGCAATCTGTTGGGCGGATGAATAATAGGAGACAAAATGGCTGAAGATAATTCACCAGATAAACAAGCATCAGGAACAGCAATGGCGACAGCCTTTATGAGGGCTTTGGCTGCATATGATCCCAGAAAAGAAATCAGGGGAAAGGATGACCTTGCCGAGATATTTCTTATTGAAGAACAGAAAAAACCCCTAAAAGATGTTGCAATCAGAGCCTGGGTCATGAAAAACAAGCTTACGCCAGGTGCTTATGAATTCATGATAGCACGCACAGCATTTTTTGACCAAATCGTGGAGCAAGCAGTGAAGGAAAATATAGCGCAGATCGTGTTTCTTGGCGCAGGTTATGACAGCCGACCATATCGTTTTGAGAAGTTCATTCAAGACACAATCATTTTTGAATTAGATACAAAGCCTACACAACAGCGTAAACAAGACTGTTTACGACAAGCACAGATTTCAATATCCAAGCAAATAAGATTTGTGCCTGTAAACTTCGACATAGATAATCTAATGGACAAATTGTTCGAAGCAGGTTTTAGTCGAGAGAAAAGAACACTTTTTGTTTGGGAAGGAGTTACATATTATCTAAGTGCAGAAGTTGTGAATAATATGTTAACCATTGTAAAATCAAATACTCTTTCAGGCAGTTCAATTTGTTTTGACTACGCGGCATTATCCGATGAAGCCCTGAATGAGAATGGAGCGAAGGAAATCAGGAAATTAATGCGCTCACGATATTCCAATGAACCAACCAAGTTCGGTATACGCGCGGGTGAAATCGAATCATTTCTTGCAAGGAAGGATTTTAAAGTGATCGAGCATCTCACAGCGGCTGAGATGAATGAGAAGTATTTGCGTGGTGATGGTCATTTAGATATTGGCAAAGTTCCATCGTTGTTTTGTTTAGTCCACGCAAAGGTGAAGTGATTAAAAGCTCCGCCCAACGCAGCGTTACCCTAAAGGGTATTTCCAGGGCTTTCACAAAATTGGAAAGTCCGGGAATCCTTACCCCAAACCCCCACCCAAGGCGGGGGTTTCGGCGCCCCATGGCGCCGAAATCGCCGACACCTGCACTCCCTGGCACCGCCCGCCAGGGCAGGTGTGCGTGCAGTGCAAGTGTGGCGGCTTGACGCCGCCTCACCTATTATTAGATCCTGGTGTGTTGGCGGACGGCTTTGCCGTCGGCCAACACACCAAACCCCGAGTTTGTGAAAACCATGGGATGCTCCGCGAAACCAAACTATTGGGCGCCACCGGGTTGTATAATTTAGCAATGCAACCACCAGATTTCAAAGCCAAAAGGAAAAACAAAAATGATCATCTGTCCCTGGTGCGGTACCAACTACCTTGTCTTTCAATCCAACTGTAAGAATTGTGGGGGACCCTTACAAGCAATTGTAGAGCCGACCGGATTATCCATTCCGACCGAAACCCTGCCCATGCCACCCCCGGCTCCACGACCGATTTCCGAGAGGTATGTTTGGCGGCTCTTATCCAGCGATGGTTGGTGGATCGCTGCTCTAGTATTTGGCTTGCTTGGGGTTATTTTCTTCCTGACAGGGGCAGGTCTTACCATTGGCATCATCACAGCATTTGTGGGTATCCCCTTTCTGTTCCTGGGGGCAGCATTTCTTGGAGCAGGTGCATGGGTGTTCATATGGCGGTATCAAGAAACGCAGAAGGTTGTTAACGTCCTGCGAGAAGGGGAAGCGACGAGCGGTCAAATTGTCGAGGTGGAAGAAAATTATTCTGTAACTGTCAATGGACGGCATCCCTGGACAATTCGATATGAATTCCAGGCCAATGGACAGAGGCAGGAGGGGAAGGTAACCACATTGAATCAGCCAGGGCAACAGTTGCAGGTGGGGAAAGCCATACGGGTATTGTATTTACCAACTGCTCCGAAATGGAACTCCATATACCCGCACCCGTAAAAAAACCAAGGGTGATATGAAACAGGCGCGTTGTTTCATGGCGGTGAGACTTATGAAAAATTACAAACACAAGAAAAAGGTCAACCTGGTCGAGAAATACCCTCCGTCAGAACCATGCAGCTGCGAAGTCTGCCTGGGATACTGCGCAAGACCAGGGTGGTGGACGGTGGATGAGGCCCGCAGGGCGATCGAGGCGGGATATGGAGCCCGGATGATGCTGGAGGTAGCGCCAGACCGGGCATGGGGCGTGCTGGCGCCGGCGTTCCGAGGCTGCGAAGAGTCCATCGCGGTGCAGGAGGCGGCAGGCAACGGGTGCAATTTCCTGAATAATAATCTCTGCGATTTGTTCGGGAGCGGCTTACAGCCGCTGGAATGCAGGTACTGCCACCATGACCGGAAGGGGCTGGGACCAAAGTGCCATGCCGATATCGAGAGGGACTGGCATACACCAGAAGGGCAGAGACTGGTGACCCAGTGGACCACCAGCAGGAAGATCATGCTGCCTTTTCTAAAACAGGGATGAATTACCGACTAAGAGGGATTTTCCAGAAGTAGTTGAAAAAGTGGAGCACGGGGGAAGGCGGAAATCATTTAGTAGTGAGAATTTGATGGATTTTCAGAGGGGCGTATTGCTTTCTATTGCCAATGCCATCCGATGCTCCATTACTCCATTCCCAGAGCAGCCTTTCAAAGGATTCCTGACGATCTTGCCGGGAAAGACCTGCTTTGCCATCTCGAAGTAATTCCTGCCGGCAATAACGACGATCTGGTCGTAGTCTAAAAGCTTTTTCGTAACAGCACTCTTCTTCATTTCAGGTATTGTAATCGGCCTTGTTGAAAGATCATTGAACGTGACATTGTAATTAGAAGGGATGATATCATCCGGCCAGAGGAAGCCATACCTGGCAGAGAGGATGACATAGGAATCAGAATAGAAGGTTCGGGCATACTCCTGACATTTCTTTGCAAAGGAACCGATGTACACATCCTTGGCCGGAGTAGGACCAGCAAAAGGGTTTTTATCCCAAATCTTTCGAGAACCGCATGGGACAATACAAAGCGTTTTCATGTATCCAACTCTAAAGTAATAGAAAGTCTCATCATATAAGCCAAGTATATTTCATAATCCCATTACCTAGAACTCCAACTTTTTCTGGGCAAAATACCCCTCTATTACTTTCTCGAGGGATTCTTTACAGGAATTAAAATGGCGATCCCGACTGCGATGGAAAGGATGTGCGCCCAATTGGAATATTCTTTAAATTTATCACCAATATACGTAACAAGTAAATGTTCTAAGACACAATAAATGATAGCATCCAAATTTATGAATTCAAACATTATTTCCCGCGGGGATAAGGTTTTCTTAAAGTCGAAACATTCCATCGCTACGCTGCCCCCTTGCCCATTTCATAATAGAAAAGAAGCGGGACGGTTGTTCCCGGCGGGTATAATCACACCAAAGAGCATGAAACGCAAATTATTCTTCATAGACAAAACAATAGGAGATCACCATGTCAAAATGGCCTGATGGAACTGTAAATTCAAATGGATTAAAAATACACTACTACCGGACGGGAGGGGATAAGCCGAAGGTGATCTTCAACCACGGAGCCGGGGATGACGGCTTGTGCTGGGCGCGGGTGGTCAAAGAATTGGAAAATGATTACGATGTGATCATGGTGGATGCCCGCGGCCACGGTAAAACCGATAACGGAAAAGGGGACTATTCCACTGTCCAACGGGTTGCCGACCTGGCTGGTTTGATCCAGGCATTAGGACTGGACCGCCCGGTGGTCGGCGGCCACTCCATGGGCGCGGACACTGCCATGAATTTTGCGGCCATCCATCCGGAGATGACCCGCGGCATATTCCTGGAGGACCCACCCATCATCCTGCCCGGAGAGAAGTTCGGGGATGGGAAACAGGAAATCAAGGCAGAGGATATCGGCAAGATGATGGCGAAATTCATGCGGCTGTTCAAGATCATGCCAAAGTTCATTGCAACCCCCATGGCAAGAAAGGCGTCTCCGACCTATCCCGACGAAGAGATCATCCCCTGGGTAAATTCCAAGAAACGGGTGAACTTCGATTTCTTGAATTCGATGGCTTCCATGGGCATGGAGATAGCGGATCCGTTTGAAGTTTTCAAGAGGATCAGCGTGCCGGTTCTATTATTCATTGGGGACAAGGAAAAGATGTCGATCGTCTCCACTGAATCCGCTCAGAAGGCTGCAAGTGTGAACGACAAGGTAAAAGTAGTCCACCTGGAAGGCGCCAGTCACGATATCCGCCGCACCCGATTTGACGGGTACATGCCGGCTCTAAAGAATTTCCTCAAAGAGATTTATCCATCCTGAAAAAACTTTCCTGGTACACAAAAGAGGAAATAAAACTGATAATGCATCAATCCTACTCTATGGCAGGCACAAGACCTTCACAAAGTACAAGTTTGCAGACCTACCCCGGCCCCTACCCGAAAAGGAGCTTCGGCGCTTCTTGGCGCCGAAACAGCCGTATTCGACGCTCATCTCGCCGAACCGGTCGTTAGGAGTTTGATCGTTGCACGCCCGATTTGTGAACAATGGAACTATTATTAGTATAGGAAATTTGGGAAGTAAAGCCAAGTAGCTAAAAAACTGGGAGGTGGGAAAAAAAGAGAAAAGAGGGAAAAAGGTTTTCCCGGGGAATCAAAAAAAACCGCCAGTTCATCCTGGCGGGCTGGATTGGGTACACCGGCATCTTTACCCTGAAGTGTTGTGTTGACCGCAAAAGGACGTTATGAAAGAGATAAACGAAAAAAACATTTGCGGAAATTCGTTAGCGTGGATATACATATTTGATCTCCTTTTTTAGTTGCATGATATGAATAGAGAGGAACGACCGTTCTTTTCACTACACTCATGTAAAATCGCTTGACCGGTCCTCAACCCTCGGTTGAGCTTTCTATATTTGGACAATTAATCTAAAATTAGTATAGTATATTTGACCAGAAAAGTCAAGGGGTTAAAAATAGCCCCAAGGAGGCGGAGAGATTAAAAGAAAAAGGGGAGAAGAGTATTTCATGGGAATCAAAAAATCCCGCTGGATCAACCTGGCGGGTAAAATTCCTGTAAATTAATGGAGTGCGGACTTTAGTCCGCCTGAATCATGCAGACTGAAGTCTGCACTCCAATTCTAAGATAGATAATAAGAACCTTCTTCCGCCTCCCTCCCCGGCAGCGAGGACGCTGCAGGAGCAAGTTTCTAAGTGCTCAGCCCCCGGTTTTCCAGGCGCCTCTGCTCCCAGGCGGTGAAATCCGCGGGCGGATGGATGATCTCTGACGCTGGCTTGCGCTCCAGGTGAACCGCATTGTTGGTGCAGCCCGTGACGCACAACCCGCAGCCGATGCAATGCGCCCGGTCCACCACCGAGACATCCTCCCCTTCTGTGATGGCATGTACCTGGCAGCGCTTGATGCAGTCACCACAACCAGCGCAGATCTCGGGATCGATCACCGCAAAATAGTTGGCATAGGCCACCGAGTCTTCGATACCCAATTCGGTGATGCCGCGCAGGAGGGCGCAGCAGCATCCGCAGCAATTGCAGACGTAGCCCACCCCCTGCATCACGTTGCTGACCGTATGCACCAAGCCGATCTGCTCGCTCTTATCCAAAATTGCCAGGGCCTCTTCCCGGGTAATATCTCCAGGACCGGCGGAGCGCTCTTCATCGGTGAAATTGAGGCACATGTCGAGTGGAAAATCGCACTTACGGCTGCCAAGTTGATCCTGCTGGAGGCGGCAAATGCAATCGCGGACGTTAAATGTCTTCGACGACAAAAGTATCGCCCGGACATCGTCATAGGGCAGGATCCATTCAGTCTTAACCGAACGCTGGGCCGGGATCACGCGATGGATGGCAGGTTGCGGTTTCATGATCCCCTGCGCACCGCCATGTGCCATATAATCTTCGACGAGATGGGCGAGTTCGTGATCCACCAGTTCCAACTGCGACTCGTAGATGCCGACGATGAAAGGCGCCAGCCGGACGAGCGGCCTCCCATGCCCGGTGTCGATCCAGAGCACGCCGCGCCTTACCAGGTTGAGCAGTCGTTTGCGGGTTTGCTCGACAGGCAAGCCGTTCCGTTTGGCGATATCGTCGATCGGTTCAAAAGAGCCGGTGAGCTGGATAGCCAGGGCAGCCTCCTCGGGCGAGAAAATCTTCTTCAGGATCTTGATCTCGATCCCCGAAGGCGTCCGGGGGAAACCGTTGGGAAGTCTATCCAGGGCGTCTGCCAACTGCTCGAAAACCATATCGCTCATCCTTCTTCATCCTTTTCTTCAACCAGGCCGGCAATTTTCAAAGCCATTGCTTCCTTTGCATCCATATCCGCCAGGCGCGTTAGCATGATGCGCTGGGCCATGGGCGATCCGGCTCCGTGCATGGATTCGACCAGATAACCCACTCCCCCCGCCCCGAGAGTGATATTTTCAATCAGCCGCAAGAGGCGCTGCCGCCATTCCGTGGGGAATTCAGCCGATCCGACCAGGTATTTTTGCAGCAGCGGGCCCACCTCCGGATGGTTGAAGTCCTTCTCGGAGGGCAGAGTAACCAGCAAACCACCGGCAATGTCCTGGGCGATCCTGGCGATCTCATAGGGGAAACGGGTGACATTTAATTTTGTGACATTGGCAAGAAGCGCATCAATCATGTAAGTTCCAGAATCTGATCTTATCCCTTCATATGAAGTCGCCAGCCCACAGGCGTAGAGGGTTTCATTGAGATGCACCATCTCGGCGAGCTTGTCTTTGATATGGGAAGCCTGTTCCGTCCCCTGCACCCTGGCAAGCGCATGCACCGCACCGATCAGGACATCGCCCACGCCCACCTTGCAGCCACCATAACTTGCCCGGTGGTGGGCTGCAAATAGTTCCACCAGGCTGCCGGCATAGCGGGTTTCCCGGCACATAAAAACCCATTCCCATGGGATGAAAACATCCTGGAAAATGATCACCGCTTCATGACCGCCATAGCGGTAATTGCCGACATCGATCCGGCCGCCTTCCAGTTTTCGGGTATCACTGGCCTGGCGACCAACCACATAGATGAGCCCGTCCGCATCGGCAGGGACGGCGCAAGCAACGGCATAATCCTGATCAACTTCCTTAAGGCTGCGGGTGGGCATCACCAGGATCTCATGGGAATTGACCGCTCCGGTCTGGTGAACCTTGGCGCCGCGGATAAAAATTCCATCTTTATTTTCTTTGACTATGCGCACATGCAAATCGGGGTCAGCCTGCTGGGATGGAG
>Ga0209777_10006603_pt1 | contig 13039 bp, 9 predicted proteins | sample FrelakmetHBP12HB_FD_187147 | JGI IMG/M metagenome (GOLD analysis project Ga0209777, IMG submission 187147) | Freshwater lake sediment microbial communities from the University of Notre Dame, USA, for methane emissions studies -HBP12 HB (SPAdes)... | ecosystem: Environmental > Aquatic >...
CCATTTCTTCCTCTCCTTTTTCCTTGTTTTGAAAACCTTATTGTAAAGAACTAAGTTGCTTTATTTCTAACTCATAACTTTATCAAATTTAATATTATAAGTCAACAATTAATAAATTAATATTAATAGTCATAAAATCCGTGAAACATTTTGTGAAACACTGTGAAACATTGATATTATTGCTAAATTTAAATTAATTATTTAAATTTAGATATTATATTTAAATTTAAACAAAATATTTATATTACAGTTTCATATGAAAATAAAAAAGCGTTTCGAAATTATTCGTAACGCTTTGACAAGACTGCACTGAAAGTGAATCAGACAAGATCTGATTATTGGTCCTTGGGACGCCCTACAATCTTCATAGCTCCCAAAGGCAAGGAAGTGAGCACTTGGCCGACGCGGTAATAGCCGTCATCAACCAGATATGAATCCATCTCGCCGGTTATGGCAAAATATTCTTCATAAAGCTTATTCAGCTTTTTTTCCTTTTCCTTGTCCACGGCCGCTTTCCAACCCATGAAAATGGTGGGAGAGCTGATATTGGGATCAGGCTCTGGATGATTGCGCCTGATTTTCTCCAGTTCATTATCAATTAGGCTTCTCAATTTGGCTTTTTTTTGGGCTGATTCACTGGAAAGACCGGTTACAGTGACAATCTTCAAACCGATGGATGTCTTTCTACCGGCCGATTCAACCCAATTTACATAAAATCTCTTGTCAGAATCGCCATTAGTCTGCTTTTGCATGATAATTCCCTTATTTTCGGAAAGAGGGGAATTCATTATTTTGGCAAAAGCAGGGCAATTCACGGCCAAAAATAACGCAAAACCAATAAAAACGCTCAACTTGTAATTCATAGACCATCCTCCACATCGGTTTATATCCCATTTTCGGCCCTATGCCGAATGGATTTCAAAGAACCATAATCTATTATAGCATTGCTTTTCAATATTTTCAAGATCATAATTAACAATCATGATAAATTCTGTTTATCAACCCCTCAAAACCACGTTCTGTCTAGACATGTCTAGACATTTATCCCCCATAGCAACAAGTTATCCACAGATTTTTGATGATTTTGAGTAAATAAAAAGCCGCTTAACGCAGGAGCGGCTAAAGTTACTCTTGACGATATTAGAATTATCGCCGTTTATCTTTGGCTGTGGGGCAATTCTGGCAAATGGCAAAATTGTCTCTAATACGCTGATTACAGGCAGAACTGCCAGGCTGGACATCACAATTTCTTGGTTTTGCTGTAATTGCTGTTTTGGAATCCATAACTGATACCTCCTCTATTCTTATCAAGACTACCAATTGGCAACATTGAGAATGTTAGCTGATTTATTTTAATTTTGCAAGAAAAAACCGCAGAAATTATTTCTACGGCTTAATGACTTTCATCGGCCATTTTGGGATCTATTCCCGACTTTAGATCGAATTCAGACCAAATTTTGCGCCCATATCGCGATATGATTTGCTGCGTATTCCTACCGCCATAATCAAGTATGCGCAAATGGCCACTGACAAGCGTAAAATTACGATTGTCGTTAAAATGATGGCCGTCCGTGGCAATCATCCTCTCTGACAAGTAATACATGGATTTATACAAATCTCCGCAAGCCTCGTCGCAAGGCCGGCCATATCTCTGGATATTGATAAATCCAAATAATGAGATCCAGGTGGGCTGTAAAAAGGGATTCCGCGTCCTCCGGTAATAAAAGAATTCTCTCCAATTATCCAGGATACCCATGAACAGGGCACTTTTTGCGGTATGTAAACCTTCCGATTTGAATCCGAAAAGCTGAAGCCACCAAAGCGTGATTAACCCGCTTAGCTTATAATAGCCCTTAAGATACCCATTAAAATTACTGGCTAATGATTTGATAGCGCTCCATGGCCGAATTTTGGCGATCTTGATGGCGATTCCATAATGGGGAAAAGCCACTACCAAGCGATGACTCCCATGATGGATTTCCATTTTGTTTCTCCTTGTAATGTACCGTTTGCTTTGATCTTTCTGTTAATTCAGTGCTCCCGACAGGAATCGAACCTGTGTCTAGGGCTTAGGAGTCCCTTGTTCTATCCACTGAACTACGAGAGCGAATTATTATTATTAATGGTGACCTGTGTCTAGAGCTCCCCGCCAGAATGACTTCTAGTCGGGCTGGCCGCCCGACGCGCCTACGGCGTTCAGGCTATCAGTTGCCAGTTATCAATTATCAGTTATCATCAAGTTATTCAGTTATTGAGTTAAATTAATAACTGATAACTTATAAACTAAATGAAAACTGATAACCTGCCTGCGCAGGCAGGCTGAAAACTAATAACTGAAATCCAATATCTCAATATCCAAATATCTTTAAATTCCACGGGATCCCCACGTCGCTCACTCCGCTTGGGCGGAGTTCGCTCCTCGGGATGACATTTGTTTCCGAGATTTCTTGATTTTTTGATTTTTTGATTTCTTGATTTTTTGATTTCGTGATTTTTTCCTCTTGCTTTTATCCCTAAATTTTGTTACAATATAGCTGTTATTGACTAATCAATCTTAGCATAAATATTATGACAATTCAATGGCTCGGACAATCGTGTTTTAAGGTCCAGACCAAATCCGGCGGCGAAGAAATCACGCTGATTACCGATCCTTTTGATGATGCCACGGGCATAAAAATGCCCCGGGTGCAGGCGGATATTGTTACTGTTTCCCATGAACACCACGATCATAACAATGTCGAGGCCATTAAAGGCGAGCCCTTCCTGATTAATTCTCCGGGAGAATATGAACGCCAAGGAACGTTCGTCTATGGCATCTTGGGCTGGCATGATGACAAGCAATCGGAAAGGAACATTATGTATAAAATCAGCTCCGAAGACATCAATCTGCTGCATCTGGGCGATATGGGCAAAGAGCTGACCGATGATCAGCTGGAAAAAATCGGCGATGTGGACGTCCTGCTCATTCCCATCGGCGGCAACTATACCATAGATTACAAAAAAGCTCTGGAAGTGATCGCCCAGATCGAGCCGAAGATCGCCATTCCCATGCATTACAAGACGGCGGACAATAAAGCCAGCAAACTGGCCGCGATTGATGATTTTCTCAAGCATTGCGGCATGCGCGTTGAAAAGACTGATAAGCTAAAACTAACCAAAAAAGACCTAGCCAATGAGGATACCAGAGTGGTCGTTTTGGAAATATAATGAATTGTTTTTAGTTCCATGCCTAAAAATAACAAGTCATCAGCCAAGCGGATAAGCGCGGCTGATAAAAAACACAAATCATTCCCGGCGGCGACCCCAGCCAGACAGGCAAAAAAGCAGCCTGGCGCGCAAAAACGGACGATAAAGAAATCGTCCGACCAAGCCGCGGCCAAAGCAGCCGGCCGCTACCTGCCTCTCAATGAAATCACTCCGGAAGTGGAAGCGAAAAAAAGAATCCTCTGGATTATCGTGGGTCTCTTCGCCTTGATCCTGGTGATTTTTTGGTTTTGGAGCCTGAAAAAAAATATCAGCGAAGTTTCCCGGCAGATCAATTTGGACAGAGTCAAACAAGAGATCAGCCAGACTGTCGGGCAAGTAACAGGCAACATTAAACAACAGCAGGAAACCAGCACCGTGGCCGCGGCAGACATCGCCAAAATCAAGGATGAAATAATCGCCGAGATCAAAGCCAACTTGAACAGCGCCGATTGGCCGCTGCACAGCTCCGAGGTACTCAAGATTTCCCTGCAATATCCTGCCAATTGGTACCAGCAGGAAAATAAAAATCTGATTGCTGTTTATAGCTATAATCCGGAAGCCGCGATTCCTAAAACCTTCGGACAGATTTCCCTGCAAAAATTCAGCAATCCCAATAAGCTAAAGTTGGACGACTGGCTTAGCAGGAATAAAATAGATCTGCGAGGCTATCAGGCGGCCGCCTCCACCACCTTGGTGGCCGATCAGGCGGCTCAATCATATTCACGGACCGCCACCGGCACGGATGATTTCACTTATCAACTGTTCGCCGCTAATAATAAAGATATTTGGCAGATCTCTGTTATGAGCCGAGGCGGTAAGAATCTTTATGAGCCGGTATTTGAGGAGATAATCAAGTCCATAAAATTTTTAAAATAAAATTCTAAACTCTAAATTCTAAAATCTAAAAAATTCAACAATTAGCATTTATTTAGAATTTAGAGTTTAGAATTTAGGATTTCTTTAATTTTAGATTTTAAAGTTTAGGATTTAGAGTTTGATAATTAGAATTTAGAGTTTAGGATTTAGAGTTTGATAATTAGAATTTAGAGTTTAGGATTTAGAGTTTGATAATTAGAGTTTCGAATTTAGGATTTAGAGTTTGATAAATTTATGCCTAAAAATAAAATCAATAAAGAAAAAGAAAAAAAACAGGCAGCGCCGGCCAAGACCGAACCGGCTCCCGCCACCGCCGGCAACGTCACGGAGAAACTGATTAATGAGGAAGTGCAGCAGAGTTATCTGGATTACGCCATGAGCGTCATCGTCTCCCGCGCCCTGCCCGACGTGCGCGACGGCCTCAAGCCCGTGCACCGCCGCGTGCTCTACGCCATGTGGGATATCGGCCTGCGCGCCAACGCCAAATTCCGCAAATCGGCCAATGTCGTCGGCGAAGTCATGGCCAAATACCATCCGCACGGCGATCTGGCCATCTATGAGACCATGGTCCGCATGGCGCAGGATTTTTCTCTGCGCAATCCACTGGTCAAAGGACAAGGTAATTTCGGCTCCATGGACGGCGACAGCGCCGCGGCCATGCGTTATACCGAAGCCAAGCTTTCTCCGATAGCCGAAGAAATGCTTTTTGATATCGACAAGAATACCGTGGATTTCATTCCCAATTACGACGGCGCGCATCAGGAGCCGCGCGTGCTGCCGGCCAAGCTGCCTAATCTGCTGATCAACGGCACCCAGGGCATCGCCGTGGGCATGGCCACCACCATCGCGCCGCATAATTTATCGGAAGTCATAGACGGCACCCTGCATCTCATTGACAATCCCGATTGCGAAATAGAAGATCTGATGAAATTCATTAAAGGGCCCGATTTCCCGACGGGCGGAATTATTTACAACATTAATGACATCAAACAGGCGTATCTCACGGGCCGCGGCGGCATCGTCTGCCGTGCCAAAACCAATATCGAGGAAATGAAATCCGGACAGTTCCGCATCATCGTCTCCGAAGTCAATTATCAGACCAATAAGGCGGCGCTACTGGAAAAAATCGCCGAGCTGGTCCGGGAAAAGAAAGTCGAGGGCATTAAGGATCTGCGCGACGAATCCAATAAGGACGGCGTGCGCGTGGTCATTGAAATAAAAAAAGACGCCCACCCGCAGAAAATCCTCAATCAGCTGTACAAGCATACGCAGCTGCAGGAAAGCTTTCATTTCAATATGCTGGCCCTCGTCGACGGCATCATTCCCAAAGTCCTGAATCTGAAAATGATACTGGAGGAATACCTCAAACACCGCAGCGAAGTGGTGACGCGGCGCACCCAGTTTGATCTGGATAAAGCCAAAGAACGCGCCCACATCCTTGAAGGCTTGGTCCTGGCGCTGGCCAATATCGACAAAGTCATCGAGACCATCAAAAAATCCAAGGATAAAGATGAAGCTAAGGATAATTTGGTGAAAAAATTCAAATTGTCTGATCGGCAGGCCGTGGCCATTCTGGAAATGCGCCTGCAGCAGCTGGCCAATCTGGAAAAACTGAAAATCGAAACCGAACTCAAGGATAAGATCAAGCTGATCAAAGAATTGGAGGCTATCCTCAAATCCCCGGCCAAAATCAAGGGTATCATCAAGGACGAACTGCTGGCCCTGAAAGAAAAATACAGCAGCGCCCGCCGCACCCAGATCGTGGCCCATGGCGTGGAAAATTTCAAAATGGAAGATCTGGTGCCCAACGAGGAAATGATCGTCATGGTTACGAACGACGGCTATATTAAACGCATGCCGACCGATACTTTCAAAGTGCAGGGACGGGGCGGCAAAGGCGTCATCGGCCTGACCACCAAGGAAGAAGATTCTGTGGAACATTTTTTCATGACATCCACCCACGCCAATATCCTATTTTTCACCACCCGCGGCCGCGTTTTCCAGCTTAAAGGCTATGATATACCCCAAGCTTCGCGCACGGCCAAGGGCCAGGCGCTGGTGAACTTCCTGGAACTGTCTCCCGGCGAAAAAGTCTCGGCCATTCTGCCTTCGACCGATATTAAAAATGACAAATTCCTGGTCATGGTCACCAGCAAGGGCACGATCAAGAAGACTCCGATTGATGATTTCGCCAATGTGCGCCGTTCCGGGCTGATCGCCATCAAGATCCATACCGGAGATAATCTGGAATGGGTCCAGCCGTCCAAAGGCGATGAGAATATCATCCTGGTGACGGCCAATGGCCAAGCCATCAGATTCAAGGAAGCCAATGTCCGGCCCATGGGCCGGGCCTCGTCCGGCGTGCGCGGCATCAAGCTCAAAGGCAGCGACCACATCGTGGGCATGGGCGTGTTCAATCAGAAAGACGACAAGATCGCCCGGCTGATGGTCATCATGGAAAACGGCTTCGGCAAGCAGACCCAGCTCAACGCCTACAAAGTGCAAGGGCGCGGCGGCTCCGGCATCAAGACCGCCAAGATCACCTCCAAAACCGGCAAGATCGTCAGCGGTAAAATCATTCATGATGACAGCAATGATATGATCGTCATTTCCAACCATGGCCAGGTGATCCGCTTATCGATTAAAGGAGTCAATATACTTGGCCGCGATACCCAGGGAATAAAAGTCATGCGCTTCAAGGAAGAGAAAGACACCGTGGCCAATGTGACTTTAATGTAAAATATATTTTATAAAAAAGAGACGCTTTTCTAAGCGTCTCTTTTTGTATTGTCATCCCAGAATCCGCGATTTAGCGGATATCTGGGATCCAGGTTAATTTTATTGCCGACGCAGAGCGAAAAAATGCAAAGTATCCTTTGCTTTTCCGAGCCGAGGAACTAATACAGGAAATACCTCGCGGCTGGCCGCAAATTTGACGAGCGGAGCGAGCTCTTCTAATACTTTTAAACTTACCCCGAGGATCCTTTATTTCTTTTATTTTTTTCATTGGCAATGACGGCCGCGACCATCTGCAGCACGTCTTCCGGCGCCGAACTTTTTTTGCAAAGATAGGCGATAGCGCCCAGATCCGCCGATTTGACCCGATCTTCAATGGTATCAAGATTGGTAAAGACAATAACAGGAATATTTTTTATATCTTTGTCGCGCTTGGCGGCGGCCAAAAAATCATACCCTTGTTCCGCCGTGATATCGACGATGCCGTCTTCTACTTTAGGTATGATGATATCCAGCAGGATTACATCCGGCTGCTCGAAGCGCGCCAAGTCCAGCGCTTCCTGGACGTTGGCGGAAGAGAGGAAATCATAGTCATGCTGTTCAAAATACATCTGATACATGTCAATGATCAATTTTTCGTCTTCCAGGATCAAAATCCTTCCCTTGTCCGATTTCATGGTGTTGGTTCTTTTCATAAATTCATCGGTTATTTTTTTGGCAGATCAAAAATGATTTCCCGGGGCTGGCTGGGATCGCGCTTTACCGATTGCTGATTTTTATACAGAGGCAAAGAGAAGCTGAAAGTTGATCCTTTGTTTTCTCCGGCGCTAAAATAGGTCAGTTGCCCGTCGCTGCCTTCAACTATTTTTTTGGCGATATATAAGCCTAGGCCAGAACCGTCGGGGTGCAGGACAGTGGCGCCGACCCCGCGGGAAAATTTTTGAAAAATATTCTCCTTATTTTTCTCGGAAATCCCCACCCCGGTATCTTTGATATTCACTTTTAAAAAATTGGCGTCTAAATCATAACTTATTTTGACGCTCCCGGCAGAAGTATAAAAAACCGCGTTATCCAGTAAATTGGAAATGACATGGATAATCCTTTTCGGATCGCACCAGACCAAAGGAACAGAAAATGCCGGTTTTTCTATGGCCAGTTTCAGCTTGCGTTCTTGAGCCAGCTTCAATTTCTTTTTTTCTTCCAATTCAGAGGCGATCATCCGTGCCAGATCAACCGGCTCGGGATTCATTTCCATTTTTTCTCCTTCCAGTTGGAAGGCATCCCAAAAATCACTGATCGTCTGATCCATCCTGTTTAAGCCGGCCTCGGCATAAAAAAATCCCTTAGCGGCCGAGAAGGTATGGTCTTTAACCATGGAATAAGCGATTTTCATGATGGATAGCGGCGTGTTAAGCTGATGATTGACCACACGCAAAAAATCCGTTTTCATATTCAATAGCTCCTGCAAATATTGATTCTTTTTGGAAATATCTTTTGTTTGCTCGGCCACTTTTTGCTTCAAAATCTGGCTAAAATCCTGAACTTCCTTGTAAAGCTTGGCATTGTTAATGGCAATGCCTGCCTGGTAAGACAAGGTGCTTAGCAGGTCCAAATCTTCTTTACTATAGGCGTCGCCGGAAATTTTTGAGCCTAAAACAATAATACCGATCAGTTTTTTGTTGCTTAATAAAGGTAGACAGAGTGAGGCTTCAATTTTAGTCATGTAAGATTTCAACCTTAAAAAATTGTCAATTTCCGACTTTTGTTTGATTTTTTTTACGATATAGTCGATTTCCTCCTTGACTAAAGGTGTTTTTGTTTCTTGCAAATATTTCGTTAAAAAATTGTCGTCAACTAAAGATATGCCGTTTTTTTCGTTGAAGCCGACAACCATAGCAACACGGTAATGTATGACCCCTCCATCCTTACTGATTAAAAGCATACCTACCCGTTCCAGTTCCATCGTTTTTATGATTGTGTCAACGATTAAATCAATGATTTTTTGTAAGTTAATGGAATAATTCAGCTCTTGAGAGAGTTTATTAATAGTGGTTTGGTAGCTGTAGAGCCCGGTAAAGAGGTATTTATTGGCAAGGTTTTGGAAAAACTTATTGACTCCAAGAAAAGCCATTACGAAAAGCGGGGCAATAATCAGGCCGAATAAGTAGCTAGCGGTATTGAAAACCCCGCCGAAAAGTTCGGCATAGGCCCAGACGACGAAATAGAAAAGTGCATAAGTGAAGGTGGCAATGCCGGCGTAAATGAAAATGTTGCGAACGGCGACGCGGATGTCCATAAGCCGATAGTAGAAAATAGCATAAGCAACAATCATCATGCCGATGGAAACTAAGATGTTTAAGAAAGGATAAAAATTTACGCCGTAAACCGGCAAAAAAGAAAAGCTTCCGCCGCCAAAACCAATGGCCAGCGCAATTAAAATGTAACGGATTTGAATCCGTTTAATACCTGACGATCTGGCATATTCAAGTCTGATCAAAAAAAGACTAAGGAGAACGCTAAATAAAAAAAATAAAAAAAATAAATTGTAACTGATGGTTGGATTAGACAAATAATAAAATTCCCCGAAAACAAACCTTGTTTGTCTGATAAATATATCATCTATTACGTTGGCGCTGAGAAAAATTATGCCAATCAAATAATATAAGTAGATGTCAAATTTGCGCTTCAAACCGACAAATTCATACGTAAAATGAATTAAAAAAATCGGAATAAATATTACTCCGATATACGCGAAGTGCCACCAAAAAATCGCGTCAAGCGGCACTAACGAAGTGGCAATTTTATAACCGCCGAAACCCCAAATCATGGTGGTAAAACATAACATGCCCCAAAGGTAATGCACTTTGGCATTACCTTTAAAAAACATGAATAATCCTTCAGTTGCGCCTAATATTCCGATTAGAATTCCGCTGATTGCAAAAATACTCATTATAATTGGTATTATGTATATTTCTTATATTTTATCATAATCTGAGAATAAAAAAAATAGCCCAATCACGCGCACGTATGCCGCGCGCTATCGGGCTATAAGACTCATGCATATCAACTGCCTATCTCGGCAGTTGACTGCAACAAATGAGCAGTGATTCTCTGAGTTCTGCCTCCTCCTTGGAGATTGCCACTTTTTTTACGATAATTTGCGCCACCGGCATGTATGGTATGCCAAACCACCAGCGCTGCGGTTCAACCATAAAGTTTTCGACCTCAAATCCCCAGTATTCTTTTTCATTAGTCTTAGGATTTGAATCACTGTAGCTGACCATGGGCAGCAGGTAAAAAAGCGCCGTCGGATCGCGCCAACCCCAAAGACGCTTCAAGACCAAAGGCAGGCATACTTCCTCATAAATGTAGCATTCCAGCGCGGGTGATTGTAGCCACTTGGGCAATAGCGGCAGTATTCCAGGCAGAGAAGGAATGGGCTTATGCATATCATGCATCCAGAATCGACCGCCGGGTTTGAGCAAGCGCAGGACGCACTCGAATACATCCAGCGGTTCGGGAATTCCACCAATACCGCACATTTGCGTTACGACATCAAATGAATTCCTCTCGAATTGCTCGAATTCATCGCCAATTTTTTCCTGGAAACCAGAAGTCAGTCGTGTGGCATCGCCTCGGACAAATTGCACACCGGGTAAATTTCTGGCATTCGCCCGATCAAGCATGCGCTGGTTGTAATCTAGACCAGTGACCTCCGCCGTGAGGCCCCATTGCATCAAAACCGATTGGATTCCTTCAACCGTCAAGCCCGTGCCGGTGCAAAGGTCTAAAACGCGCAGCTTGCTGTTCTTCCTGGCTAGCGTAGCGACAAACCAGCCAGCAATTCGGCGCCAAATCGTGTCTTTGTATCTCGTGGTCATGTGGTGTTTCCAGTCGTAGTAGTTGGCTTCATGATTGTAAACCTCGTCGACCTCTTGTTGGTCAAGAAAGCCGACGGCATTACGGCGCGGACGCAGAAACACCCAAACCAACGAGGATAGAAACACACGCACGCTAAGAAATAGCAACCGCTGTCCCCAACCGTACTCCAGCGATACCAAGTATCGAATATAGTCTGGAATAAACTGTCGCACCTGCTCGTCCGAAATGTGATATTGGCGCAACATATCTGGGGAAACCTCCAGCACCGGACGATTCACTCTATAGCATTTCATATCCGCATCTCCTTAATAGTAGTTAGTGTTGAATTTTAATGTTCCAAAGGATCCAAGATGGCTTTCTTGATTGTGTATCTCATCGCTTTTCCTCCCATAGCCGAGGGCTATCTTATTGAGGTTTAATCATACCAAAAAGAACATTCATTAAACAACAGTTAATCGTAATATGATAGCATAAATAAAAAAATTTGTCAAATTTAACGGCTAATATAAAATGAAGGCTATTTCGAACCGCGGACAGCCTAAGATTGAACGCATTTTTTAACGGCAAAACAGGCTCTTCTCACGTCTTCTATATTATTGTAGATATAAAAACTTAACCGGCAGCTTGCCGGAGGAGTTAATTCATAATAATGATGGGCTAAAGTCGCGCAATGGCAACCGGCTCTGGCTTCCACGCCTAAACCGCTCAACTCCTCGGCGATTTTAAACGGATCCTTATGCTGGCAGGTAAAAGCGACTAGGGACGTTCTGTCTTCCGGATTTTTAGGGCCATAAATATTTAATGATGGAACTTCCCCTAATATTTTCAAGGCTTCTCCTATCAAGAACGTTTCGTGGGCTGTTATATTATCCATGGCCTGTTTGACTTCAGTAGGTTCCAATTTTCTGTCGGTCATAAAATATTCATGCTTTCCCGGATTTAAAGAAAAATCCAACAGCAATCTGATGGCTTGGGCGGATAGTATGGTCCCTAAAATATTGGGAGTTCCAGCAGTAAATTTCCAAGGCAATGAATTGTAGCCCACCTGGTCCGGACTGACCATTCCTTCGGCGATCATATCTCCGCCATAAAGAAACGGCCTCATTCTTTCCAATAAATCTTCTTTGGCATACAAAGCTCCGACTCCGAATGGCGCCAACATTTTATGGAAAGACCAAGCAAGAAAATCCATATCCAGATCCCTGACATCGACAAAAATATTCGGCACCATTTGAGCTCCATCAATCAGAAGATACGATTTTTTTTCGCCGCTTGGCTGGAGATAGCCGCTGGCATCAGCCATTTTCCTTATTTCTTTAAGCGGATTTTTCGTCCCCAAAAAATTTGAAACTCCGGTACAGCAAACTAGCTTGGTTCTGTCGTCTATCAATGATTCTAAATGCTTTAAATCGAGTTGTCCGGTTTCTTGATCAAATTTCGCGATCCTATATTCCACTTTGACTCCGAATTTCGGCAGAATTTCCCGGCATAACCCGTACCAGGGGACATAATTTGAATTATGCTCCATGAAGGTAGTAACCACATTATCCCCATCCTTAAATTCTGTCATCAAAGAATACATTACGGAGTTGATCGCTTCGGTAGTATTTCGGTATAAAATGATATTTTTTTTGGACGGGGCGCCGACAAATTGCGCGATAGTGTCATAAGCCGATTCAAACTTTTTGGTAGTTAATATTGAGGCTTGCGACTGACCCCGGTGGACATTATCATACTGCGCGGTAAGTTTTTTCAATACCGCCAATAATTGAATCGGGATTTGCGTACTCGCGGCATTATTAGAAACAATTCTTCCGGCTTTAATAGCCGGAAAAAATTTCCTTATCTTTTGAGTTTGGATCATAAAACTTAGTAATCTTAAAAAATTGCAATTATTATATTTTATTATAACATTTTAAAAGAAAAAAGCCCAACAGATCCGCACTTGCGATTCCGTTGGACTGTAGAACTGTCGGGTGTAATCCCGGTTGTCAGTTGGTCATGGCCGCCAATATGCGCTGACGCACCATAGCCTCCGTTTCGCTTATCTGCGCCTTTTCGACGATGATCTTAGCGATAGGCATAACCGGCATCCCAAACCACCAACGCTGCGAGTCCATCTCGAAGCTGATGACATTGAATCCCCACCATATCCCATTTTCATCCTGAAATGTTGTGAGCGGAAGCTGGTAGAAATCCAAAGTGGTATCGCGCCAGCCCCACAACCGCTTAAGAATCACTTCCATGGTGTTGTTGTTGTAAGCCATAGCCTCGAATCTCGGCAGCCGAATCCACTTCC
>Ga0209777_10006604_pt1 | contig 13038 bp, 9 predicted proteins | sample FrelakmetHBP12HB_FD_187147 | JGI IMG/M metagenome (GOLD analysis project Ga0209777, IMG submission 187147) | Freshwater lake sediment microbial communities from the University of Notre Dame, USA, for methane emissions studies -HBP12 HB (SPAdes)... | ecosystem: Environmental > Aquatic >...
GGGAGTAGCTTAAGTCGACCGTCAGGATAAGCTGCTCCCGCAGCACGTTTTTGGTGCGGGCCACATCAAGCAGGGTCTCCACCTGCGGCGGCAGATGACCGAACCGGTCGGTAAGCTCAAGCTCGATGTCGTCGGCGTCGGCGTCGGTCATCACGGAGGCGATGCGGCGGTAGAGCACGAGGCGCTGGTTCACATCTTCAACATAATCCTCGGGCAGATAGGCCTGCAGGTTTATATTTACCTCGGGCTCGACCTTCGGGGCGAGCTTCTCACCCCGCAGTTCGGCAATGGCCTGGCCCAGCAGCTCGAGATACATATCCATGCCCACTGATTCGATCTGGCCCGACTGCGAGTGCCCGAGTATATTGCCGGCGCCGCGGATCTGCAGGTCGCGCGTGGCAAGACGGTAGCCCGACCCGAGCTCGGTAAACTCCGACAGCGCCTCGAGCCGCTTCTGCGCCAGGGGGCTCATGGTATTGGAGCCGGGGACAAGCATGTAGGCATAGGCCCTGATCTTGCCCCGGCCAACGCGGCCCCGCAGCTGGTACATCTGGGCAAGGCCGAGGCGGTGGGCATTGTTGATGATGATGGTATTAGCGGTGGGAAAATCAAGACCCGATTCGATGATGGTGGTGCACACAAGCAGATCGACCTCTTTTCGGATGAACTGCATCATGACGCTCTCAAGCTCGCGCTCGTTCATCTGTCCGTGGGCTATGCCCAAACGCGCCTCGGGCACAAGCTTTCGGAGGTAGCCTGCCATGGCGTGAATTGAGCGCACCCGGTCATGAACAAAGAAAATCTGGCCGCCGCGCTTGAGCTCGCGCACAATGGCGTCGCGGATGATCATCTCGTCGAAATGCGTGATGGTGGTGCGGATCGAGAGGCGGTCTTCGGGCGGCGTCTCGATGATGGAAAAATCGCGGATGCCAAAAAGCGACATCTGCAGCGTGCGCGGTATGGGGGTGGCGGTGAGCGTCAGCACATCAACCGAGGTGCGCAGTTTTTTCAACTGCTCCTTGTGCTTCACGCCGAAGCGGTGCTCCTCGTCGATGACGATGAGCCCGAGATCGCGGAACTGTATGTCCTTCTGCACAATGCGGTGCGTGCCGATGACCACGTCGACCTTGCCTTCCGCCATTCCCTGTATGATCTGCTTCTGGTCGCGGACAGTGCGGAAGCGGCTTAAAATATCGACCTTGATGGGATACTGCCGGAACCGCTCGGAGAAATTCTGAAAGTGCTGCTGGGCAAGCACGGTCGTCGGAACAAGCACCGCCACCTGCTTGCCCTCCATGGCCGAGCGGAATGCGGCGCGCAGGGCAACCTCGGTTTTGCCATAGCCCACATCGCCGCAGATGAGGCGGTCCATGGGCATGGGACGCGTCATGTCGTCCATCACATCGCCGATGGCGGCAAGCTGGTCCGGCGTCTCCTCGTAGGGGAATGCGGCCTCGAACTCGCGGTAAATATGGTCGGGCGGATTGAAAGCATGGCCCTTGAAAACCTTGCGCGCGGAATAGAGCTCGATCAAATCGCGGGCGATCTTCTCGATGGACTCACGCACCTTGCGCGTCGTGCGGGCCCAGGTGGCGCCGCCCAGCTTGTCAAGGCGCGGCTGGCCGTCATCGGCATTTTCATATTTATTGATAAGGTTAATGCGGTCTACAGGCAGGTAGAGCTTGTCTCCGGCCTGATACTCGAGCTGCAGATAGTCGGCGCGCATGCCGCCCGCCTCGATGGACTTGAGGCCAAGGTACATGCCGATGCCGTTATCGCGGTGCACGATGAGATTGCCCTCTTTCAGATCGCTGAAGTCGGATATGGCCGTGCCTTCCTTGTAGCGCTTCACCGCCACGCGCTTGCGCTTCTCGCCGAAAATTTCCTCCTCGGTGATGAGCACGAGCAGCCCGTCTTCGTACCGGAACCCGCGCGAAAGCCTGCCCGTGCAGATTTCTATGCGGGAGCCCATGGCTTCGCTGGCCACATCGTCAAATGTGCGGTCAAGGGACAGCTGCGTCTCAAGCTCATAGTCACCCAAGAGGCTTGCCAAACGCTCGCACTGGCTCTTGGTGTGGCACAGCAGCACCACCTGCACGGCTTCTGAGAGCCACTTTTCGATCTTCTGCGTAAGGGATGCAAGCGCGCCGGACTGGGTATCAAACGAGAGCATCTCCTTGCGGATATCTTCGTTTGAGCGGGCGGTAAAGCTCACGCGGCACTGGTCGCGGCGCTCGATGTCCCAGCCCTGCAGAAAGACTTTCTGCGCGGCAAGGGGCAGGTTCTCAAGCTTGTCTGCCTGCACAAAAAGCTCCCCGGGCGGCGACACCACGCGGCGCTCATCGCGCGCGGCTTCATAATGCTCAGCCGCTTCGGCTGCAAGCTCGGCCATGGCATCATCTATTTCCCGGCGGTCGCCCCAGAAAGTTACAAATGTTGCAGGCAGGTAATCGAGCAGTGTTGCGAGTTTCGGGTAGACAAGGGAGAGGCAGTACTCCACGCCTGCGGGCAGAAGGCCGTTCTGCATATTGTCAAAAAATGTTTTGCCCTTGCCGCGAGAGAAGAGCTCCGCCAGGGGCTCTTCCATGGCCCGCAGGGCAAGGTCGTCAAGCACCTCGGGAGTCAGCAGCACCTCGCGGACCGGAACCAGGGTCACGCTTTTGAGTTCATCGCGGGACCGCTGCGTCTGGGGGTCGAAAAATTTCATCGATTCGATCATGTCGCCGAAAAAATCAAGGCGCACGGGCTGGGGGCAGCCCGGCGGAAAAATGTCCATCACCGCGCCGCGAATGGAGATATCGCCCCGGTCTTCCACAACACTTACCCGCGTGTAGCCGCACTGTATAAGGCTGGCGCACAGCCCGTCGCGGTCGATCTCCTCACCCTGCCTGATCGTGCGGCAGCCGCTGATGAGGGTTTCAGGCGATAGCATCTTCTGCAGCAGGGCCCGGGCCGTTGTAACGACAATACACGGGGTATCGGAATCGCAGAGGCGGTAGAGGGTCCAGAGCCTCTGGGCGTTTACGTCGCAGTGGCTCAGTACGTCTTCATAAGCCTGCGTCTCAAGGGGCGGAAATAAGAGCACTTCGCAGGTACGCATGTCATCGGGATTTGCGGCGCGGTTGCGGTAAAAGAGAAGCTCGTCAAACAGCACCTGTGCTTCCTCGACGGAGGGCGTAACAAAGAGAATGTGCTTCTTTAAAAGATCAAATAGCAGCGAGGTGAAAAGTGCCGGAGCAGAGCCCTTGAGCCCCACGGCATACACCTCTGCCGCACCCGATTGAATGGCGTCAAGCAACTGCTTGCCGGGCTGGTTTGTACTGAAAAGTTTTGAGAGGAGAAGGGACATATCTGTTTTAAGGTTCAGGGCGAACACGCAGGTTCGCCCCTACAATGTTATTGTTTTCGTAGCAGACCTGCGTGTCTGCCCAAATCGTGTCTGTCCTGGTAGGGGTTCAAAATTTTGAACCCCTACGAAAGACAAAATATCATTGCGCGTTCATTTATTTATAAACATCGGTATTCATCTTCCTGCCATTTGGCAGGGTTGTTCATTATGTATTCCCGCAAGGCATGTAATTCATCGTCATCGCGGATGACGCGTTCATAATAATTGCGCTGCCATACCACGGGAATGCGTGTGTTTGTTTTAAACCATTTTGTCACGCCGATTTTAAAACCACGCACAATCGAACCAATTGAACGTGGGATGATATGTTGATATCTGTTCTCTCGTAGGGGTTCAAAATTTTGAACCCCTACATTATTAATCCAAATAATACCATGAACATGATTGGGCATTGCCACAAATTCATCCAATGCGACATGCGGGAAATGGCTGGGAATCTCCATCCAGCATGATTGGACGTATTTTCCCGCACCATTGAAATCCACCGCACCGTCAACAATCTCCCCGAACAGACATGAGCGGTCTTGCGTAACCACCGTTACGAAATACGCCCCTGCCTGGGCGTAATCATACATTTGCAAACGTATTGACCTGCGATGGTGGATATTGAGGGTATTGCTGACTGCATCCATGTTTTTATGTTTTTTTTGCCGTAGGGGTTCAAAATTTTGAACCCCTACGGCTAATACGCTATTCCCAGAAGGGTTGCTTCCGACTTGTATTCATACCCCCAGCCGGCACATGATGCTTCTTAACACTTTTTTACTTCAATATCCATTTGCGTTTGACATTTCTATGGATATTTGATTATATCTTCTTTAATTTAGTTCTACAAAAAATAAACTCGTACATTTAATATGCTTGCCAAAACTTTCAGCAGCGCATTGTTTGGTATTGACGCCTACCGGGTAGAGGTGGAGGTCGACATTCAGCCGGGGCTGCCCTACTTTGCAACAGTCGGATTGCCCGATGGCGCGGTTAAGGAAAGCAAGGACCGGGTGAAATCAGCCATCAAAAACATGGGCTATAACTTCCCCGTCACCCGCATCACGGTAAACCTGGCGCCTGCAGACATCAAAAAAGAAGGTTCCTCATTTGACCTGCCCATTGCCATCGGCATTCTTGCCGCCAGCGACTGCTTAAACGATGGAGAAATGTCGAAGAAATATATTTTACTTGGCGAGCTTTCTCTCGATGGCAGGGTTAAGCCCGTGCATGGCGTGCTGCCGATGGCCGTTGCCTGCCGGGAGCAGGGCATTAGGGGCATGATCGTGCCAAGCGAAAATGCCCGGGAAGCCGCTCTTGTCGATGGGGTTGAGGTTATCGGCGTTGAAACCCTTTCGCAGGTTGTTGAGTTTATGTCGGGAAGCGTGCAGATCGCGCCGACAAAAACCAATCTCGAAGAAATCTTCCGCACAAGCATTGACTCTACGATTGATTTTTCCGATGTCAAGGGCCAGGAGCATGCAAAGCGCGCTATAGAGGTGGCTGCCGCAGGCGGGCATAATCTCATGATGGTGGGCCCGCCGGGCTCGGGCAAAACCATGCTTGCCAAGCGCATCCCCACCATACTGCCGCGGCTATCGTTTGAGGAGGCCATCGAGACCACCAAAATCCACAGCGTTGCAGGCACCATCGAGCCCGGCTCGCCGCTCATAGTAAACCGTCCATTCCGCTCGCCCCATCACACAATATCGGATGCAGGCCTCATCGGCGGCGGCGCAAGTCCACGGCCTGGCGAGGTGAGCTTGTCGCATAACGGTGTACTGTTTCTCGATGAGCTTACGGAATTCAAAAAAAACGCCCTTGAGGTCATGCGTCAGCCTTTGGAAGACGGCAGGGTCACCATTTCACGAGCGCTTACCTCCATTACCTACCCGTCCCGCTTCATGCTGGTTGCAGCCATGAACCCGTGCCTCTGCGGGTATTACGGAGATTCAAAGCATGACTGCACCTGCTCTCCCCTGCAGGTGCAGCGCTATATGTCAAAAATTTCCGGGCCGCTTCTGGATCGCATCGACCTGCAGATCGAAGTGCCGTCGCTCAGCTACAAGGAGCTTGCCGACTCCTCCCCTTCGGAATCCTCAGCCATTATACAGGAGCGCGTAAACTGCGCCCGCGCCGTGCAGCAGCAGAGATTTGCCCGCACCAAAATCTACTGCAATGCGCAGATGGCCTCCCGCCACCTGCGCTCCTGGTGCCAGGTAGATGAAAAATCACATGCCCTGCTTGAGCGTGCCATCGACAAGCTCGGGCTTTCCGCCCGCGCCTACAGCCGCATCCTCAAAGTCGCCCGCACCATCGCCGACCTTGACGCCTCCGACAACATCCGCGCCGAGCACATCTCCGAGGCCGTGCAGTACCGCAGCCTTGACCGGCAGTTCAGGTCATAATAAACAACGCTGAACATTGTGATGCTCACTGCCTACAAGGCAGGGCATCCCGGTAGATAAAATTATATATAGTTCGTAGGCGGGTGCAAACCCGCCATTTTAATTTATATACAAATTGTCGAATTGCCCACGGCAAAATTGCCATTTCAATCATCAAAAAAAATTACTCATCACCATGCTCATTTTCAAGTGCCTTAATAATGCCCGTAAGGATATCTGCACATATTCTGCATGTATCAATGTGTTGCAGCGCCCGAACCCGTATCGTTTGACTCATTTGTCCCTCTGCGAGCTGTGCGAGGTCTTCAGGAGAAATATGATCATCCTTGCAAGAATCAGCCTTGCCCTGATCCAGTACAGCAGTTTGGCCGGAGACATCGGGCTTTAGCCCCGGGATATTATCCGGATTCAAAATATAACGAATCAGCCCGCCCATAGTGTACCTCGCGATATATTGGCAAAGATTCTTGCCGGCTAGAATTAGAAAATATTTTCCGGGAGTCAAAATGTTAAAATTTTATATACCGGAGAACATTGTCGACATAATAATTCAATCTCCTATACCCGCTTTCAATAAAGCGTCGCGCAGCTTGGATAAAAGCTGCTCCAGTTGGTTGCGTGCAGCCTGCTCTCCAAGGCCAAGCACACGGGCAGCCGCGGCAACAGAGCAGTCTTCAGCGTAGACCAACCGCAGCAACACTCTTTCCTGCGGCAAAAAATCTGCTGTTGTTGTACGGATAATCTCCGCAGCTGTATGTTTTTTATCCGCTTCAATCCGGTTGAGTAGTAATTCAAGGGGATTGCCGGAGGTGTCACATTGAGCTTCCCCCGGACTTTCATCAATGGGAACAACTACCGGATTCTGTCGGCACGGAACCAGCCAGACCTGCTGCAGATCAGAAACAAACTGGTCATACGTACCCCGGAAAAGCCAGTCAACCACTGCAATCTCATAGGCGTCTCGCCGGGTATATCGGTCCCGGCATATGAGTCTATAAACAGCTTCAGCAAGAGACCCGAGTTTTTTTATTGCAACAGGCACACGCCATTTCCCTGTGCGGGATATTATGAAATCTTGTATCAGGTGGTTGAGAACGCTGTATAAGAAGGTGGAAAAGGTGGCGTTGCCCTTGTAAGCGCGCAGGCGGCGGCAGTTGTCCTCCCGCAGCTTGTCCATGACAAAGTGCCAGCACTCGTCACGGTCATGCTCGTAGCGCAGGCTGCGGCGGCACGCCCGGTCGATGAGTTCAAGGTATTCAGAAGATGAAAGAATTTCACCAGGGTTTAACATGACCCCCCATACATCTGTCGATGGTGCCGCTAGTATATCATGGTCACATAGCCTTTTCAAGAAGGAAAACACGGCGTATTTTCCCTTGCAGTGAAAATTAGTTGCCGGATTTTTTATCAAACCTGCCGGAAAAAGGCATGTTCCGTCTGCCGGTATATAAACGGCACCATCGAATCTGTTTTTGCTGCTATAGGTCATAACCTTTCATCTTCATGCAGGGTTCATGATCGAAAAATATTTGCCGCCCTTCTGCGGGCCCACGAGGCATTCCCGTCGCAGCGCAGCTAGCAACATGCCATATAGGCGCAATCCTGCCGGGCTACTATTGCCTTGTGAATATTCACGGCGGCTGCATGCAATATATAAATAGCTGAAAATGGAAGGATTAAAAAACCAAAGCATTTCACAATTCTACAGCCTGAAATGTTTGTCTGCTTTCTCGGCCAACGGCAGAGATCTTAGGCTCAGGTACAATCGCCGTGTTAGGATTTCTCATCCGCCAAGGCGGATTCGAAATGACACACTGGCTACACTAGTGAGATAAATGCTCTAAGGGTAAAGGTGTTTTTTTTCTATGTCATATCTCACGCATTACGTTTCATCCTCCACGTCTATATCTGACGGACGGGAAACAAAAACAGACTTCTTTATCTGTTTATTTTAATCAAATATTTTATTTTTATTTTTCGCCGCTGTTTTTCGGAAAATGTCCGTCTTAGTTTTCCAGATGCGGTAAAAGCGCAGTAAATCCCTTGCGGCAGTTTCAATTTTTTCCCCGAGCCGGTCGGAACGTTGAGCACAATGGTTGAAAAACAGTTGAAGTTTTAATACGATTCTTATTTAAGGATAACAAAGAGAGCAAGGGGGAAGACTTAAACAAGCCGTTGCTGTTATGTAACCCTGTATCTAGTGTGTGTATTTTAAAGCGGCCGTTCTGCCGGTCTGCTATAATAACCAACAGATGATGAGGATGTTAAAATGATGCCCGCGCCTGCACGGTGAGGGCGTACCTGGCACGAGCAGGCCTGAAAATGCCTGTGTGCCCTTAGCTTCCGCAACTGGAAAACCCCGGCTTTTACTATGCTGCACAGCAGGTGCGGCGCAGGGGCCGAATCCATCAGCATCGATAACGCAACCGGCGCCTTCTGTATTACCTCAAAAGACAAGCGGCCGGGGTGGGGTTCAGGCTGCAGCTGCGATCGGTGATCGCGGGATACATCATTAAACAAAAAAAAGAGTGCAGGGCATGATGAATAATCCGGATTGCGGTGCGCGCACAATGGCTGAAGTTGTAGAAGTCGACAGCACGGTTGATGATTATATCCGGGCAAACCGCCTGATTTCCTGGGAGAGAGGCATCACTCAGGCATGTATGGTGTATGGAATTTTCCTTTTTTGTTTTTCAATTCATTTGATAAAAAATAATCCGCCGGATTTTTTATTATCGATGCAGCCGGTATGCTGCCTTCCCATTGTAGCATATTCGTATCTCGTGCTGCCGCTCCTGTGCAGATATAAGTTCAAAAAAATCAAAGCCCGTTCTGAACAAAAGCAAAAAATATCCTTTTCAGAGGAAAAGATAGAGGAAGAATCCCCCACGGGCGCCCGTGACATAGAAAGCTTTTACAACTATTACGCAACGCAGGACATGCTGGTTATTTTATGTTCGAGAAAATCATTTTATTATATCCCCAGAGCATCCTGCCGCGACAGCGGGCAGTTTGACCGGATAACGGAAATCGTGAAAATGCACGGTGAGAAAAAATCGGCATTAAAGGGCCGGGCAAAACGCATCCGGTGGGGTATGTGGTCTTTCGCCATGGCGGTTTTTGCCGTCGTTTTCTTCCTGGCCCTGATTGTTGTGGGCAGAGCATCTCCAGCAGCTTTAAATGTCTTGTTTTTGGGAGTTATTCTGGGTGCTGCTATGGGCATTGTTGGATTGACGGATAAAAACAGTGGTCGCATCCGGGCAGGTATCGGCCTGGCCGTGAATCTTGTTATTGTGCTGTGGTTTGCAAAAATAATTTTTCGGCATTGATACTGCCCGGATGGGCCATCCGGGCTACAGAGGCGAATAATAAAAACCACCCTCCTTTACTAAAGGAGGGCCGGGGTGGATTTTGACGGTTTTCACCGGCATGTCCGTCAAACAGCATAAAGGCCTTCAGGCTGGCAGGCTGAAACAATATAATCCGAACGTGAAGGGAGCCCGTTATGAAAAAGCTTATCGCCTTAATAATTTTCGCGGCATTTGTAAGCGTAGCCGCTCTGGGCTGCGCATCAACTACCCCTCCCCCCCCGCAGCAGAGCAGCCCAAGCATGAAAAAAAGCGATGCTATGGCGCCGACTGCGACTAGGGAAGGGGCAAGGGCCGGTACAGCGTGTACGAACTGCATAAACTATATAATGTAAATAGATCACAGGTAGAGCTATTGCAGCAATTAAAAGCGGCGCGGCTATAATTATATGAAAATTACGCTATGTTTCGCAAAAAAGGCATTGAATTTAAATTATTATTGACTATATTATATAAATACTTTTTAATTAATGGGTGGTTGGGGGGGTAGGGGTGATGAATTTCTATCTTGTCTGGCATGACCGCTGTCTGAAACACACCTGTTTTTCTGTTCCCCACGCCTGCCTTTCTAAAACACAAAATACCGGTTTCATTCGTGCTGCTTGTGAAATGATGAAAAAAAATCAGACCAGTCAGTACGCGTTTATGGCAAACATCCATTTAAATAATCACCAATCTGATGTTTATCAAAATGGCTGGGCAACACACCTGTTAGATAAAATATCTTTATGAAAACCGATCTTTCGTATTCGACGCTTTTGAATTTGTCCGTCTAACAACAGCAGAATAACTGTACTAGCGCTCTAACCCTGGCAGGCCGTCAAAGTTAAATGGCTGCATTAATAATTTTACATAGAGGGAGCAATAGGCTGTGACTTTATTAAAAAAAATTGAAAATATTAAAAATCAGCTTGAGAGTTTTTCTCGGGAGCTTGACAACCTGCATGATGAGATTATGTCTGTCGGGGGCTCAGAGACAAAGAACGGTGATAATCAAATGAATGATATGGTGGCTCACATACAGTGTTATCTTGCCCTGAGCCCTCAGATTGAAGAAGACAGCTTTTTAAAAATGATTCTGCAGTGCGCAATGCACACCGTGAATGCAGGCGGCGCCGGTCTTACCCTTTTAAAAGAAGATAAAAAAAATCTGGTGTTCAAGGCGGCAATAGGCGATGGAGCCGAGGGCATTATCGGCTATGAGGTTCCGATTAAGGGGTCCCGGCACGGGGAGGCATTGCTGACAGGTGAGGTGATTTCCTCCACGCCGGTTCATACGGCCATTGAAGACAAAGCAAAAGCAGCCTTTCGCAATGTGCTTGTTGCTCCGCTGATCGTTGAAGGCGATGCGGTCGGCACGATGAGCGCGGTAAACAAGCAGGATGGCGACCACTTCACGCCGAAAGACATGGAGGCATACAGGCTGTTTGCCGATCTTGCAGCCCTTGTGGTGCGCCAGCGCCTGAGGGAACAGGTGCTTGAGCACCTTATGAAAGGGGGCATTGAAATAGTTCCCGACGAATTAAAGAATGTGACATTCGGTAAGGAAGATGCCGGGCTTCTGGATGTTTTGCAGCAGGTGGTCAGATTGTCGCGAAAGCGTGACGATATGCTGCCTCTTTTTAAGCAGCTCATAAGTCTTTTTCTTGAGATTTCCTCTCGTTTTAACTTGAGCCGGTGACGAGGAGGGCGTATATGCAGGATCAACATTCAATGAAGATCATAAATCCTGAGATAACTATTGACTGGCTGACCCGCAATTCGACAGGCAAGGGTGTTGAGGTTGCGGTAATTGACAGCGGAGTTGACGCAGCGCACCCTGCTCTGAAAGGCAAGGTTTTCCGTTCCTGCATGGTCACAGCAATAGATTCTGGGGAAATCAAATGCACTGAAATACCCGGTGAAGAATCAACCGACAGCTTTGGTCACGGAACGGCAGTGGCAGGCATTATCACCGACCTGGCCCCTGATGCAAATATTGTCAGCGTAAAAGTTTTAGACGAATACAATTCCTGCACCGGCGATATACTGATTGAGGGAATGAAGTGGGCACTTAATCAGAACATCAGGCTTATCAACATGAGCCTTGCACTTACAACATCAAGAGAGCGCTTTATTCCCTTGATATTTCAACTGTGTGAGCAGGCATATGTTCAAAACAGCATAATTGTAGCCTCAAAGCGCAATATTGGCGACCTTGGCTGCCCGGCCATGTTTTCATCTGTTATCAGTGTTGACAGGGAGGACTACGAGAACAAGTATAAAATGAGATACAGGCCTCGTAATATTATCGAATATGATGCCCGCGGCACAGAAATAAAGGTCCTTGCCCCGGGCGGCGGATACGCAATAGAGACGGGGACAAGCTTTGCCACGCCCCATGTGTGCGGCATGACGGCGCTGCTGCTGGAAGCATTTCCGGATATGCTGGCCGTGGAGGCAAAGGCTATGCTTAAGGCACTCAGTATTAATTAGACTTTAATGGCATTATTTGCCATTAAACTTAACCACCCTATTGCAGGGAAAAACAAAAACACTTTTAGTAGAAGGAGAAAAGGCAATGGCAAAAGAGAAACAGATTACAGTAATTATTGGTGAAGAGATCAGTCCGGAAGAGCAGAAAAAAATCGATCCTGCAAAGATGGGGGCTTCCGTATCAGCAAGGGCTGATGTTCCCGAAGGTGATGTTACAGGACAACGTCATCATCATCATCATGGAGGTGGATATTATATGGGTGGATATGGAGGTGGATACAATAGGACTGCTCAATGCCCCTATTGTTACGCCTATTGTTCACTTAATGGTTCATATAGTTCGTATATCTGCTGGAATTGCGGGGGTAGTTTTAGGGTTTATTGATGTTTAATGCTGTGAACTTTCGCACAAATCAGGCAGCCCAAGCAGGGGCCTGTAATAGTGGCTCAAACATTTTAGCATTGTCGATATTGTCGAATTTATTTTCGGACCTTGCAAAAAAAATTTCTCCAAACAGCAAGATGCAGAGTAGCCACTGCATCCTGAAAAGAGAACCCCTGCTTGTGCTGATGCCATGGTCTGTGAGGAGCTTTGTAGATGGCCTGTCCGTTCTGGATAAACTACAGCCAGATAAGGCCCTATAGAAAGCATGAAAACACGGCGGTTTTTTTAGTTTTCTGGCCTTTAGAACATTGAGGATGTTCAGCCCCAGATACTGTTTAAGATTGCGGAACGTATCTTCAATAGCCCAGCGGTCTGCAAATGGAGAGACAATTTGTGCTGGAGGCAGACGACAATCGGTTGTAAATAAAAAGTCATCATGTTCTTTGCCAAGAGGATCACGGGAAATGACCAGAGCAGCACGGGTTTCACTTTGTTGATGGCATACCACGGAGTCCTACGGTTATAAACACAGCCGTTGTCGGGCCTGCCACCGCTCCTGGGTTTCAACCAGAGACCATGACCGCACATTCCGGGCCATGGCTTGCGGGGTGGGAAGGCGTTTACCCCGTTTGCGGCTGCGACCTTTCTGATGTGGTTTTCGAGCTGCGGGGATGTTTCTGCCGGCAACAGAAGCATAAAAGCCGTCGCCCGCAAGGTAGAAGCTTTTATCGGGCAGCCACTGGGTCAACTCATGCAGTATCTGCTCAACCAGGTCAAGTTGGCTTAGAGCCTGTACGAAAAGTCTTTATAATGGTCTCACATGCTCCGATAAAAGGGGGAAACCCTTTTTCGGAAAAGAATACCCATGCCAACGTATCCCCGTGACTTGACAGATGGGCAATGGGAACTTATCACCCCCCTGTTGCCAGGGGCCAAGCATGGCGGACGACCACGCACGGTGGACATACGAACAATCATCAATGGAATTCTCTATTTGGTACGCACGGG
>Ga0209777_10006605_pt1 | contig 13037 bp, 8 predicted proteins | sample FrelakmetHBP12HB_FD_187147 | JGI IMG/M metagenome (GOLD analysis project Ga0209777, IMG submission 187147) | Freshwater lake sediment microbial communities from the University of Notre Dame, USA, for methane emissions studies -HBP12 HB (SPAdes)... | ecosystem: Environmental > Aquatic >...
CCGTCCAAACTTTGGATGATTTTGCCCTGAATCCCTTACTAGTTCTCAACTCTACAAACAGATCATATCCTACAGCTAGTGCTTCGGCAGGAACTAGTTATTATGTCGGTCCCAGGAGCGTCTATTTTTCTGGCTGGGGTTATGACGAGGGAGGCGGAAATCCTTCTCATGCTGCGTATTACTATCCAATAAATTTCATAAATCATCCACCTACTGCTCCCAATGTAACTGGTCCAAAAACAGGAGGAATGCATACGACATATACTTTCAATATGGTTTCTACCGATCCAGACAATGATCAACTTGCCTACGATATTGTTTGGGAGGATGGAGGAACTAGTCATATAGGTTATTTCAATTCAGGAGTATCGCAAAATATTTCTCATTCATGGAACACCGAAGGAGAAAAAATTTTTATTGTGACCGCGTGGGATAGGCGGAATGTGTCTGATACGACGACATACAAAATAAATATCAGCGGTGGCGTTAATAATCCTCCTACAAATCCTGTAATAAATGGTCCAACTTCGGGATCAGCAGGTGCATTTTATTCCTTCAATCCAGTTTCCACTGATCCGGATGGCGATCAGATTAAATACAATGTTGACTGGGATAATAACGGTTCCATAGATGAGGTTACTCGTTATTATAGTGATTCTGGAGATTATGGATATTTGCAGGAGCATTCTTGGCCTACTAAAGGAATGCAAACTTTTGCCATGCAAGCGAAAGATTCCAATGGGGCAGTTTCTGGCTGGACAACGCATAATCTTAATATTATCAATCAACCACCCGAAGCACCAGTTATAACCGGCCCAACAACAGGAATAATCAAAACGCCGTATAGTTTTAATGTTGTTTCTACTGATCCAGACGGAGATAGGATAAAGTATTCTATTAGGTGGCTTCCACCGGAGGCAGGGTGCAATGACATTTATGAAATTTTGCCTAATAAAAAACCTTATTCTGCTTGTTCTCCAGAATTTCATCATGTTTGGTCATTTCTCGTTTATCCAGATGTTTATTACGCTGCCTCTGGCGAAGTACAGAAAACCAGTAATCAATGGTCAACTACGGGATCAAAAACTTTGTTTGCACAAGCTAAGGACGAATTGGGTAATGTTTCTGCGGAGTCCACCTTCACCATAAACATAGTCGCTTCTTGCAATTCTTTCTGTCCAGCCAATTCCAGCTTCTGTCCTGGCAGTAATCAAGATCTGACCCAAGATACCAATACTTCTATTGTTAATACCAATAGCTGTACTAGCACTAAATGCCAATGCCAATGTGATGCCGGCTATACAGCCACTGGTTCCACTTGCGTGAATTATAGAGTAAATGGCGAGCTTGGCGGAGCTAATGGAAAGTCTTATTGCAAGCTTCCTGATGATAACAGCCTGCTATGCAAATCCGGCACAGTAATAAGTAAACAATTTAAAAGTTCCATTCCAGGATGGACTTGGACCTGTGCAGGAAGCAATGGTGGAGCTAACGATACCACCGGCCATGCTCTCTATGATTGCTCTCAGGTGGAAGTGAATCCGTAAAACGTGGAATGCATTTTGTAGAATGCAGAACGCGAAATGCGAAACACATGAAAATAAAAAAATCAAAAGCCTCTGTTTTAGTCGCTAGTCTTATTATTATGGGGATTGTTTTGATTGCTTCATTAAGCATTGCTTTCGTGGCGGTAAAAGAAAGAAGAGCGTCTATTGAAGAAAGCAAAACAACGGTGGTTTTTCAGTCAGCCGATCAGGCTGTAGAAGCAATGATGGCAAAAATATATCGGGGTGGTTTCCTTTACGCTAATCAATTAGGAGTAGGCTATAGTTGCGATGCTAGCGGAATTTTAATAGATTCTACGCATGGATACACAATAGAATTTCTAGACAATAATTCCAACAGGATTTTTTGTAATACCAGTGTTTCTATAGGCGATATTGCGAGGATAAAAGTAACGTCAACTACTTCCCAGGTCGGCCGGGCCATTGAAGCCAAAATAGGTTGCGATATCACAACTTGTCAACAGCTAAATAGCCATCTTACTGCGGGTGGTTATCACTGTTTAGCAAATGATATACCTTGTGCGGGTGTTTATTGGAATCCAGTGTGGTTTTCGCATGGAGTTTTAGATGGAAAAGGATTCGTCGTTAAGAATTTAACAGTTAGTGCTTTTAATTCTTATGCTGGACTATTTAGTACTTTATCGAATGCTACTGTGAAAAACTTGGGAATAGTAAATGCGAATGTCCAATATGATCCGAGTGGAACTGGGTATGGCAATTGGGGAACGGGAATCTTAGCGGGAGTAATGACTTCGTATTCGTTGGTTTCAAACTGTTATACCTCTGGCGATATAGGAGGCGATGGGTATGAAGGTGGTATAATAGGCCAAATGTATGAGGGCACTAGATTAGACCAAAGCTATTCTACAGCGAAAGTACATGTAAATTATGCCAATAAGGAAAGGTTTTTTGGGGGTCTAGTTGGATATAATCAAGGAAATATAACCAACTCTTACTCTACGGGAAATGTATCTGGCAATTATTTTGCTAGCGATCCTACCTATAATACGACCCAATTTACCGGTGGGATAGTTGGCTATAATGGTATTCCTGGTACGATTTCTAATGTATATTTTGGAGGTACGGTTAGAGACAGTCTTCAGCTGGGAACAATAGCAGGCGCCAATATGAGCAACCTATTTAATTATTTCTACAATGTTGATAAAAATCCATGCACTGCTGCTTATGATTATAGCAATCATTCTTTACCTATTACTTCATGTCCTTCTCTGACGAATGGCAAAACAACTTCTGAAATGGAAGACAACTCCACCTACTCTGATCCCAGCTGGAATTTTGATACTATATGGCTAATGGCTAAACCTAATATCTATCCTTTTATTTCTTCTTCTCACTATCCTTGCTTAAAATGGCAGGGAAGTGTTGATTATTGCCCACCATACTAACCGCGAAAAGCTAGAAAATAACAAGCGAAGCGTCATTTGAAAACAGCTTTATTTCAAGGCTGTTTTTTGCTATAATCCCTATATGGAACTAAACGAAAAACAAGCCCAGGTTCGCTACGAAAAACTGGCTAAGGAAATAGATAAATTGCGCTATGAATACCATGTTTTGGATAAGCCAGAAGTAACGGACGAAGTTTATGATTCCTTGATGGAAGAGTTGCGCCGCCTAGAGGAGCAATTTCCGAAGCTCAAAACTTCTGATTCTCCTTTGCGCCGGATTGGAGGAAAACCGCTGGAAAAATTCCAAAAAATCCGCCATAAAGTCCGTCAATGGTCGTTCGATGATGTTTTTAGTTTCGAAGAACTTCAAAAATGGGAAGAAAAGATTTTGAGGATGAAAGAAAAAATACCAAAAATTAGAAATGAAAGGTTGGAATATTGCTGTGAAGTGAAAATAGACGGATTGAAAATAATTTTGACTTATGAAAAAGGAATCTTGAAAAATGGCGCGACTCGGGGCGATGGCGTGATTGGCGAAGACGTAACGGAAAATTTGAAAACTATTTACAGTATTCCTTTGGAACTTAAAAATCCGATTGATTGCGTCGCTGTAGGCGAATGCTGGCTGAGCAAAAGCGAGCTAGAAAGAATAAACAATTTGCGCCAGAAGAAAAAAGAAGCGCTTTTTGCTAATTCGCGCAACGCAGCGGCAGGATCCATTCGCCAGCTTGATCCGCGAATTGCGGCCAGCCGAAAACTAGACAGTTTCATCTATGATCTGGATCAAATAGAAGTTACGAAAATGCCCAAAACTCAAATCGAAGAATTAGAACTGCTGGATAAATTAGGTTTCAAAGTTAATAGAGAACGTAGGCTTTGCCAAAATATAGACGAAATACAAAAAGTTTATGAAGAATGGTCTAGAAAAAGAAACAAGCAAGATTATGGCATTGACGGACTGGTAATAAAAATAAATTCAAGAGAAATTCAGGAAGCGCTGGGATACACCGGAAAATCTCCCCGTTGGGGCGTCGCTTATAAATTCCCGGCGGAAAAAGTAACAACGATTGTGGAAGATATTAAAGTGCAAGTCGGACGAACTGGAGCGTTAACGCCGGTGGCGCATTTGCGTCCGGTGCTGGTGGCGGGTTCCACAGTGAGCCGAGCGACATTGCATAACGAAGATGAAATCAACCGGCTGGATGTGCGCATTGGCGATACAATAGTTTTGCAAAAAGCCGGCGATGTCATTCCGGAAATAATAGAAGTGATTAAAAATCTTCGCACAGGAAAAGAAAAAAAATTTGTGATGCCCAAAAAGTGCCCGATTTGCGGATCAGAGGTCAAAAGAGAAAAAGTAGAAGATGCTAAAAGGGAAGTAAGTGCCGCGACTTATTGCACGAATAAAAAATGCTTTGCGCAGGAGCGAGAAAAACTAATCCATTTTGTTTCTAAGAAAGGATTTGACATGGAAGGGCTGGGCGAAAAAATCGTGGAACAATTAATGAATGAAGGCTTGATCACAAACTTTGTGGATATTTTCGAGCTAAAAAAAGGCGATCTGGAGCCGTTGGAAAGATTTGCGGAAAAATCAGCGGATAATCTGATCGAATCAATCAAAGGCAGTAAAAAAGTAGAATTTAGCAAATTTATTTTTGCTCTTGGTATTCGACATGCCGGAGAAGAAACAGCCGTTTTAATAGAAAGAAACCTCGATAAATTATCAGAGGAATCTGTTAAAAATCTGGGAGATATCATAGAAATTTTTCCAAAAATTACTGCGGAAGATTGGATGAAAATAAAAGGTATCGGCGATAAGTCTGCGGAAAGTCTTGTGGAATGGTTTTCGGATAAAATGAATATAAAGTTGCTTAGAAAAATGAAAGATCTGGGAGTTGAGGCGGCGGTAAGCATTAAGAAACAAGAAAAAAATAATAAGCTCGAAGGATTAACATTTGTTCTGACCGGAGAAATGAAAAACTTTACAAGAGATGAAGCAAAAGATATGATTAGAAATAAAGGCGGAGATGTTTCTTCGTCGGTAAGTAAAAAAACCAGCTATGTCGTGGCCGGAGAAAACCCCGGATCAAAATATGATAAAGCCAAAGAGCTGGGCGTGAAAATTATAGAAGAAGAAGAATTTACGAAACTTATCAAATGATAAAAAAAGAGGAAGTAAAACACATTGCTGAATTAGCGCGCATTGGTTTGACTGATGAAGAAATGGAAAAATATTCTCAAGAACTTTCGGGTATTTTGGCTTGGATTGACCAGCTGAAAGAAGTGGATATTTCTGGCGTAGAGCCAACCGAGCATATTACGGGAGTAAAAAATGTTTCCCGGCAGGACATAAGTCATCCTTTCGAGAACAGAGAAAAAATAATTAATTTATTTCCGGAAGAGAAAAATGGATATAACAAGGTAAAGGCAGTGTTATGATCAGAGAACTTCACGAAAAATTAATAAAAGGTGAAATTACTTCTGTGGAACTCATGGGGAAGTATTTTGATGCGATTGAAAAAGGGAATCCGGAACTTAATGCTTATCTTACCTTAACTAAAGATTTAGCGATGGAACAAGCAAAAAGAACGGACGAGAAAATAAAAAAGGGCGAAGAAATAAATTTATTGGAAGGAATTCCCGGCGGAATCAAGGATCTTATTCAATTGAAAGACGTGAGAGCGACAGGCGGTTCAAAAATTTTGGATAATTATATCGCTCCTTATGATGCTACTGTGGTTAATAAATTGAAAGAAGTTGGAGCAGTTTTTTTGGGAAAAACCAATTGCGATGAATTTGCTATGGGTTCTTCTGGAGAGAAAAGCGCTTATGGCCCAACCAAGAACCCGCATGATTTAGAAAGAGTGCCGGGCGGAACATCCAGCGGATCAGCAGCGGCTGTGGCGGCAGACTTGGCTGTGTGGGCGCTGGGAACAGACACGGGAGGATCATCGCGCCAGCCGGCGTCTTTTTGCGGAATAGTCGGGTTCAAACCTACTTATGGAAGAATTTCTCGCTATGGCGTGATGGCAGCGGCTTCCAGTTTGGAGCAAGTAGGCATACTTGCTAAAACCGTAGAAGATTGCGCTGTCGTGTTAAGCGCGATTGCCGGAGAAGATAAAATGGATTCAACAACCGCGAAAAGTTCCGGCAAAGATTACACGAATTATCTGACAGGCGAAGTTAAGGGAATGAAAATCGGAATCGTCAAAGAATATCAGGAAGGACTAAATAGCGGAATGAAAGAAGCAATGCAGGCAGTGATTAAGAGGTATGAAAAAATGGGTGCAGAAATTGTGGAAATAGAATTGCCTTATGCAAAATATTCTCTGCCGGTTTTTTACATCATAAACCCCTGCGAAATTAGTTCCAATTTAGCGCGATATGACGGAGTGAAATATGGTATCCGAATTAATGACGAATTAGATTCAAATTATAATCCGAATGGGCTGACAAGAAATTTATTAGAAACATATCTGGATACAAGGCAATACGGACTTGGAGCAGAAGCAAAAAGAAGGATAATGCTGGGAACTTATGCTCTTTCTGCTGGATATTATGAAGCTTACTATCTGCGAGCGCAAAAAGTACGAACGCTTATCAGAAAAGATTTTGAAAAAGCTTTCGAGAAAGTAGATTTGATTTTGACGCCAACAGCGCCAACTCCAGCTTTCAAGATTGGCGAAAAAATCCAGGACCCATTAGAAATGTATTTAGCGGATATTTTCACGGTAACAGCTAATATTGCGGGTGTCCCGGCCATTTCTATCCCGTGTGATAATAAAGTAGAATACGAAGGAGAAAGACTTCCGGCCGGTTTTCAGCTGATGGGGAAATGGTTTGATGAAGAAGGAGTCCTACGCGCTGCCCATGCCTACGAGGTAAGTAAATAATTTCAAAATAAAATGAGCAATTCAGATATTTTATTTGCCGCTCTTATAAAGGAATTGACCAATTTTTACAATTCTGCCACTTTTAGCGTAATTAAATTTGTTCTAGGCATCTATGTCGTTGTCTTAATTTTGGATCTTATTTTATTGCTTTTTCAAAGAGGCGTAGGCGAAGATTTGCGCGTTACTTTGTTCGGTTCAGATGTTCCCCGCGAACTTATGGCCGCAAGAAGCCAGATGAAAAAGGACTGGAGAAAAATAAGGGCAGAACTGGGAAGTGGTGATGAGAAGAGGTACAAAATAGCTATCATTAAAGCAGATGCTATCATAGAAGATATTTTATTCCGGTTGAAGTATAAAGGAGAAAATTTTGCTGAAAGAGTATCCAATATTCCCGAAGGGCAGGTAGAGCATGTGGATGATATCAAAAAAGCACATGAAGTGAGAAATAGGATCGTGCATGACGAAAATTTTCCGGTGGACAAAAAATTAGCGGAAGATACTCTTTATCTTTATGAACAATTTCTGGAATATTTCGGAGTTGTTCATTGACATGGAGTTAATTGTTGAGTAGAATTGCATATAGCCTGTTTTAGGCTTGATAGCGGGGTGGAGCAATGGCAGCTCGGGTGGCTCATAACCATCAGGTTGCAGGTTCGAATCCTGCCCCCGCAACACTGTTATTCTTTTTATTTTTGCCAGGGTAGCTCAGTTGGTTAGAGCGTGGGACTCATAAGCCCGAGGTCGTGAGTTCGAATCTCACCCCTGGTACAGGGAAATAAAAACACGGGGGCGTAGCTCAGTTGGTTAGAGCGTCTGCCTGTCACGCAGAAGGTCACCGGTTCGAGCCCGGCCGTCCCCGCCACTAATTGTTTAGAAAGTCATTCTGTCAAAGCGGGACAGTCCCTGCAGAATAAAAATCAGCCAAAATTATGCTGATTTTTTGTTTGCCAAAGGTGGGATAATCGTGTATAATTGAATTGAAAAGAAAGCCTAAAAAAAGCCATTATGAAGCTGAAATCTTATGTTTGGGGAATGGGGCTGATCAGCCTAATTTCGCTTATAGCTTTTTATTTAGTAGCTGTTAATGTAGATCCGGCTGCGTCAGGCGCCGCTGGCAAAGCGCTTTTTTATTTAGTCTTATTTTTCTTCTTGAGCGGGCTTTTCAATCTTCTGCTTCTAGGCTCCAGAAGAGTTTTTTTGGGAAGCGAAGTAGCTTTTCACGGAATTAGCTTGAGCTTGCGGCAGGGAATTTTGCTGGCCATTTTGGCGATAGCATTGCTAATTTTACAAAGTTTTCGTATGCTGTTTTGGTGGGACGGATTACTAGTTTTGGCAGGAATATTTCTAATAGAACTATATTTTTTAAGCCGGAAATAATAAAAAATCTTATGCCGAAAGAAATCAAACAAGAAAGCAATTATACAGCCAAATCTATTCAGGTCTTGGAAGGGTTGGAGCCGGTAAGAAAACGCCCGGGAATGTACATTGGCGGAACTTCTACAGAAGGTCTGCATCATTTGATTTGGGAAGTAGTCAATAACTCTATCGATGAGGCAATGGCCGGTTATTGCAAGAATATTGTTATCAAACTTTTACCGGATAATGTAGTGGAAATATCTGACGACGGCCGAGGTATTCCGGTGGAAAAGCATCCGCAAACCAAAAAATCTACTTTGGAAACAGTACTTACCGTTCTGCATGCGGGAGGAAAATTTGGCGGAGAAGGATATAAAATTTCCGGAGGCTTGCACGGTGTCGGGGTTTCCGTGGTGAACGCGCTGAGCGTTTGGATGAAAGCGGAAGTGAAGAGGGAAGGGAAGATTTTTTCCATGGAATTTGAAAGAGGCAAGGCTAAAAGCAAGGATCCGAAAATAATCGGCAAAGCGAGCGAAACAGGAACGCTGATTTCTTTTCAGGCCGATCCGCAAATTTTTCCAGAAATAAAATACAGTTGGGAAAAAATTCTCGGCTATGTCCGCCAGCAAGCTTATCTTACCAAGGGCGTGAGCATTAAAGTCTATGACCAGCGGGAAAAAAGCAAAGAAAAATCCTACGGATTTTTCTTTGATGGAGGACTGATTTCTTTTATAAAATTCCTCAACCGCGGGAAGGAAGTGAAAAACGAAATGCCTTTCTATGTAGACAAAAAAGCGGATGATGTAGCTGTGGAAATCGCCATGCAATATACGGACAGTTTCAAGGAATATGTTTTTTCTTTTGCCAATAATATTTTTACTCCAGAAGGCGGTATGCATGAAGTCGGTTTTCGCTCAGCGTTGACCCGAGTGATGAATTCCTATGCGCGAAAAGCGAATTTTCTCAAGGAAAAAGAAGAAAATTTAACTTCAGAAGATTTGCAAGAAGGATTGACGGCGGTTATTAGCGTAAAATTACGCAATCCTCAATTTGAAGGGCAGACTAAAGCGAAATTGGGCAACGGAGAGGTAAAAGGAATTGTTTCCAGCATTACTTCCGAAGCACTTTCCGAATATCTGGAAGCGCATCCCAATAATGCCAAAGCCATCCTTACTAAATGTTTATTAACTGCCAAAGCGCGTATTGCAGCGCGGGCGGCCAAAGACGCTGTTATAAGAAAAGGCGCATTGGAAGGAATGACGCTGCCTGGAAAACTAGCCGATTGTACCACACGCGATAAAGAACTTTCAGAACTCTATATTGTTGAGGGAGATTCCGCTGGTGGCAGTGCCAAGCAGGGAAGAGACAGGATGTTCCAAGCGATTTTGCCACTACGAGGAAAATTAGTAAATGTAGAAAAAACCAGCCTGGAAAAAGTAGTAAAATCAGACACATTAAAGCCGATTATCATTGCTTTAGGAACTGGCATTGGCGAAACTTTTGATATAAACAAACTTCGCTATGGTAAGATTATTATTATGGCCGATGCCGATGTGGATGGATCGCACATCCGCACCTTGCTTCTGACTTTTTTCTATCGCTATTTTGAAGACCTGGTGAAAAATGGCCATATCTATATCGCTCAACCGCCACTCTATCGCGTGCAAAAAGGAAAAGATGTGAAATTTGTTTATACTGAAGAAGAAAAAAACAAATTAGTTGGGAAAGATGTGAAGGAAGGTGAGGACAAGGAGCTAGGTTTCAATATTCAAAGATACAAAGGTCTGGGAGAAATGAATCCAGGGCTTCTTTGGGAAACTACCATGGATCCGGCGCAAAGATTGATGCTGCAGGTAAAAATTGAAGACGCGCAGGCGGCCGACAAAATGTTTGACATTTTAATGGGCTCTGATGTGGAACCCAGAAGAAGATTTATCCAGACTCACGCTAAGCATGTGCAAAACTTGGACGTATAAATAAATTTGTGATATAATTCGGGTAGAAACATAAAAATAAAATAGAAAGGAAGGTGATCTTTATGAGTGGAGTACAAACATGGGGTGAAGCAATTACTTTGTCTCTGATGAATCTCTGGAATCAAGTGCTAGGCTTTCTTCCTGCTTTGATTGGCGCCTTGCTAGTATTTATTGCTGGTTGGATTATCGCTGTAGTTCTGGGAAATGTAGTGGAAAGAATGCTTAAGGCAACTCGAATTGACCAAGCGCTAGATCGCATATTAGGTGATAAATTAAATAATGTTGAAGCGCATCTATCTGCTTTCATAGGCGGATTAGTAAAGTGGTTTTTGATTCTAGTTTTCTTAATAGCAGCGGCAAACATTTTGCAACTCGTAGAAGTTAGCAATTTTCTAGGCAGTGTAATAATGTACATTCCTAATGTTGTAGTGGCGGTAATTATATTAGCGGCTGTTGTCCTTTTTGGCAATTTTGTTTACAAATTGGTAAAAGGGAGCACAAAAGCAGCCGGCGTTATGTCAGCCACTGTTTTAGCAGCTATCGCGAAATGGTCCATTATAATTTTTGGTATTTTCGCAGCCCTTCTACAGCTAGGAATCGCTGATTATCTGGTAGGCACCATTATTACTGGAATTGTAGCCATGCTGGCTCTGGCCGGCGGACTGGCTTTCGGATTAGGAGGGAAAGAAGAAGCGCAAGCGTTGCTTAGAAAGTTAAGGGAGGAAATAAGTGAGAAACAATAAAGGCAAATTTTGCTAGCAAAAGTTGCTTTAGAAAGCGTTCCGGTTCACCGGGGCGCTTTTGTTTTTGAAGTTATCCACAGAGGCTTGACAAAGTTTTTGCTGGCTGATATTATGGCAAAGCGCTTTACTGAGCGTCTAATAGTAAATTAATTAATGGTAATTTTGGTCCAAAACTTAGAAAGAAAAAGCGGGTAATTTTAAGTTTCGCCAAGAAGGCGAAAGCCAAAGTTGCCTGTGAAAGCGGGCGCTTTTTTATTTCCTGTCCAATCCAAAAATAGTACGGAAATCAGTCTATATAGCCAAAAACTGTATCCACAAATTTCCGCATTAGCCGAACATTGACAATTGAATAATGGTCTTACTGAAATGCCAAACTTTGCGCCAAGCGGAAACAAAGTATGCGCATTATCAGTTAGTCAATGTTAAAAGGTTAAAGCAATTAATGCAGTTAGCGATTGTTAACTGCTAACCGATTTCTATTCCGCGCAAGCGGAATTAAAATCGCTCCGGATTTATTCCGGGGCAAAAAACAACAAAAGAAGCGGTAACATTAATGCGTATGGTGGATGCCTTGACACTAAAAAGCGATGAAGGACGTAGCCAGCTGCGATAAGTCTCGGGGAGGTGCTAAGCAACCTTTGATCCGGGAATTTCCGAATGGGACAACCCTCTATTTTTTAATAGAACTGCTATCTGAATTCATAGGATAGTAGGGCGCACTCTGGGAACTGAAACATCTTAGTACCAGAAGGAATAAAAAACAATTGTGATTCCGTAAGTAGTGGCGAGCGAAAGCGGAAAAGTCTAAACCTATTTTTCTTTCACTTCGGTGAGAGATTAATAGGGGTTGCGAGGTAATTTAACTCGTTTGATCGAGGATCTCTCACCTGATCCTAGCAGAACGTCTCTGGAAAGAGCGACAATACAAGGTGAAAGTCCTGTATGCGAAAGGGGAAGGTGAGGGATGAAATTATTCTCAAGTAAGGCGGGACCGGAGAAATCCCGTCTGAATCTGGGGCCACTATAGCTCCAAGACTAAATATTTTTAGTGATCGATAGTGAACTAGTACCGTGAGGGAAAGGTGAAAAGCATCCCGATGAGGGAGATGAAATAGTATCTGAAATCATACGCTAACGAAGAGTCGGAGCCTCGGTTTACCGGGGTAACGGCGTGCTTTTTGTAGAACGAGCCAACGAGTTAGTTCTACGCGGCTTGAATAAACAACTATGTTGTGTATTCGTAGTGAAAGCGAGGCTTAATCGCCTACTTTGTCGCGTGGACTAGACCCGAAGCCAGGCGAGCTATTTATGAGCAGGGTGAATCCCGAGTAAAATTGGGAGGAGGCCCGCACACACTAGTCGTGCAATGCTAGGTGATGACTTGTGAATAGAGGAGAAATTCCAATCGAGCTTGGCGATAGCTGGTTCTTCCCGAAATAGCTTTAGGGCTAGCGGTCGGTAAATGAGTGCAGGAGGTAGAGCTACTGAATGAGATTAACGCGGTTCGCCGTAGTTATCTCAACCAAACTCCGAATGCCTGCAATTCTTATCCGGCCAGTCAGAAATCCGGGGCTAAGCTCGGATCTCAAAAGGGAAAAAGCCCATGACCGCCATCTAAGGTCCCCAATTCATGTTAAGTGGCAAAGGAAGTGAAGTTTCTTATACATCTAGGAGGTTGGCTCAGAAGCAGCCATCCTTTAAAGAGTGCGTAACAGCTCACTAGTCTAGAGACTTCGCGCCGAAAATTCAACGGGGCTCAAACATGATACCGAAGATGCGGATTCTGTCGCTTTCGAGCGATGGAGTGGTAGGGAAGCGTTCCATATGCGCTGAAGCGGAAGCGTGAGCGACCGTGGAGTGTATGGAAGTGAGAATGTTGGCATTAGTAACCGCAATGCGGGCGAGAACCCCGCACACCGAAAGTCTAAGGTTTCCTGGGCAATGGCGATCATCCCAGGGTTAGTCGGTCCTAAGGCGAGGCCGAAAGGCGTAGTCGATGGACAGCAGGTTAATATTCCTGCACTGTTTGATGTTATGGTATGGGAAGACGTAGTCTAGTATATTTCGCCCCTTATTGGATTGGGGTAAATGTTTTGAG
>Ga0209777_10006606_pt1 | contig 13037 bp, 12 predicted proteins | sample FrelakmetHBP12HB_FD_187147 | JGI IMG/M metagenome (GOLD analysis project Ga0209777, IMG submission 187147) | Freshwater lake sediment microbial communities from the University of Notre Dame, USA, for methane emissions studies -HBP12 HB (SPAdes)... | ecosystem: Environmental > Aquatic >...
TCCACTGCTGTCGACGATTAAGTACTACCGTGACGAATATCTTGTCCATATACGCGACAAGAAATGCCCTGCCGGCGTCTGCCGGAATCTGATCACTTACAGGGTGATCCCCGAGCTGTGTACCGGCTGTCTGGCGTGCATTGTCGCTTGCGCCTATCATGCGATCACCGGCCGGAAAAAGGAGCCGCATGTTATCAATCAGGACCTCTGCGAGCAATGCGGCGCTTGCGTGGCTGTTTGCAAGCATGATGCGATTGAGGTGTCGTAGGAGAAACCGATGATTACCGTAACGATAAATGGAAAACTGGCACGCGCCAAAGAAGGCGAAATGCTACTGGCCGTGCTGCGGCGAGAGAAGATCGACATTCCGGCGCTCTGCCACCATGAGGCGGTAGAACCCTATGGCGCTTGCCGGCTCTGTATGGTGGAGATCACCAGGAAAGAGTGGGATGGCTGGAAGAACATGGTCACCTCCTGCCTCTACCCGGTGGCAGATGGCCTGATTATTCAAACGCACACGACCGATTTGATCGAACTGCGCAAGACCATTCTTAATCTCTATCTTGCTCGTTGCCCCAATACGCCGGAAATTCAGGACTTGGCGGCACAGTATGGCGTCAACCAAACCAGTTACGAGCAAGTCGCCGACCCGAATGATTGCATCCTCTGCGGGCTTTGCACGCGCATCTGTGACCGAATGGGGTTCAGCGCGATTTCGGCAGTCAACCGTGGACATGGCAGAGAAATTGCCCCACCGCTGAAAAATGCCCCTCCTGATTGTGTTGGCTGCCTGGCCTGCGCTCTCAATTGTCCAACGAACTATATCAAGTATTCCGATATCGGTTACACGCGCGAAATCTGGGGACGGAAATTCGAGTTGCTTCGCGACGCCAGAACCGGCCAACCGACGATTACCAGAGAATTTGCCGAGTACCTGAGCAAGCATCGCAACATCCCGCAGGATTACTTCGAACTGAGTGACGAATCGCATCGCAAGGAAACGGCGTTGAGCCTGGGCAAAATTGCCATCTGGAGTCGGGAGGAGTCGCAATGAAATCGCGCTTTATCGTCACCCCGATTCTTTGCACCGGCTGCCGCACCTGTGAACTTGCCTGCTCGTTTACCCATGCCAAAGACGGCAAAGTCGGACGGAGCCGCATCTATCCGCTCGCTGGCGGATTCAAAGACCTCTATGTGCCGGTAGTCTGCCTACAATGTGAAGACCCTGCCTGTGTCAAATCATGTCTGGTGGATGCGATTTACTTCAATGAAAACACCGGCGCGTATGAGATCAATACGGAAATTTGTGTGCGTTGTATGGCCTGTGTGGCGGCCTGCCCGTTTGGTTGTTCGCTATTTGACACACAGCAGAATCTCGTTATCAAGTGCGATCTCTGCGGCGGTGATCCGGTCTGCGCACATTTCTGCCCGACGAAAGCGCTGACGTATAAGCTGATCGTGATTTAAGGCTGTCGGTCAAAAATAGATTTGTAGAGGCGACCCTTGCGGTCGCCTTTTGTTCTGTGGGTGTGCTTGGGAATTGGCAGGCAGCCGCAAGGGCTGCAGCTACAGTGTCCCTATCCGCATCGACAAATCCAGCCAGTCAGCGGAATGGGTAATAGCACCGACAGAAATGAAGTCAATACCGGTCTCGGCGTACGCGCGGACGTTGTCGAGCTTCATGTTGCCCGAGGCCTCAATTTCCATTTCCGGTTTGACGCCGCGAATGATCTGCACAGCCTTAGCACAATCCAAAACGGTGAAGTTGTCAACCATGATGCGATCGACCGGCAGATGCACAGCCTGCTTGACTTCTTCAAACGTGCGGGTCTCGACTTCAATCTTAATGTCCGCAAGCCCCTGTCGGGTTTTGTATTCGACGGCGCGCTGGATCGCTTGTTCGACCGATCCGACGGCGTCAACATGATTGTTCTTAATCAAAATCATATCGAACAGGCCCAGGCGATGATTAAAGCCACCACCGGAAGCCACCGCGCGTTTCTCCAGCAGCCGCAAACCCGGCATCGTTTTGCGCGTGTCGAGAATCTGGCAGGACGTGTGGTTGACTTGCTTGACAAATCGCGAAGTAAGCGTGGCGATTCCCGAAAGATGCATCAGGAAATTGAGCGCCGTTCGTTCACCGGTCAAAAGCGCTGCAAGAGCCCCCTTGGCAGCAATCACTTCCTGTCCCCGAGTGATTGGTGAGCCCTCGAAAAGATCGGTGATAAATTCCGATTCGGGGTCCAACTGGTAAAAGACCAGAGCGGCGGCATCAAGCCCCGAGATCACACCATCCTGTTTGGCAACAATCACAGCTTGCCCACGGACATCAGGGCGCACTGTTGACATAGTCGTGATGTCGCCATCCTCCACGTCTTCAGTCATAGCACGGTCGACGATATCAATTAGATACTCGGATGAGACATCCATAATGGCAGCTTATAGATTTCTTTATCCGCTGTCAACAAGCATTATGAAGCGAATCCCTTTGTTGTTGACTTAGGCGCGTCCGCGCAATACCATCAACGCCGATGAAGGCGCAATCATTGAGCTGGGTAGAAGTTGACGCCGCCGCGCTGGAACAGAATGTTGCAGCAATTCGGGCGAACCTCGCGCCCGGTTGTGGGATAGTGCCGGTGGTCAAGGCCAACGCCTATGGGCATGGCTATCTGCAAATCGCTCGGATACTCGACGGCAAAGGCTTCTCCTATCTCGGCGTGCACAACCTTGACGAAGCGCTGCTGCTGCGTGAAGGCGGAATCAAGAACCACATTCTGATACTCGGATACGTGCCTCTGGAAGACCTGAAGACTGTTGTCGAGGCCGGATTTGATTTTGTCCTTTACAACATCGAGACCCTGCGCAAGCTGACCGAGGTTGCCAACAACAAAACGCCAGCGAAATGCCATCTCAAACTGGAGACCGGCACCAACAGACAGGGAGTTATGCATGAGCAACTCCCCGACTTTCTTGCACTGTTCTCAGGCAAACCGCAGCTCCAACTCGTCGGTGTTTCAACGCATTTCGCCAATATCGAGGATACGACCGATCACTCGTACGCCGAGTTTCAGTTCAAGCGCTACGCGGAGATGAAGCAATTGATTGAAACGTCGGGATTGCCGGTCAAGTACTACCACATGGCATCCTCGGCGGCATCGCTGCTGTTCCCGCACACGCATTTCAATCTCGCGCGCGTCGGCATTGCGCTTTACGGACTGTGGCCGTCGAAGGAAACATATCTTTCCTATCGCATGTCCGGCAAGCAGAATCAGATTCTCGGACCGGTGTTGAGTTGGAAAACGCTCGTGGCACAAGTCAAAGATGTGCGCAAGGGCGAATACATTGGCTATGGCACAACCTATCGTGCGACTGCCGATCTTAAAATAGCGGTGATACCCATCGGCTACTATGACGGCTATGATCGGCAGCTTTCTAATAGCGGACATGTTTTGATAAACGGCATGCGCGCGCCGATTCGGGGCAGAATCTGCATGGATATCTTCATGGTCGATGTCACCGACATACCCGACGTTCGCCTGGAAAGCGAAGTCGTCTTGATTGGACGCTCGGGAGATGAGGTGATTCGCGTCGAAGATGTCGCTGGGTGGGCCAATACTATCAACTACGAAGTCGTTTCACGCATTGGGTCGCATCTCGAGCGACGAGTCATCAACCAGCGGAGTTAGTATGCCATTTCTGGAAGCGGAAGAGAAGAAGATATTCTATCAGATATACGGTATCGGCGAGCCGCTGATCATGATTCATGGAATCGCCACCGACAGTCGCTACTGGGGCGACATCCCGCAGTTCTTGAGCAATAAATATGCGGTGGTTACCTACGATCAACGCGGACACGGCCAGAGCTATGCACCTTCGACCGGGTACTCATATCGCGATCAGGTCAATGACCTCAAATGGCTGATTAAAGAACTCGATTTCAAGAAAGTCACTATTGTGGCCCATTCAGCAGGCGGCGCCATCGCAGTCAAGTTCGCGCTTCAACATCCGGAGTCTATCAAAGCCATGGTGTTGGAGGCGCCGCACATTGTTGGCTATCGCGATTACACCGACTGGCCAAATGTCTACCGCACGGCGCGTATTATTGACATCGATCAGGCGAAAATCCAGTGGGAAAGCTTCCGACTTTTCGATCGCCTGCGAAAAGGCTCCCCGGAACGAGAGCTGTTTCTCGAATGCCTCCGCGATTTTTCCGGCAAGGTCTGGACTGATCCGGAAGCGGCGCGCTATGTTGACGAGAGCGATCTGAAACTACTGGACAATTTGACTCAGCCGGCGCTGCTGCTATGTGGTCGCGATGATCTCGATTTCTTGCCGCTGGCGAAACTGGTCAATGCGCGTCTGATCAACGGCGCCTTGTTTGAGATTCCCGACTGCGGACACATGATTCATCTGGAGAAACCGGACATCTTCAAGCGGGAGTTGACGGCATTCTTAAAGCTGTAGGGGCCGACCGCGCGTCAGGTCCCCCTATCGTAAGTATTGTGCTACATCACAATAGCGCGGAAGGCAGACCATGCCGCTCAGACTAATGAAATCATCGTCGAATAGCGGTAGTTTTTCGCCCGAACGACGACTGAGACTCCTGCTGACAGTCCTGCTCTTAACCGTGATCATGAGCACTCTTGGCTATCGGTTTATCGAAGGGGGCACCTTTCTTGATGCGCTTTACATGTCGGTCATCACGATCGCCACAGTCGGATTCAAAGAAGTTTATCAGCTTTCAAATGCCGGTAAAGTATTTACGATCTTGGTCATAACGTTCTCAGTGGTGACCCTCGCCTACACCGTCGGTACACTGGGACAATTGCTAATCGAGGGGGAACTGCGCGAGATTCTCGGAAGGAGGAAAATGGAAAAGCGGATAAAAGAAATGAAAGACCATTTCATCATCGTCGGTTACGGTCGCGTCGGGCAGATGGTCTTCTCCGAATTCTGCCGACAGGACGTGCCGAGCGTGATCATCGAAAACGATCCTCAGATGCTGCCGGCGCTACACAAGAACTGCCCGCTGGCTATCGAAGGAAGTGCCATCGAAGATGATGTGCTGCTCGCCGCCGGAATTCTGAACGCTCGCGGGTTGGTGAGCACGATTCCCAATGAGTCGGATAGCGTTTACATCTCTCTTACGGCGCGTCAACTGAATCCCAAGCTATATGTCATCGCACGCGCCGACAGCAAAGCAATGGAAAAGAAGTTGCTGCGTGCCGGAGCCGACCGGGTTGTGATCCCGCACGAGATCGGTGGCAAACGTCTGGCATTGGCTTGTCTGCGTCCCAACGTTGTCGATTTTATGACTATGGAATCTTCCGGTGGCAAGTTGGGATTGAGCATCGAGGAGATCGAAGTACCGACGGAATCCCCTGTCGCAGGTCAAAGTCTGAAACACTCCGATTTCCGCGCCAAATATGGCGTAACCGTCGTCGGAATCAAGAAGCAAAGCGGCGATCTGGAGTTGGATCCCTCGGGAGACATCGTCATTGAAACGGGCGACATCTTAGTATTGATCGGCAAATCCGATGCCTTGGAAAATCTTGGGAGTCTCTCAAGAACGTGATGTCTTTCGAATCCAATCCGGCTCCCCGCCAGCGAGAAGACGATCTGGCTCTGCTGCTCAGGACACTCGCCTTCGCCGCGCGCAAACACCGGCATCAAAGACGCAAAGATGTTCGTGGTCTGCCCTACATCAATCACCCGATAGCTCTAGCAAACCTGCTCTACTCCGAGGGGGGCATTTCCGACATTCACGTGCTTTGCGCGGCCATTCTCCACGATACTCTCGAAGACACCGCCACAACTCGCGCGGAACTGGCAGAACAATTTGGTGAAAGAATACGTGATATTGTCATCGAAGTGACGGACGACAAGCGTCTCTCGCGGCGTGAGCGCAAGCGACTACAAATCGAGCACGCGGCGCAGCTTAGTCCTGCGGCCAAGCTGGTCAAGCTGGCCGACAAGATTTGCAATCTGCGAGATGTGCTCGCGTCTCCACCGGTAGGCTGGAGTCGGTCACGTAAGCGTGAGTATTTCGAATGGGCAAAGCAAGTCGTTGACGGACTTAGGGGAAGCAACAGAGCTCTCGAAACCGTATTTGACGATGTCTATTCCCAGATACCCACACCACCACACCTACTAAATCCAGTGAACATTATCAGAAGGTTATTTTCCCGAAACATGCCGAGATAGCGTGTCGACAACGTAAGTTGATTGACGCGGGTTACTGCAGAAGGTAGATTATTAGTGATGGCCAAGGACTACGAACAGATTTATCAACGTGACGGTCTCTACTGGGGAGAGGAGCCGTCGGAGTTGGTCAAACGTTTCGCCGAACTGGCGCCGCAAGGAAAGGCGCTTGATCTTGGTATGGGTGAAGGGCGCGATGCGCTCTATCTCGCATCGGTCGGCTTTGATGTCACCGGGGTGGAATCAACCGATTCCGGCGTGCTCAAATGCGAGCACCTTGCCGAGCAACGCCACGTTAGTGTTCATGCAGTTTGCGAAGACGTTCGTGACTACAGGATTGCCAAGAATCGTTATGCATTGATCGCGGCGATCAACCTGTTTCAATTCATGAAAAAGGATGAAGCCGAAGACGTGATTGCCCGCATTGTTGATGGTCTAAAGCGTGGCGGGTTATTCGTCGGCACAACGTTCACACAGGATGACCCATCCTACAAAGTGCGCAAACAGAAGTCCAAAGAAGTTGCCCCCGGCGTTTTTCTCGACGCTTCCGGCAACTACTATTCACTATATCACTACGGTGAGCTTCTCAAGCTCTGTTCGGAACTACGACCGATTTACTATGCCGAGTACGACTACTACGACACCCGGAAAGGTCCGCCCCACTGGCACGGAGTAGTGGATCTGGTGGGGAAGAAAGTCTAGCGCGCTGGCGCCTCTCCTCGACAGGAGACGGCGCTTAATATCACTAAACAAGACATTACCGACCATTGATAGTGAAGCTAGCTGAATTTTGCATTTGACTACCCGCCCTCAGAGTCCTATTTTCCACGAGTCTTTGAAAGGAAGGTTTGCTTAATGGAAAGTGTAGCGATAGCCAAAAAGACTTGGGCTTTTCTACCTGTAGGGTTCTTTTCGCGTTCGATCGGCAAAAAGCTGGTTGTAGCAGTCACCGGTGTGGTGTTGTTGGGGTTTATCACCGGCCACATGGTTGGGAACCTGCAGGTCTTTATCGGACAAGAGGCAATCAACAGATACGCCGCGTTTCTCCAGGGGTTGGGCGAGCTGCTCTGGTTGATTCGCGCATTTATGGCGGCCACGTTGGTATTGCATGTCTGGTTCGCCGTACAACTCAAACTGGAAAACTGGGCGGCGCGACCAAGGCGGTATGAACACAACGCCACCGTGCAAGCAACCTTGTCATCGCGCACAATGATCTGGACGGGATTACTGATCGGCGCCTTCGCTGCCTATCACCTACTCCACTTTACGTTTATGTCCCTTCACCCGGAGTACAAGACACTGGAGGATCATCTGGGGCAGCACGACGTCTACTCGATGGTTATCCTCGGCTTTAAGAATCCGGCGATCTCGATCTTCTATATGATCATGATGTTTGCTCTGGCCTATCATCTGAGTCATGCCGTGCGAAGCATGTTTCAGACGCTGGGATTGAACAACGACCAATATGACGGTGGTCTTCGCCGTCTGGCGCTGGTGGTTGCCGGTATTCTCTTCGTCGGCTACACCGCAATTCCGGCGGCAGCATTACTCGATATCCTCAAACTCCCGGCGGGGGTGAAATAATGGCAACTCTTGATTCGAAAGTCCCGGCCGGTCCGATCACTGAGAAGTGGGACAAACATAGATTCAATATGAAGCTGGTTAACCCGGCTAACAAACGCAAATACTCCGCTATCGTCGTCGGTTCTGGTCTGGCGGGTGCCTCCGCAGCAGCATCACTGGCAGAGTTGGGCTATCAGGTTTCCTGTTTCTGCTATCAGGACAGCCCGCGCCGCGCTCACAGCATTGCCGCGCAAGGTGGCATCAACGCCGCCAAGAACTATCCGAATGACGGCGACAGCATCTGGCGGCTTTTCTACGATACGGTCAAAGGCGGTGATTTCCGCGCCCGCGAGGCTAATGTTTATCGGTTGGCGCAGGTATCGGGAGAGATCATCGATCAGTGCGTGGCGCAAGGCGTACCGTTCGCGCGCGATTACGGCGGTCTGCTCGACAACCGCTCTTTCGGCGGCGCGCTCGTGTCGCGAACATTCTATGCCAGAGGTCAGACCGGACAACAGCTTTTGCTCGGCGCCTACTCGGCTCTCGCGCGGCAGATCGGTCTGGGTACCGTCAAGATGTATCCGCGCACGGAAATGCTTGATCTCGTCGTAGTTGACGGCCGCGCTAGAGGCATTGTTACACGCGACATGGTCACTGGCAAGATCCATTCGTTTGCTGCCGATGCCGTGATTCTGGCGACGGGCGGCTACAGCAACGTTTTCTTTCTGTCAACCAATGCCATCGGTTGCAACGTCACCGCCACCTATCGGGCATATAAACGGGGCGCTATGTTCGCCAACCCATGCTATACGCAAATTCACCCGACCTGTATTCCGGTCTCGGGCGAACACCAGTCAAAACTAACTCTCATGTCCGAGTCGTTACGCAATGACGGACGCATTTGGGTGCCACTTAACAAGGGAGAAAAGCGCGCCGCCAACGATATTCCTGAAGCCGAACGCGACTACTATCTTGAACGCAAGTACCCAAGCTATGGTAATCTTGCGCCGCGTGATATCTCATCCCGCGCTGCCAAACAGGTCTGCGATGAGGGACGGGGTGTTGGCGACACCGGCAAGGGAGTTTACCTTGATTTCCGGGATGCGATCAATCGTCTCGGCGAAAACGTCATTCGCGAACGCTACGGCAACCTCTGCGATATGTACGAACGCATCACCGGCGAAAATCCCTACAAAGTCCCGATGCGGATTTATCCGGCACTACACTACTCTATGGGTGGCCTCTGGGTTGATTACAATCTCATGAGCAACATCCTAGGACTGTTTATTCTCGGTGAGGCCAATTTCTCCGACCATGGCGCCAATCGACTTGGCGCGAGCGCGCTGATGCAGGGTCTGGCTGACGGCTATTTCATCATTCCCTACACGATCGGTGATTTCTATGTTCGCAGTGGCGTGTCGAAGGTCACAACCGATCACGACGAATTCAAGAAAGCCGAAGCTGAAGCAACTGACCGGATGAAGAAGCTGCTGGCGCTCAAAGGCAAGAGAACGGTGGTCGATATCCATCGTCAACTTGGCAAAGTGCTCTGGGAGGGTTGCGGTATGGGGCGCAATGAAGCTGGGCTGAAGAAGGCGCTGGCCGAGATTCCCGTAATTCGCGAAGAGTTCTGGAAAAATGCGATTGTCACCGGTGGCAATGAAGAGATCAATCAGGCGCTCGAGCGCGCCGGAAGAGTCGCCGATTTCTTGGAATTTGCTGAGTTGTTAGTTTACGATGCCCTGATGCGTCGCGAATCCTGCGGCGGTCATTTCCGCGAAGAGAGTCAGACCAAAGAAGGTGAGGCGCTGCGCAACGACGCCGAATACAGCTACGTAGCAGCGTGGGAATACACCGGTGTCGGTAAAACGCCTACTCTCTACAAGGAACCCCTGACTTTCGAGAACGTGATGCTGGCGGAGAGGAGCTACAAATGATGAATCTGAAGCTGAAAGTCTGGCGCCAGAAGCATGCTCAGGATAAGGGCAAGATCGTTGATTACGATGCGAAGAATATTAGCCCCGACATGTCGTTTCTGGAAATGCTGGATATCGTTAATGAAGAACTGATCCTCAAAGGTCAAGAACCGATTGTCTTCGACCACGATTGTCGCGAAGGCATTTGCGGCATGTGCTCACAAACCATCAACGGCATTCCCCACGGTCCCGAGCGCGGCACGACGGTTTGTCAGTTGCACATGCGGCATTTCAAGGACGGCGACACGATCTTCATCGAGCCGTGGCGCGCGCGTGCTTTCCCGGTAATGAAAGATCTGATCGTTGATCGTTCTGCGCTGGATAAGATCATTCAGGCGGGGGGATTTGTCTCTGTTGATACGGGCGGTTGCCCGGATGCCAACTCGCTGCCCATTGCCAAAGACGATGCCGAAGATGCTATGGATGCCGCTGCCTGTATAGGTTGCGGCGCCTGTGTGGCGGCCTGCAAGAACGCCTCAGCCATGCTATTTGTCTCCGCCAAGGTTGGGCATTTCGCCAAACTGCCGCAAGGTAAAATCGAACGTGAAAGACGGGTGCAGGCGATGGTCAAAGCGATGGATGACGCCGGGTTCGGCAACTGCACCAACTACTATGAGTGCGAAGCCGTCTGTCCCAAGGAAATCAGCGTCCGGTTTATCGCCTTGATGAACCGGGAGTACCTGCGCACGATAAACCATCTCGGAAGAAAGAAGGCTGGCGGCGGCTTCTAACCTGCTCCGACATACAATCAATATAGTGCATCAAACAGAGTGTCACTTGATGCTAACGAGTTGCGTCGGGTCTTAGCGGAGTGGGGTGTGGTGTTGTGGGGAGCGTGACCTGACGCATAGGCAAGTTGGATGCCGTCACGAAGCAGTCCGTCACGTCACACGCCGCGAACAGACCTGCGAGCAAATATCAGACGGGGTGGCGCGGCGCAAGACGTGACGGAACGGGGGAATGCTCTTTGACTAATGACCGGATTCGCCTAGACAACGTGAACAAAGACATCCTCAGACTCGCGATCCCCAGCAATATTAGCAATATAAGTATTCCCCTGCTTAGTTCGATTGACACGGCGCTCGTGGGACATCTCGAACAGACCTACTATCTCGGCGGTGTTGCAGTTGGCGCCATGATCTTCAATTTCCTTTTCTGGGGCTTCGGATTCCTCCGTATGGGAACAACCGGAATTACCGCGCAAGCCTTTGGCAAACAGGATCAATCTGAAAGCATTCTCACGCTGGCGCGAGCGCTACTGGTCGCGATCGTCGGCGGTGTGGCGCTGGTTGCACTCCAGGGTCTGATCTCTTGGACAGCTTTTCGGCTCGTTACCTCTACCCCGGAAGTAAGAACTCAGGCAGGGATCTATTATCACATCCGCATCTGGAGCGCACCCGCGGTGCTGGCCATCTATGCCTTTCAGGGTTGGTTCCTCGGTGTGCAGAACGCCCGTTACCCGATGATCGTGGCCATTGCCGTAAACAGCATCGCAATTACTCTCGATATCATTTTCCTGCGCGTGTTCGGCATGAAAACCGCTGGCGTGGCTCTTGGTTCCGTGATCGCCAACTACCTCGGCGTACTTCTGGCTCTCTTTCTCTTTCTGCACACCTATCGTGACTATCTCGGCAAAATTGTTAGACGACGACTGCTGGAACTTTCAGAAGCCCGGCGATTTTTCAGTGTGAACCGCGACATCTTCCTGCGAACGTTGCTGCTGATCGTCTCCTATTCCTTCTTCACCGCCAAATCCGCCGCCAGCGGCGACAGCGTACTGGCCGCCAACTCTATCCTGATGCAACTATGGATGGTCGTGTCTTACGGTGTCGATGGTTTTGCCTATGCTGCCGAGAGTCTCGTAGGTAGATTTTTCGGGGCACGTGATCTGGTGAGTCTTAAGAAAGCGATCTGGCACCTATTCGCATGGGGAATGGGGCTGAGTCTACTGGCTTCACTGACCTATTGGCTATTTGGTAGACCGATCCTGGGATTGTTTACGGATAAGCAGGATGTCATTCTCGTGGCAATGGCATTCTTTGGCTGGACAATTGCCGCGCCCGTTGTCAATGCTGTCTGTTTTGTTTGGGACGGCGTGTTTATCGGCGCTACTGCCACACGCGCCATGTTGCTTTCAATGGTACTGGCCACTCTCGTATTTTTCCTGCCGATCTACTATCTCACCCGCGGATCGCTCGGCAATCATAGTCTCTGGCTGGCGATGACCGGCTTCATGGCGGTGCGCGGAATCACATTGACTCTATACGCCAAGAAAGCGATCTTTGCTGCTGTGTCACGGCAGGGGAAAACAGGTATTATAGGCGCTTGACCGTTTCTTCGTACGGCGTGAAGCCCGCAATTTCTCTTGTGAACGCATGTGCCGGCTTGTGGAAAGCTGGATCGTCGGCGATAATCTTGAGTAAGCGTTCACGGTGTTCTGGTTGCGCCAGATGGGCGATACCGATCGCACGCTCACCCAGACTCAGGCCGCGACGATCAAAGGCGCCATTCTCCGTCACCAGAATTACTTGATCTGCCGGAATCGCAGTCGTGGTTATACCGGCCGGTGAACGGTCAACAATCTTGGATATGCCGTTACTGGTACTCGATTTCAAAGCAATGATTGCCACACCGCCGTCGGAGTATTGCGCCCCGCGGATAAAGTCGCTTTGACCGCCGACACCGGAATAGATCTTCCGCGCGTCGAGCGAATCCGCCCAGATATTGCCGTGCAGATCAACTCCGATGGCGCTGTTAATCGCGACGATCTTGGGTTGTTCGGCAATCTTGAAAACGCTGTTGGTGTAGTTGCTGGGCCGGCTCTGAATGGCGCTGTTCTTGCTCATCCAATCGTAGCCAGCCTGATCCGAAGCCAGAAAGATCGACGACACCGAAAAATTGAGATGCTTTTTCCACTTGTTGCTCACGGCGCCCGCTACGACCAACCGCGCTAACGCGCTGGCGAACAACTCGGTGTGAATCCCGAGATCACGCACACCCTTATTGAGAATCGCTGTCGTGACGGCCTCTGGGACTTCGCCGATACCATATTGCAGCGTTGAACCCGGCTTGTCGCCTGAGCCGTCTTCAATGTAGAGCGCGGTGATGATCTCACCGATATGCGTGGCAACCTCATCTGGTTTCCTGATAGGACTAGTGGGCAACGGATAATCGGTCTCCACGACATAGTCGATGTTGCTCTCAGCAATCGTTGTACCAAGGACAAACGGCATCTGTTTGTTCCGCTCAGCAATGACAACACCACCGGTGGCGTTGCAATACTCCACCGCCGCCAGT